>JACCDG010490575.1_pt1 | contig 12741 bp, 9 predicted proteins | sample 7442471 | NCBI WGS metagenome assembly JACCDG01 (sample SAMN15323444, study PRJNA562643) | freshwater metagenome | isolation source: river surface water | place: USA:Blue River Watershed | collected 2017-08-17 | reverse complement strand
TCCGTTTCACTACATTGCACCATAACATTAATAGCAACGGCATTTACCACTGTAAATATTTTATTTGGATTGGACCAAATAAAATATAACATTGGTATAACATTAATAGCAACGGCATTTACCACTGCAAATATTTTATTTGGATTGGACCAAATAAAATATAACATTGGTATAAGCAGGAATCCCGACGTGGTGATTCTGGATCATTACCTGAAGGACGGGAATGGCATTGACTATCTTCCCCAATTGCGAAGCAACCTGCGTTTGAGTAAAATTTTCGTATTGTCGGGGCAGAAAAACGCTGAACTCTTTAGAAAATCAGTTCAGTTGGGAGCCGACCAGTATTTCATAAAGGATGCGCTGTCTGTTAAAAGTGTTTTTGAGTCGGTAAGGAATACTATAGGGCAAAAACGCAAAACCCTGATTGATCCCATCAAAACAAAACAACATTCCTGGATTATGCGCGTGCTGCACGATAGCTTAATTAAACCTATCCGGCGAATATAAATCTATTCCAACCCTTGGTTTTCTTCCGGCAATAATATCCGTAACAATTTGTCCGGTCGCCGGCGCTAGGCTTAGTCCCATCATAGCATGTCCGGTTGCCGCTACAAGATTGTTTAATTTCCGGGTACGACCCAAATACGGCAATCCGTCTGGCGAGCAAGGGCGAAGACCCGACCAGGGAATAACCTGTTTTAGTGGTTCCACATTGAACTTTGGAAAGTACCGGTTAATGGAATTAATAATACCTTCAAGTCGCAGGGGGTTTATTTTATATTCTTCGCCACCTAACTCCATGGTTCCCCCAAAACGTATTTGATTCCCAATAGGCGTAATAGCAACCCGGGCTTCGCAAAATATACTGGGTGTAACCAGGCGTTGCTCCTGTTGCGGAATGGTCATACTATACCCTTTGCCCGACAACATCGGCATATTCAGCCCCATTTTTTTTCCTATTTTCCCCGACCAGGAACCTGCAGCGAGAACAAATTCATCGCCTTTAATTTCCTCACCATTCGCACAAATAAGGGTATCTATTTTACCCCGGGCAATTCGCAGATTATTCACTTCGCAATGAATACGAAACGAAACATTGTCCTTTTTTTGAAGATACGCATAAAGAGCTCCGACAAACATGTTTGGTGAAAGATGTGCATCGCCGGGATAAAGAACACCACCCGCTACATCCATGTCTATTTCCGGCTCCAGTGTTTTTAAGTCTTCCTTATTCATAATACGGGTAGTCAGTCCAAGGTTCCTCGCGGTTTCTGCACCATGAACTTCCTCTTCCAGAAATTTTTCGGTTTTGCACAGCAACAATAAACCCTGTTTTCGGAACAGAAAATCGAATTTATTCTCTACTGCAATTTGCCGGTACAAATCCAGACTATAGGAGTTATATTCTTTAAGAGCTGGCGCTGACTTTTGCACATGGGCAGCGTTGGCCGATTTCCAGAATTTAATTAACCAGGCCAAAAGTTCGGTATTGGCCTGTGGGCGTATATAAAAAGGGCTTCGGGCATTAAACATCCAACGCAAACCCTGCCCGATGATACCGGGTGAAGCTAATGGTACAAAATGACTGGGAACAATCATTCCCGCATTTCCGGTAGAGCAATTCAGGTCGGAAGCTGGGTCATTCCTGTCTACCACCAATACATCATGCCCTTCCTCTGCAAGATAATACGCACTGCACAATCCAATTATACCAGCCCCCAGTATTACAATTTTCTTTGACATATCCTGTTTGTTTATCTTAACTGCGCTATATCACCTGAAATCCGAAAGCATAAGGATCATCTTCCGAATCGATGATAATAGTGTTATATCCCGTAATTTTAGCCCATCCGGCTATACCAGGCACAATTGCTTGATAATCTCCGCAACTTGTTTCTTTTTCTATACTTCCGTTAAAAACGCTACCAATATAACTTTCATGTACAAATTTATCACCTGGTTTTAACTTGCCTTTTGCATACCACTGCGCCATACGTGCAGAAGTGCCGGTACCACAGGGCGAACGATCAATGGCTTTGTCGCCATAAAATACTGCGTTACGAGCCGTAGCTGATGCGTCGAGTGTTGCTCCGGTCCAGAGTACATGGCTTAATCCATGAATGGAAGCCTGTTCAGGATGCTGAAAGGTATGACGTTCATTAAGATAAGTACGTATAAAGGGGCTGAAACGAATCAACTCACCTGCCGAATAATGCTCAATACCCTTGAAATTCTGCTGAGGATCTACTATAGCATAAAAGTTCCCTCCATAACTTACATCAACTTTCAACTCACCAAGTTCGGGATGCTCTACCGTAAGATTTTCGCTATAGAGAAAAGAGGGTACATTTACTATTTTCACGGAGTCGACCTTTTTACCTTTTAATGTATAGGTGGCAATAACCAAACCTGCGGGGGTTTCTGCCCTTACTGTTCCGGGTGTTTTAGGTATAACGAGCCCCTCTTCAATGGCTACGGTTATTGTGCCAATGGTACCATGCCCGCACATGGGCAAACAGCCACTGGTTTCAATAAACAATATACCTACATCATTAGACTCATCTGCCGGTGGAAATAAAATACTTCCCGACATCATATCATGACCACGCGGTTCAAACATCAGACCCTTTCTTATCCAATCATAATGCTTCAGAAAATATAACCGGCGCTCTGCCATGTTATTGCCTTTTAACTGAGGTCCGCCACCGCTGACTACCCGTACCGGATTCCCACAAGTATGTGCATCGATGCACATAAACGTTTTCCTAATCTTCATGTTTTCTGCTGGTGCAGTTTTAGTTTCTTTTTGAGTAACCGGTGTCTTTTTTTCCGCAACTTCCTGCATAGTATATTACAATTTATCGTTGGTTAATTTTCCGTTCACCCGCCGCCATATATTATCCGGATTCTCGTTCTTTAGTTCACGTGGCAATGCAGCCTCAGGCCAGGCCTGGAAGCATAAGGGGCGTAAGAATCTCCTTATTGCATCAGAACCCACCGAGGTATACTGACTAAAACTCGAGCTCGGGAAAGGCCCGCCATGATGCATGGAATGACATACTTCTACACCTGTTGGAACTCCATTAAAAATTATCCTTCCACTTCTTTCCTTCAGTACGTCTATCAATTCTTCATATAGATCCAATTCACTTTCTTCGGCTATAACTGTAGCTGTCAACTGCCCACCAACACTTTCAGCCACCGCCATTAATTCTGCTTTATCAGCGCAGACCACTATAAGCGCAAAGGGTCCGAATAATTCCTCTTGTAAGTGCGAACTGGTTAGAAATACCTTTCCGTTTGTAACCGCTACGCCTGCCTGCACACTAAAGCCTTCGGCGGGTTTCCCTGCTGGAAAAAATTCAACTCCCTTATGCCCTGCGACGTTTTTCAGAATACCCGCTTTAAAAGCTTTATTAATATGCTCATTCAACATGGGTTGTGCATCAATTTCACCCAACCTGGTTTTCAGAAGGGCAATAAATTTATCCAGGTCAGCTCCTGCTTTAGCCAGAAAAATTCCGGGCTTTGTACAAAACTGCCCACAACCCTGTGTTATACTTCCTGCGAAAGAAGCCGCTAGTTGTTCATTCCTTTTATTTAATGCCGCAGGCAAAAGCAATACCGGGTTAAGACTCCCCATTTCGGCATATACCGGAATCGGCTCCTTACGTTGATTGGCAGCATCAAAAAGAGCTTTACCACCCTGATAAGATCCTGTAAAACCTACTGCTTTTACCAGAGGGTGTTTTACTAATTCCATACCTGCTTCAACCCCTCTGCCATAAATTAAAGAAAAGAAACCATCCGGCATATTACATTTTCTTCCGGCCTTTAGTATGGTCGCTGCTACCAAATCACTGGTTCCCGGATGGCCATTATGTGCCTTTACAATTACCGGACAACCGGCAGCCCAGGCCGAGGCGGTGTCGCCACCGGCTACTGAAAAAGCGAGCGGGAAATTACTGGCTCCGAAAACCACAACAGGGCCTAGTGGTATCTGCATCCTGCGTACATCCATTCGTAAGGTTCCGTCTTCGTTAAACGCACGATCGATGCTGGCATCAGTGTACAATGCGTTTCTCAACACTGTGGCAAATAGTTTAAGCTGGGCAATGGTACGGTTCAATTCTCCGTCTAAACGAACAGGACTTAAAGCTGACTCAACCCTTGCTCTTTCTGTGATACTTTTACGTTCCAGCTCCAGACCAGCGGCTACCTCCTCAAGGAAAAGTGCCCGTTGTTCGGGTTTTGTCTTTTTAAGTTGCAAAAAAGCATGTTGTGCTTTTTCCACAGCTTTATGAATTTCTTCAGTAGTGGCGCTATAAAATTCGCCCTCCAGCTCCGTTCCATCTAATGCGCTTTTTGCCTTCACAAACTCTTTTCCAGAGCTTGCAACGGTATAACCAATAAGGCTCTTTCCGCGAATAGCAAATAACAATGTGTCGTTCATGGGAATAAAATAACCCCGGTTGGTTATACCGGGGGAGATTAAAAATAGAATTAACTTAATACAGCATGTAATTCAGGGAGAATGGGGCGCTTGGCCAAACCAGCCTTAATAATTCCCAACACACGCTCACGTTCTTTAGCTTCAAGCGGCAGACGCGGCGCACGTGTATATTCTGTTCCAAGCCCTGTTTGCGTTTCTGCCAACTTAATATACTGCACCAGTTTAGGGTGAATATCAAGTTCCAATAAGGGCAGGAACCACCTATAAATTTCGCGGGCTTCTTCAATCCGTCCGGCTTTAATTAATTTAAAAATAGCAACGGTTTCTTTCGGAAATGCACAAACTAAACCAGCAACCCAACCATGTGCACCCATTACAAGGCATTCCATAGCCAGCGTGTCAACACCACAAAGTATGGTAAAACGGTCACCAAACTCATTAATCATACGGGTAGTATTCGACACATCGCGGGTAGATTCTTTCACTGCTTCAATATTTTTATAAGCAGCGAGTTGCCTGAACATCTCGATAGTTATCTCGATTTTATAATCTACAGGATTGTTGTAAACCATAATCGGTAAAGAAGTAGCTGAAGCAATGGCTGAAAACCAAGCCAAGGTTTCGCGCTCATCAGCATAATAACGCAAAGGTGGAAGACACATAAACCCATTGGCTCCGGCTTGTTCCGCTTCTTTCACATAAGCCAGTGCATCACTGGTACGCGACTCGGCTATATTCAGCACCACTGGCACACGTCCGGCCACTACTTTAAGCGTTTCTTTAAGTATTTCCAGTTTTTCCGGACGACTCAAAGTCCCGGCTTCGCCCAATGTACCACATAAAATAATACCGTCCACGCCCGCCTCTATCTGCGCTTCAATGTTTTTAGCCATAGCCGGAAAATCTATACTTTCATCAGCTTTAAATTTTGTGGTGACTGCCGGGAATACACCTTTCCAATTGATACTCATTTTGCTTAATTGTTTATATGATTTATCTATAATTGCTCCGTTTTCTACTACACTTTATCGAAACAGCCTTGTTTCCCGCATCCTTTCCTCTTAACTTTCCAAAGGCTGGTTATTTCTTATTCACTTTGATTATACTAATTTAACAGGGGGTTGAAACGTATATTTTAACGAATGTTACCCTGCTTATACAAAAGTAAATCAGCAAAATAGGGCGAAATAGTAATTGCTTATCGTAGTGTAATACGATATTATCATGGACATGGGACGACATCTAAGTTTTACTATTATTGCGTAACTACCATCTAAATGAACAACCATCATGAAACCACTATTATTCAGAAATCTCATTCCTGAGAACGAGTCTTTCCATGTACAGGAAGACATCCTTGCGCATTTTTATGATTTCCTGCATTATCACCCGGAACTGCAGTTAACACTTATCATTAAAAGCTCCGGAACCGCTTTTGTTGGTGACAACATAGGTGAATTTCGGGAGGGTGATATTTATCTGCTTGGGAGTAATTTACCCCATGTATTTCGCAACAACCCCGCTTTTTATGAAAACACTCAGTCGTTAAATGTACACACACTCTCCCTTTATTTCAGACCCAACTCGCTGGGGGCAGAATTCTTTAAACTACCCGAAACTCATGCCATCAACGAGGTAATGCAAAAGACAGCGCGAGGCATTAAATTTAAAGGCGCATTAAAAGAACAGCTACGCAAAGATATCATCGAAATTCAACATAAAGTGGGTTTCGATAAGCTAATGCACTTCCTGAGCATGTTGAACACCATGACCAAATCTTCGGAATACGAACTTCTATCATCCGTAAGTTTCCAGAAAATCAAAGAGGATGGCGAAAACAGAAGAATACAAAACGTATTCGATTTTGTAATGTCTAACTATTCACGCGAAATTTCACTCGAGGAAGTTTCGGACTTATCGAGCATGAGTGTTACTTCATTCTGCCGTTTTTTCAAACAACGAACCAATAAAACCTTTACACAGTTTTTGAATGAAGTTCGTATTGGGCACGCCTGCAATGAACTTATATATAGCGATTATAACATTAACGAAATTGCCTATCGTTGCGGCTATAACAACATCTCCAATTTTAACCGCCAGTTCAAGGAAATAACCAAGCTTACTCCATCTGAATACTCGAAAAAAGCCGGTTGAGAACAAAACTTCCGAATTTTTTTAAAACAGGCTGAACACTTTAATGTCAGCCTGTTTTTTTCACACCACCTGAAAAGCAACGCTTATTGCTATTACAAACATAAGCAGGTTATGAGTTATGTCTGTATCCCAATTTAGCGCTTTGTGGTATTGTATTAGCTTGTTCAAACAGACAAAATTATTCAATAATTATCTTCTTTTGTGTAAGCAAAAGATTTCCCGATCGTATATTTATAAAGTAGACCCCGGCGGCAAGACCAGGTTTACAGATCATGAAATTGTTTTCTCCCGGGCCGTTAAGGCCGAAATTCTCTTCAACAATTCTTCTTCCGGAAATATCTGTCAGGATCACATCAACCGGTACAGTTTGTTTCAATTTTAAACGAACCTGAAAGCTTCCGGAAGAAGGATTGGGAAAAACACTTGCTTCCTCAGTATCTATCAGTTCCGATATGCCATTCAAAGGAGTGCCGGTAATATTTATATCGTCAATAAAAATATTGTTCCCACCACCTCCGATAAATTTGAATTTCAAACGAAAATTGGAAGTGGCCATGAAGTTCTGCACATTAAAACTCTCGAGTCGCCATTCTGCCGATGCCGCCGCCGGAGTATAACTGGTTGTGTGCAATTGTGTTGTGGTATTTAAACCGCCATTTGCTGCTTTAAAGTAACGTTGTGTCCAGGTTACCCCACAGGTATTAGACACAAATACACGTAATACGTCTGTATCGGTTGTATCACTAACAGAAAAGTGCAGTCGGAATTTAACAGAAACAGAGCTGAGGTTGCTCAAGTCGTAAGCTGGTGATATTAATTCATGATCGGAAGGAGCCTTTGTATTATGGTTTCTGAGCATTACACATTTAGATCCTGTATAATTTGTAGCAGAGGTAATGCGCCAAAGGCTGTCATTAGGAGAAGCTATACTGTACCAGTTACTGAACAGAGCCGGATTCTCAAAACTTTCGGTAAGCGGTGTGGTGTAATTAGGATTTGGTTGCGCATCCAGCACGTATACTTTTGATGAAAAAGTTTTAGTATTACTGCCATTGTTATTGGCCACGGTAAGGCTTACATCATATACACCGGGATTGGCATAACTAACAGTAGCTACTGAGTCGTTGAGGTTATTACAGATACCGCCCGGAAAAGACCATGTGCGGGAACTCACTGTACCCCCAAAAGAAATATCGCTAAAAGTAGTTGAGCTGCCTGCACATATAATTCGGTAAGTATAAGGAAACATTTCGGGAGTTGGTGGGCAGTCGGGTGTACTAAGTACATCGGTTCCTGTAGCCACAAGGTTGGCCGGACTCCATAGATTGTTACGCCCTGAAGTAGAGGAATTTAAAGCGGCGTCCATACGTGTAACCTGTCCTTGAGTGAAAATATTCAGGCATGCACCCTGCGAATAATCCATATAATTATCAAACATTTCACCATTTGCTCCGGCACCACAGGTATTATTAGGCCTATGTGGAAAAACTGGGCAACCCGAATTATCACCCTCAGCAGGAGGGGTATCGTTAACAAGATCGTTTCCACATTGGGCATCGCCCCATATATGGCGCAGATTAAACCAATGCCCCGACTCATGTATAAGGTAACGTCCCCGAAAATTACCCCAGCCACTATTGCTGGTTGCTGTGCCTATACTGCCGATCAAATCACCGCGCATCACAATACCGTCCGTATTAGCCGATCCACCAGGGAACTGGGCATACCCCCCTCCATTGCAGGTAAGGCTTCCGGCATAATGCATAGCGGCCACAACCCAGATATTCAGATATTTGTTACTCGGCCAGTATATAATAGATTTAACATCGTTATTATTTAGCGAACAGTTGCTGATTAGACTATATGTGCGGGTTACACCATTCGTACAATTGCCATTGGGATCCTTAGTGGCCAGGCGGAATTCCACATCCAGTTTACCCGCCACTGCGGCAAAAGGCGGGGGAGTTAAGGAGGTATCCGCCATCTTACGATTATATTCCAGGTTAAGTATATCAATTTGATTCTTAATTTGCGCCATGCTGATGTTTTCGCTGCCTCCCGCATGTATTATATGAAAAACCACGGGGATAATTTTTGTGCCAGCAGCAGTTTTGTTATGTTGTAGTTGAAAGGACTGGGTTTCTTCTTCCAGTTTTTGTTGATTTTGAAGAAAAACCGGATCCGCGCCGAGTTGCTGTTGCAGATATTGATGGCTGCTACAATTAAAGCCTTGTTGAGCATATAGACCGGTTGATAAGAAAAGCAGCAGAAAAAGTAATTGTTTATTCATAATTTGTTGTAGTTAGGTAAACAAATGTATTGCATTTACTTACGGCCTGCAATTCTTTGTTTATCCTTTATTGCCTGTTATTTTCCCAATCAATAGCTAAACCGTTTGGAAATATGTATTGGTCCAATTCTCCTTTCAGTCGATTGGTCAAACATATTTATCATCGGCATTTACAATGTTAATCTCCTATTATATTTCCTTAAGCCTATTTTGCCGGAATGCGTGTACAAACAAAATCTTTTTATAAATTTGCAATCCTCCGTTTAAAACGGGAAATGACCGGTGAGGTGTCTGAGTGGTCGAAAGAGCAAGCCTGGAAAGTTTGTATACGGGAAACCGTATCGTGGGTTCGAATCCCACCCTCACCGCCCATAAAAGCAAAAACAAATAAAAGCGCCTGCCAAAGGCGCTTTTTGCATGTACTACTACTGTTAAGTAAAAAGCCATGCTTCGGCACGCTCAGCAACCTAAGCCAAAAGGCTGAAATCGCAGTTAGCCATGAGTTTATTGATATTTCTATGCGTCTTAATAACCTTACCATAACACTACTTGATTTTTAGCTATTTTTACCAAACAAGCCTATAGAAATTATTAATTTATTCAGTGGAGTTTTATGGCATCTTACTTCTCCTTCCTAGGATATAAAAAAGGCAGTAAGCCGCTGAAAAATCAAATGAACCAAAGATTTTAGCACTTAGGTGCTGAGGGATAGTACTAAAGGGTTTGGAAGTATTGATTTTTTTGATACGGGAAGCCGGAGAAAGCACAGAAAAACATAAAAGCGTAAAGGGTTCAATCGAACGAAATACATGAAACACAATCTGTACATATTGTTTTGCCTTATCCAGCTAAAGGTTCATGCCCAGCCCTATTCAATCAAAACACCTGATATTCCTTTGCTTGAAAAGCAGGTCTGCCTGAACAAAATCTGTAAAACGGAAGGTGCCAACACCTCGGGTTACGACCTTAAGCACCTGCGCTGTGAATGGGAAGTTGACCCGGCAGTGCATTATATAAAAGGTTGTATTACTTCCCGTTTTCAGGTAAATAGTAGCGGATTTGACCATATAGAATTTGACCTTAGCCAGTTGCTTACCGTTGATTCCGTAAAATACCACGGCACAAGCCTTACTTTTAATCAACAAAGTGGCGATATACTCCATATTCAGCTTCCTGGATTCGTCCCAATCAATGCTTTAGACTCAATTAGTGTTTATTACCAGGGAGTGCCCTCCGCTACAGGCTTTGGTTCGTTTGTGCAGGGCACACATAACAACGATCCCATCATCTGGACACTTTCTGAGCCTTATGGAGCCAAAGACTGGTGGCCGTGTAAGCAAATACTTAACGACAAAATAGATTCCATTGATGTGTGGGTAACAAGTCCTCAGGCTTACCGGGCAGCGAGCAACGGACTATTATTAGGTGAAATACAAAACGGTAACACCAAAATTTATCACTGGAAAAGCCGTTATCCTATTGCCACTTACCTTATAGCCATAGGTGTAACCAATTATGCCGTGTATTCCGATTATGTAACAGAACCCAACCACACCATTGAAGTGTTGAATTATGTATATCCTGAACACCTCAACATCTATCAGGCTCAAACGCCTGATATTATTAATATTATTAAACTTTACGATAGCCTTACTATTCTTTACCCTTTCGCATCAGAAAAATACGGCCATGCTCAGTTTGGTGCTATGGGCGGCATGGAACATCAGACTATGAGTTTTATGGGCGGTTTTAGTCACGTGCTAATGGCACACGAATGTGCCCATCAGTGGTTTGGGGATTATGTTACCTGCGGAAGCTGGCAGGACATCTGGCTGAATGAGGGATTTGCTACTTATTTTGAAGGGCTTACCGAAGAGCGTTATTACCCCGAAACCTGGCTGGGATGGAAACAAAGTAAAATAAATGATATTTGTACAGAACCGGATGGATCGGTATTCTGTGAAGATACCACATCAGTTCCCCGGATTTTCAGCGGGCGCTTAACCTATAGCAAAGGTGCTTATATATTGCACATGCTACGTTGGGTACTTGGTGATTCTCTCTTCTTTGCAGGAATCAGGAATTATCTGAATGACCCCGCTCTTAAACAGGCTTATGTAAGAACCGAAAACCTCAAACACCATTTGGAAAACGTGAGCGGTATTAATTTAGATTTTTTTTTCAACCAATGGTTTTATGGACAGGGCTTTCCCTCTTACCACGCCATCTGGAAACAAGAAAACAATACCGTAAGTATTCATCTTGATCAGACTACTTCCCATAATTCCGTTCCTTTTTACAAAATGCCTGTACCTGTGCAGCTTATTGGTCAGTTTAAAGACACTACTTTTGTACTTGACCATGTCTTTTCGGGGCAAGAGTTTGTTTTAAATCCGGGTTTTCCGGTGGTTAGTATACAAATAGACCCGGAACTCCATCTGCTTTCCGCACACAACTCGGCGAATGAAATAAACGTAAGTAACGACCCGATTCTTGTTTACCCGAACCCGGCTATGAATTACCTCCATCTTTATACCGTAAACAACGCCAACCCTGTAACACGATACGAAATAATGGATAATCTTGGGCGCAAGGTATATTGCTCGGCTGTATTCGAAGGCTTGCAAAAAACCATTCCTGTAGCCATTAGTTCACTCTGTCCTGGAACCTATTTACTCCGTGTCGAATTAAAATCGGGCGAGGTGTACAGGAAATTCATCCGGAATTAATGTGTAGCGGACGACTCAGACTTTTATTTCTTGAAAACAATTAATAGATTTGTGTGAACGCATACTTGAAAGTAGGAATGGCCATTTCAATTCAAAACAGTTTAGACGTTTTTCACTCATTATTAAGAGCAGACAAATGAGAAAAATACTCTTCACCCTGTTTATCGGAACGCTTTCCTGGAGCTGTCAGTCGTCTGATAAAATAAAAGAGGGCACGCGTAGAAATGGCAATATGCTTGAAACCATTTCTTCTGATATTGCCCTGTTAGAAAAGAACCTGGACTTCTCATTATATAAACCCAGCAGCGTGGTTTATAAAAAAGTGGAGGTAGATAGTACTGGAACCAGTGGTAATGGCGATAATATATACATTGAAGCTCTTTTAATTTTTGACGAAGTCACCTTTCATAAATTAACGGAACAATACAAAAGCACAGAACTTAGTCCGGTTAATTTTACCAGGGAAGAATTTAATTTCGACTGGCTGGATGAGACCACCCGTAAAGAACTCACGGCAACCGATCCTGCCTATCACGGCCATCCCGATTTCTTTTTTGGTACAGGACACAATGGGCATCTGTGGTTACTGAATAAAAAAATTTTGCTTTCCAAGAAAATGGAATAATCCCTGCCAGAACTATGTATCATCTTAATTTCCCTGCCACTTGATTGATTGACTTATTCATTTATCTGCATTTACCAAGGTCATACAAAAGTAGTTTTTGTTCATTTTCCATTAATATTCCAATAGTTTACGTATAGCCACCTCTACTTTTTCCGCATTAGGTAACATGGTTTTTTCGAGAATGCCGTTTAGCGGAATGGCTGGCAGGTTCTCGGCGCCCAATACCATAACCGGTGCATCTAAAAACTCAAAACAATTCTGCGTAATCAGCGAAGCCACCGTTTGTGCAAACCCATTGCCACTTGGTTCTTCTGTAACAACCAATATTTTACCATGTTTTTGGGCACTGTGATATATACTTTCTTCATCCAGTGGAGCTAAACTTCGCAAATCTATGATTTCAATTTTGTCAGTAAATTTCCTGGCTGCGTTTTTAGCCCAATATACCCCCATACCATAGGTAATGATACAGAGTGTATTGCTTTTTTTC
>JACCDG011327314.1_pt1 | contig 12742 bp, 12 predicted proteins | sample 7442471 | NCBI WGS metagenome assembly JACCDG01 (sample SAMN15323444, study PRJNA562643) | freshwater metagenome | isolation source: river surface water | place: USA:Blue River Watershed | collected 2017-08-17 | reverse complement strand
GAAGCGCAAATTCTTTGGCTACCTCGATATCGTCAGTGCGGGTCCTGATCGAAATCCACTTACCCGTGACACGACGGATACGAGCCTGCCAAAGCCGACTACGATCACGCTTGTAAAGCATGACGCCTTCAGCGACTTCACGCTCTTCGAATGCGATTTCTTGCTTTGTAACACCGTACCGCACAACACACGCCCTACTGTTACTCACTTGCGCAGTGTGTGCTGCGCTCAATAGTGAAAAGCGTAATGCCGTGCCTCTATAAGGACGATCCTTTGGTCAATGAAATTTATTGACCTTCAGACGCGCGGTGCGCGAAAGGTGCTTACCTGTAAATATTCGAAATAGGCACGCTAGGTGCTTGAGGCCAAAGAGGAAATGGTGGCCGGAGTCGGAATCGAACCAACGACACGCGGATTTTCAATCCGCTGCTCTACCAACTGAGCTATCCGGCCACGATTACAAGCGTAACCCCGAATGGGGAGGCGCATTGGACCAGAGCCCTAGTCGTCCGTCAAGCACGGAACATCGCAACCCGTTGATCTCAAAGGGTTTGCGATTCGGGCTATGGAGGGGCGACGTAACCCTCGGGCTTGGAAGCGCCTTCGCTGAACAGGAATTTTTCCATCTCGGCTTCGAGGAACTTTCGGGCCTTGGGTTCGATGGGCACGAGCCGGTATTCGTTGATCAGCATGGTCTGATGGGCGACCCAACGCTGCCACCCTTCTTTAGACACGCTCTTCCAAATGCGTGCGCCGAGTTCGCCCGGATAGACGGGCCGCTCGAGGCCTGGCGCTTCTTTTTTGAGTACGACGCACTGAACCATGCGAACGGCGGGAGTATCGGTCATGTCAGAGGTGTCCTGCAGTGAGGCCGTCGAGTAATTCCTTGACCGGTGCGGGCAAGCCCACGCGCGCCGCACCTTCAGGGTGACGCGCGTTATACCAGAGCGACTGTTGTGACTCCATCACGACGGTCGGTTTGCAGCCCCTGACTCGCACCGGAAAAATTTCGAGATCGAAGTGCGTGAACGCGTGTTTGACGGATCCGAGAAACTCGAACGATTGATCTGGCTGCAATCGAAAATGATTTCGCGCATAGGCGAGACATGCCGACTCGCTCTTGAACTCGGGTGGACACCAGAGCCCACCCCAGATTCCACGTTCGGGTCGACGTTCGAGAAATACTGCACCGTCCGAATTTTCGGCGAGCAGCATCCAGCATTGTTCGCTACGACGAAGCGCTCGCGGCTTACGCGCTTTCGGCGCGGGAATTTCGTGCTGTCGGCCGCTCTGCCTTGCGATGCACCCCGCCGCGAGCGGACACAATGCGCACGCCGGACGACGACGAGTGCATAGGGTGGCACCGAGATCCATGATGGCTTGCGTGTAGATCGCGGCGCCTTGCGAGGGGGTGCACGCTTCGGCCAACTGCCATAACTGTTGTTCCACGCGTCGCTCTGCAGGGCTGCCATCGATTCCGAAGACGCGCGCGAGCACGCGCTTCACATTGCCATCGAGAATGGCGTGCCTTTCATCGAGCGACAACGAAAGAATAGCCCCTGCCGTCGAACGACCGATACCGGGCAAACTCGTCACGGCCTCGAACTCGGTCGGAAACCGACCGCCGAAGTCATCACGAATGCGCTTCGCCGCGGAGTGAAGGTTGCGGGCGCGCGCGTAGTAACCGAGACCCGTCCAGAGATGCAGCACCTCGTCGATCGGAGCATCGGCGAGCGCCGTCACATCCGGAAAGCGCTGCATGAAACGCTCGAAGTAAGGAATCACCGTTGAGACCTGAGTCTGCTGCAGCATGATTTCCGAGATCCAGACTCGATACGGTGTGCGATCTTTTTGCCAGGGAAGATCATGTCGACCGCTCTTCGCATGCCATGCGATGAGTGCGGGGCCGATCTCGGCAGGCTGCGGCGTATCGTCGAGGTGAGGCATCGATCACATTGTAGATGTCCGACCTGAGGTCAGACCATCGAGACGACGGCGGTGGAGTCAAGGCCGAGGAGCAATCGCGGTGACCCTGCGTGCTAGGCTAACCACGCTTTTTCAGGGGGTTCACGACAATGGAAGAGATCACTCTCGCCCATGGGATATTCAAATATCTCCACATTCTGCTTTTCGTTTATTGGCTCGGCGGCGATGCCGGAGTGTTCTACTCGAGCAAGTTCGTCACCAACACGAACCTCTCCCGCGAGGCTCGCCTGACGGCATTCAAGATTTTCATCAATCTCGACATGCTGCCGCGTTACTGCCTCGCCCTCATGCTCACCGTGGGCGGCATCCTCGCCGAGTTCATCGGCTATGAGCACCCGCTTTGGCAGACCGTCGCCATCGTCGCGCTCGGCCCGATCTGGGTTTGGGTGGTGCACACCATCCACGTGAAAGAAGGCACCGATTTCGGCAAGTCCCTCGCGTTGTGGGACAAGCGTTTCCGTGTCTTCATGATCGTCGCACTCGTGTCGTCGGTTGCGTATCACTGGGTCACGGGACCGCTGCAGCCCTACCCCTGGCTTGCGGCCAAGCTGCTCATCTTCGCGTTTCTCATCTTCTGCGGCTTCATGATCCGCTTGAAGATTCCTCCGTTCATCGAAGGCTTCAAGGTGATGGCCTCGACGGGCCCGACTCCCGAGAGCGATCAAAAAATGATCGACGGCATGGGGGCCTGCCGCCCGTATGTACTGATCATCTGGGCAGGTGTCGCCCTCTCGGCGCTGATCGGAGTGCTGAAGCCCGGCGGCTGATTGCCGCCCGGCAATCATCACTTCAGGGGATGAGTAAGGTCGAGCCCGTGGTCTTGCGGGCTTCGAGTTCACGGTGCGCCCGAGCTGCATCGGCGAGCGGATAGCGCTGGCCGATGTGCAGGCGCACCTTCTTCGATGAAATCATCGAGAACAGTGCCTTCGCCGCAGCATCGAGATCTTCTCGCTTGGCGATGTAAGCGAAGAGCGACGGGCGAGTCAGAAAGAGCGATCCGCGCTTCGACAACTCAAGCGGCGAGATCGCAGGTGGCGGCCCCGAGGCGTTGCCGTAACTCACCATCATGCCGAGCGGCGCGAGACAATCGAGTGACTCGATGAACGTATCTTTGCCTACCGAGTCGTAGACCACTTTTACGCCTGCACCTTTGGTGATTTTTTTGACGGACTCGACGAGCGGGTCTTGCCCCATGACGAGCACGTGCTTGCAACCGTTCTTCTTGGCGAGCGCAGCTTTCGCATGGCTGCCTACCACACCGATGACGCGCGCGCCGATGGCCTTGGCCCACTGGCAGAGCAGCAGCCCCACGCCACCGACAGCCGCGTGTACCAGGATGAAATCGCCACGCTGCACACGATAGGTTCGTCGTAGCAGGTACTCGGCCGTGAGCCCCTTGAGCATGATGGCCGCGGCTTGTTCGTCGCTGATGGCGCGGGGTAACTTGACGAGCCGCGCAGCGGAAATATTCCGCAGCTCGCTATAGCTACCGGTCACCGTGTGCACATAGGCCACTCGATCACCGATACGAAAATTTTTGACCTTGCGGCCGATCGCCGTGACGACACCCGCGGCCTCTCTCCCGAGCCCTGCCGGCATGGGCATGGGGTAAAGCCCGGTACGATCGTAAACGTCGATATAGTTGAGCCCGATGGCGGTGTGACGAACCTGAACCTCGCCTTCAACAGGCGCTGGTACGTCGACGTCTTCGAAGCGCATCTCCTCGGGCCCGCCGGCCCGATGGATACGGATAGCCTTCGCCACTTAGAGCGCGGACTCGTCCGTTTCGCCGGTGCGGATGCGGATGACGCGATCGATATCGGTGATGAAGATTTTGCCGTCACCGACTTTGCCGGTCTTCGCGGCTTTGACGATGGCATCGGTCACTTGATCGACGAGATCACCGCGAACGGCAACTTCGATGCGAGTCTTGGGAACGAAGTCGACGACGTATTCGGCGCCACGATAAAGCTCGGTGTGACCGCGCTGGCGACCGAAACCCTTGACCTCGGTGACGGTCATGCCCGACACGCCGATTTCGGACAGCGCCGCGCGCACGTCGTCGAGCTTGAAGGGCTTGATGATGGCTGTGACGAGTTTCATGTCTGCTACTCCCTATGCGACTTATGCGAGGCACCGACCGTCGGCGGGAGGAGTATTGCACCTTCCATGCCACGTCGGCGAGGCCCCGAATGACCGGAATTTTCAGGCTCATGACGGCTTTCGAGCGCCTGGTGCGCACCATTATGGCGCACTTCGGTCGGGGGCGCGCCCGTGAGTGGTGCGCTCAGCGGTTCGGCCCTATCCTTGCCGCCCATGACGGAGCGAGTCGTAGTAATCGGAGCGGGTCAGGCCGCTATTCAATGTATCGAGACCCTGCGTAAAAAAGGGTTCGGCGGCAGCATCGACCTCGTCGGTGAGGAGATCCACCTGCCTTACCAGCGCCCTCCACTCTCCAAGAAGTATCTCGCTGGCGAGCTCGGAGCCGATCGACTGACGCTTCGGCACCCAAATTATTTTGATGAGCAGCGCATCACCCGCCATCTGGGGCGCCTCGCGGTATCGGTCGATCGCTCGGCCTCGAAGGTCACCCTCGACGACGGACAAACCTTGGGCTACGACGCGTTGGTCCTCGCCACGGGCAGCCTGCCGCGAAAGTTGAGCCTGCCGGGCAGCGATCTCGCCGGTGTGCACTATCTCAAGGACATCGCAGATGCCGATCGTCTGCGTAGCGAGATTCACCCGGGTCGCCGTGCGGTGATCATCGGTGGTGGGTATATCGGTCTCGAGACGGCTGCGACGTTGAGACACCTCGGCATGGAAGTGACCGTGCTCGAGATGGCCGATCGTGTGATGAACCGTGTGGTCGCTGAACCTGTCTCGCGCTACTTCGAGGCGGAGCACGCCGGTCATGGCACTCAACTTTTGCTGCGCTGCAGCGTGACCGCCCTTCATGGTGATGCCTCGGGCCGAGTAAGTGCCGTGGACACGGCAGCGGGACGTATCGAGACGCCGCTCGTGATCGTGGGTATCGGCGTGATCGCCAACGACACGCTAGCGAGCGCCGCCGGTCTCGCCTGCGAGAACGGGGTTGTCGTTGACGAGTATTGCCGGACCTCCGACCCCGCGATTTACGCGATCGGCGACTGCAGCAATCATCCTTCATTACGTTACGGTCGCCGGGTTCGTCTGGAATCTGTCGATAACGCCTTCGAACAAGGCACGACCGCTGCGCTCAACATCTTAGGTCAAACGCAACCGCACGATCGCGTGCCCTGGTTCTGGTCCGACCAATATCATCACAAGCTGCTGATCATCGGATTATCTCAAGGGCATGATCGGGTCGTGCTGCGCGGTAACCCCAAAGACCATGCGTTCTCGTGCTGCTATTTGAAGAGCGATGGTGAACTGTTGGCTATCGACACGGTAAATCAGGCCAAAGATCAGATGGCCGCCCGCAAGCTGATCGCAGCCAGAGCAAAGCTCGATGCCGATAAAGCAGCCGACATCTCTATTCCTCTCAAAGATTGCGTACTGTGAGGTCGTCGCTCATGACCCGTATCCTCAAGTTATTCATGGTTGCTACGTTCGGTTTTTCGATGGCGACGAGCGCCGGGAGCAAGGAGCCCCAAAAAATGATTTCGATCGCGATTCATGGTGGCGCCGGCGTGATCTCGCGCGATCAACTCGGACCCGATGATGGAGCCGCTTACCGAACAGGTCTCGCCGAGGCGCTCGACGCCGGTTACGCCGTGCTCGAAGCCGGAGGAAGCAGTCTCGATGCCGTGACGACTGCGGTTCGACTGCTCGAGGACAATCCTCTCTTCAACGCAGGCAAAGGCGCAGTCCTCGCGCACGATGGCTATGCCGAACTCGACGCCTCGATCATGAACGGACGCGATTTGGCCGCCGGGGCCGTCACGGGCTTGCGTCATGTCAAAAATCCCATCGATCTCGCTCGTCGGGTGATGGAGCAGTCACCTCACGTGTTTCTGTCGGGTACAGGCGCTGAAGAATTCGCCCTCACTCAAGGCCTCACCTTGGTGCCGAACGAATACTTCATCACTCCCACACGCAAGCGTCAGCTGCAACGTGTGCTGCAGGGGCAAACTCAACCCAAGAACGAACTGTCGGGGCTCGGCACCGTAGGCGCCGTCGCCGTAGACCAGAGCGGTAATGTCGCAGCGGCCACATCGACGGGCGGCATGACCAACAAGCGCTGGGGTCGCATCGGCGACGCGCCTGTCATCGGAGCGGGCACCTATGCCAACAACGCGAGCTGTGCCGTGTCGTCGACGGGTCACGGCGAGTATTTCATTCGATCGGTCGTCGCCTATGACATCTGTGCGCTCGTCGAATATCGCGGCTGGTCTCTCGAGCGCGCCGCCAAGACCGTCGTCCACGAAAAACTCGTGCAACGAGGTGGTGAAGGCGGTGTCATCGCCGTCGATCCGAAAGGCAAGGTCGTAATGGAGTTCAACAGCCCCGGAATGTTCCGTGGCATGCGCGACTCGTCGGGTCAGCGCCAGATCGCTATTTACGAAAAATAGTCGGCGATAAATACGTCGAAATCTTTTTGCGGGGCGCTGGCCATCGCCTCGGCCACCTCGAGTGACTCGGCCGCTTGATCGCCGAACTCCCGCAGTCGCGCCTCGTTCGGCTCGTGCAAATCGAGAAAATAATCTTTGTGCGTGGCCGATGTACGTAGCGCGAGATCGAAGAACGATTCGCCCGTCTCACCGATTTCTTTGATGAGTCTTGCCGAAGGCGTGAGCGCCACATCATCGAGCTTGGCGGCCTGCACGGCGAGCGCCGCGGCATAAGGCTTCTGCGGATCTCCCTCATCGAGCAACTCGCAGATGCCCTGCATCTGATCGATGATCTCGCGGGCCCACTGCAGCATCGGCACGTTCCGCCCATCTCGACTCAACATGAGATCGGGTTCACGCCCTCGTCGAGCGACGGTGACGTGATTACCGTCGAGAATGGCCTGCTCGTTCGCATCGATGAGCGGGCTCTCGCGCATCAGACACAAGGCGAGAAACGCCTCGAGAAATCTCAGCTTGTTTTGGTTGACGCCAACCGGATCGAACGCGCTCACATCGAGCGCACGTACTTCGACGTATTCGACTCCGCGTCGCATCAAGGCCTTTGTGGGGCGCTCTCCCGATCTGGCGACGCGTTTCGGGCGAATGAAAGCGTAGTACTCATTTTCGATCTGCAGCAAGTTGGCATTGAGCTGACGATAGACGCCGTCGACCTTCACACCGAGTCGCTCGTATTCCGGGTGAGGCGTGCTAATTGCTCGAGTGAGATCGCGGACGTATTCGTCGAGACTATTGACCGATACTTCGAGACTCGATTGGCTGCGGTTACGGTATCCGAGATCGCTCATGCGCAACGACGTCGAATGCGGCTCCCAGGCCGTACCACGCCCGAACTCGGGCAAGGTCTCGCCACGGGCACGCAGAAACGATTTACACACCATCGGCGACACACCGAAGAGATAGAGGACGATCCAGCCGTATCGGCGGTAGTTGCGCAGCAGGTCGAAGTAGCTCTCCGAAATGAACGACTGCCCGGAGGTGCGCGACTCGCGGATCGCGGCCCACACGGGCCACAAACGCTCGGGAAACGAATAATTGAAATGCACGCCTGAGATGGCCTGCATCACTCGTCCGTAACGCAGCCCGAGACCCTCGCGGTAAATCGTCTTCATTCGGCCGACGTTGGACGGACCGAATTGCGCGATAGGAATGCTGGCGTCACCGTCGATGACGCAGGGCATGCTCGTAGCCCAAAGTAATTCGTCGCCGAGGTGTCGGTAGACGAACTGATGTAGATCACAAAGATATTGCAGCAACTCCCAGTTGGTCGTGAACGTCGGCGTGACGAGCTCGATCAACGCTTCGGAGTAGTCGGTGGTGATGTGATCGTTGGTGAGTGCCGAGCCGAGCGCCATCGGGTGCGGTGTCGTGGCGATTCGTCCCGCCGGCGTGACACGCAAAGATTCTTTTTCGACGCCGCGGCGGCCGGCCTGCAAAGCGCCACGCTCACCGCTATTGATGACGGCGGCAAGGCGTTTTTCGAACGCACGGTCGATACGGCTCGCGGGCATCGCTACCAGGGAATTCGACCCGTGATGACGTCACGGGCCATGGTGAAATCGCCGCGCAAGCTGAAGAGCGGATATTTGAACGTCGCCGGAGTGTTCTTTTCGAAGAAATAGTGTCCCACCCAGGCAAAAGCGTAGCCGGTTACGAGGCCGCTCAAGATCAACCAGCCATTGCCCGTGATCAGGGCGAGCGGCAGTTGCAACAGCCCGAGGCTCGTTCCCACGACGTGAAGACGTCGCGACGTACGATCTGCATGCTCACCCAGATAAAACGGGTAGAACTCCTGGAAGGTCTTGAACGTCATCACGCCTCTTGAACTGATGGGGTCGCACCCTGCGCCCCGGTTGTCGTTCGACTCTCGTTCGGGCATCTTGCCGTGCCAACCTTTAAAGTTGCAACCGTAACGAACTCAAGCAGGGAGACTTTGCTGCATGACTTCTCGAAGACCCCGAAATCTGGCGCTGCTCGCGGGCCTCTCGCTCGTGCTCGCAGCCTGCTCTTCCGCAGGCCCCGTCAAGAGCGCCAAAGACTCCAAAGCACCCATCTCTGATTCCAAGACCGTTGCGGCCAGTACGGGCTCGCCCTACCCCTCGACCTATAAGCCTGCGACCTCGACGCCGACACTCATCCGCGGCGCGACCGTCCTCATCGGTAATGGCCAGCGTTTGGAAAATGCCGACGTACTGCTCCGCGATGGCTTGATCGCGGCGGTCGGAAAACAACTTGATGCGCCCGCAGATGCGCGCATCGTCGATGGCCAAGGCAAATGGGTCACGCCCGGCCTCATCGACGTGCATTCGCATCTCGGCGTGTATCCCTCGCCGGGCGTCGATGCGCACTCGGACGGCAACGAGGCGACGGCCCCGTCGACCGCACAAGTTTGGTCAGAGCATTCGATATGGCCGCAAGATCCGGGCTTCGAAGCGGCGCTCGAAGGCGGCATCACGACCCTGCACGTGCTGCCGGGTTCAGCGAATCTTTTCGGCGGTCGCTCGGTCACCGTCAAAAATATCCACGCCGTGACGTATCAGTCGATGAAGTTTCCCGATGCGCCGCATGGTCTCAAGATGGCTTGCGGCGAAAATCCGAAGCGTGTGTACGGCAATCGTCGCCAAATGCCCTCGACTCGCATGGGTAACGTCGCAGGCTGGCGCGCGCAGTGGATCGAGGCGCAAGAATACGCGCGCGACTGGAAGCAGTACGAAACGCGCAAGGCTGCGGGTGCCAAAGATTTGCGCCCACCCAAGCGCGATCTGCGTCTCGAAACCTTAGCGAGCGTGCTGCGCGGCGAAATTCTCGTTCAGCACCACTGCTATCGCGCCGACGAAATGGCCATCGTGGTCGATATGGCGCACGAGTTCGGTTATCGCGTAAGCGCCTTCCATCACGCGACGGAGGCTTACAAAATTTCCAATCTTCTCGCCGAGAACAATATTTGCGCAGCGGTCTGGGCCGACTGGTGGGGCTTCAAGATGGAGTCCTACGATGCGATTCCCGAGAACATGATCCTCGTCGACGCTGCGCCGGGCGGATGTGCCGTCGTGCACTCCGACTCGGCGGAAGGCATCCAGCGCCTCAATCAAGAAGCGGCCAAAGGCATGGCTCGTGCGCGTCGCATGGGCCTCGACATCACACCAGAGCACGCGATCACTTGGCTCACTCAAAATGCAGCGCGAGCCATCGGTCTCGAATCGAAGATCGGCACACTCGAAGTCGGGAAGATGGGTGACGTCGTCGTCTGGAACGGTAATCCGTTCAGCGTTTACGCACTCACCGAGAAGATCTATGTCGACGGTGCCCTGCGCTTCGATCGTTCAACGCCGCGCGCCGAGCCGGAATCCGACTTCCTGCTTGGCCAGCCTGCCTACGAGGGGGTGATCCGATGAATATCTTGAACCGCACTTTGGCCGGCCTCTTCATTGCAGGCACGCTCCAGCACGCGGCATTCGCCGACGATGCAGCCGCTGTGTCGGGCGGCAGCACGCTGCTCGTCCGCAACGCCACGGTTTACACCATGACGCGCGACGCCACAGCGCCGCTCAAAGATACCGATGTATTCGTGCAGGACGGTCGCATCGCCGCCATCGGTCAAAATTTGACCGCACCGACAGGCACGACGGTGGTCGATGCGAAAGGTCGCGCCCTCACGCCCGGTGTGTTCGGGGGTCTCGGACACATTGGCCTCGAGGAAATCGGTATCGAGCAAACGACCGGTGACTACGCGCAGCGACTCGGCCAAATGCGGCCCGAGTTCGATGTGACGCTGGCGTACAACCCCGAATCCATGACAGTCGGCGTCAACCTCGCCAATGGCATCACCTTTACTCTGTTGACGCCCGCGTCGGCGTCGGGTGGCAGCCTCGTTGCCGGGCTCGGCGCTCCAGCAGGCCTCGACGGTTCGGCGCCGCTACCCGCGCGCATCATGTTCGTCGATCTGGGTGGTGATGCGAACGACCTCTCGGGCGGTTCGCGTGCCGCTCAGTTCATGTTGCTGCGACAAGCGATCGTCGAAGCGCGCGCGCCCAATCTCGTAATGGTGCACGACGAGCGTCTGCTGTCGCCCTCGGGACGCCAAGTGCTGCTCGAGTTCCTCAAAGGCGATGGTGTATTCGTGTTCGATGTCGATCGCGCGGTCGATATCCGCAATACGATCAAGTTCGCACGCGAAGAGAAGTTGAATGCTGTGATTCGCGGGGGTGCGGAAGCTTGGAGAGTCGCCGATGAACTCGCCGCGGCGCGCATCCCGGTCATCGTCGATCCGCTTCACAACCTTCCCGACTCATTCGATGAAGTGGGTTCGACGTTGCAAAATGCCGCCAAACTTCGGGCAGCGGGCGTGACGGTCGCCATCTCTATCGGGGACACCGACGTCGATGACGCCGGCAAAACACGTCAGGCGGCTGGCAACGCGGTGGCCCATGGCATGCCGTGGATGGACGCACTCGCGGCGATCACCCGCACTCCGGCCGAAATCTTTGGCGCCGCCGATCGCTTCGGCAGCATCGAACGCGGGAGACCTGCCGATCTCGTGTTGTGGTCGGGCGATCCGCTCGAGGTGTCGAGCCTTGCCGATCTCGTGGTGGCCGGCGGGAAAACACAAAAGCTCGAGTCACGTCACACGGCGCTGCGCGACCGTCACTACGAACGCGTGAAGTCAGGCGCGGCGCGCTAAGGAGAGATCAGGATGCTAGTCGGATCGAACGTTCGTCGGGTCGCCCTCATCGGCGGCGCTCGTATCCCTTTTGCGCGCGCCCACGGTGCCTACGCGCATGTCGGCAATCAGCAAATGCTGACGGCCGCGATGCAAGGCGTCGTGTCGCGATTCAAACTCGACGGCAAACGACTCGGAGAAGTTGCCGCGGGCGCCGTGATCAAGCACTCACGAGATTTCAACCTCGCGCGTGAGAGCGTGCTCGGCACGACACTCGATCCGCATACGCCGGCCTACGACCTGCAACGCGCCTGCGGCACCAGTCTCGAGGCGGCCATTAACGTTGCCAACAAGATCGCCTTGGGGCAAATCGACTCGGGCCTTGCGGGGGGTGTCGATACGGTGAGCGATCCGCCCATCGTCTATCCGCGCAGCTATCAGCAAATCTTGATGCGCGCGTTCCGTGCGAAAAGCTTCGGTGGTCGACTCGCGCCGTTCTTGTCGTTGAGACCGCATCATTTCAAACCCATCATTCCTGGCTCGAGCGAGCCTCGTACCGGGCTTTCCATGGGCGAGAGCTGCGAACTCATGGCGAAGCGCTGGGGTATCAGTCGAGCGGCACAGGATGAACTCGCCTACGAGAGCCATCGACGTGCCGCCGCGGCGTGGCAGGCGGGCTTCTTCGACGATCTCGTCGTGCCATTCGAGGGTTTGTCACGCGATGACAACGTACGCGCCGACTCGTCCAAAGAAAAACTCGCGAAGCTCAGGTCGAGCTTCGATCGTACGAGCGCGGGAACCTTGACCGCCGGCAATAGCACGCCACTCACCGACGGAGCCTCCGCAGTGCTGCTCGCGAGCGAAGATTGGGCGCGTGCGCAGGGGCTTCCCGTGCAAGCTTGGCTGACGTTTGGCAAAGCGGCAGCCGTCGACTTCGTCGAGGGAGACGAGGGTCTGCTGATGGCGCCGGCTTATGCCGTGCCCGCCATGCTCGACGATGCCGGGCTCACGCTGCAGGACTTCGACTTCTATGAAATCCATGAGGCCTTCGCCGCGCAGGTGCTTTGCACACTTGCCGCATGGGAATCGGATGACTTCTGCCGCAACAAGCTCAAGCGCAGCGCTGCGCTTGGCAGCATCGATCGCGCGAAGCTGAACGTGAACGGTAGCAGTGTGGCGATCGGGCATCCGTTCGCAGCGACGGGGGCACGCATTCTCGCCACACTCGCCAAACTGCTGGCCACCACTCCGACCGCTCGTCGCGGCCTCATCTCCGTGTGCACGGCGGGCGGCATGGGCGTCACGGCCATCGTCGAGCGCGCGTGACGGATCTGCGTCACGAACCGACGGGTTGGCGTCTCTAATCTTTGAAGCGGGGTGTCGGCGCGGTCAGCGCGTGCCTGAGCTGCCGAAGCCGCCCGCGCCACGCGAGGTCGCGGTGAAATCTTCGACGACCTCGAGCTCGACCTGCACGACAGGCACGACGACG
>JACCDG010510250.1_pt1 | contig 12747 bp, 10 predicted proteins | sample 7442471 | NCBI WGS metagenome assembly JACCDG01 (sample SAMN15323444, study PRJNA562643) | freshwater metagenome | isolation source: river surface water | place: USA:Blue River Watershed | collected 2017-08-17 | reverse complement strand
TGCTATCAAAGATTGGATCGTAGGCAGGAAGAATCGCACCACCTGGAATTCCAAACATCACATCGACGCCGGCAGACTCCAAAGATTGCACGAGAGAACTAGCTCCGCTCATCTTCTTGCTCATATCCATCTCCTTTCAAATCTCTAAATGAAAAAACCCTCAGATAACTGAGGGTGGCGCATGATCACAAACCGATCACGCGCCTTTAAATCACCACCACAAATGTTGTGCTCATGGACTTATTCTCCAATGAAGCAGGCTCAGCGTCAAGGGATGAGATGGAGATCTCACCATTTGGGAAAACCCAGTGGGGAAAACCTAGTGGGCAAAACCCTTAGCTGCAGACCGCACCCTTTGATGCCGAACCCACCAACTTTGAGTACTTCGCCAAGACACCGGTTGAGTACTTATGAGTCAAAGGCTTCCAACCAACCTTACGTGCTTCTAACTCTGCTGGATCTACCAATAGATCAAGGGTGCGATTGGTGATATCAATTCGTACGATGTCGCCATCCTTAATAAATGCGATAGGTCCGCCATCAACCGCCTCTGGTGCAACATGTCCAACACACAAACCAGTTGAACCTCCAGAGAAACGTCCGTCAGTTAACAGCAAGGTTGATTTTCCAAGACCTGCGCCTTTGATGGCGCCGGTGATCATTAACATCTCGCGCATTCCTGGTCCACCCTTTGGACCTTCGTATCGAATCACAACAACATCGCCAGCTTGAATTGTTCCATTTTCAAGTGCATCCATCGCCGCTTGCTCGCGTTCAAATACACGGGCTGGACCTTCAAAACTTTCAATACCGATGCCTGCCGTCTTACAAACTGCACCTTCAGTTGCAAGAGTTCCGCCGAGAATTGTGATTCCAACATCTGTCGACATCGGTGATGAAACCGCCTTTAAGATCTGTCCATCTGGATCTGGTGGTGCAATCTCTTTGAGATTTTCTGCCATTGTCTTACCAGTTACCGTTAAAACATCACCATGCAGGAGTCCTGCATCTAGCAAACCCTTTAGAACTACAGGAATGCCACCGACCTTATCGACATCGCTCATTACAAACTTTCCGAATGGCTTTAAGTCTCCAAGCAATGGAACTTTGGAACCGATGCGATGGAAATCATTTAGCGAAAGATCAACATTGGCCTCATTAGCGATTGCCAAAAGGTGAAGAACTGCGTTTGTTGAGCCACCTAATGCCATCAAGATTGTTATCGCATTCTCAAAAGCAGGCTTAGTCAAAATGTCTCGCGTTGTGATGCCCTGGCGAATGAGCTCAACAACCGCTGCACCCGAAGCGATTGCATAGGTATCGCGACGTCGATCTACCGCAGGAGGTGCGGCTGATCCTGGCAGCGACAATCCAATCGCTTCACCGATACTTGCCATTGTGTTTGCGGTGTACATGCCTCCGCATGCACCTTCGCCTGGGCAAATTGCACGTTCAATTTGATCAACACGATCCTGAGTTATCAAACCACGCGCACACGCACCTACCGCCTCAAATGCGTCAATGATTGTTACATCTTTGCCATCAACCTGACCTGGCAATGTAGATCCTGCATATACGAAAACGCTTGCAACATCGATACGTGCTGCGGCCATCATCATTCCAGGAAGCGACTTGTCGCAACCTGCAAAGGTCACCATTCCATCAAGACGTTCTGCTTGCATTACACATTCAACTGAGTCGGCAATCACTTCGCGAGAAACTAGAGAAAAATGCATACCTTCGTGGCCCATGGAAATTCCATCCGAAACTGAAATAGTTCCGAACTGCATTGGGAAACCACCAGCATCAATGACACCTTGCTTTGATGCTTTAGCTAAACGATCTAACGATAGGTTGCACGGAGTAATTTCATTCCATGATGATGCAATACCGATTTGCGGTTTGACCCAATCCTCATCTCCCATGCCAACTGCACGCAACATTCCACGAGCGGGAGCTCTTTCGAGTCCATCAGTGACGACATTTGATCGTGGTTTCATGTTGGGCATGCGTAAATGGTATTGCGCTGAGAGGCGTTTTGCACGCGGCCTCCATTTACGATACGGTACAGTACCGTTTCGTAATCAAAGGAGAGGAAGTTGTATGTGCCCAGCATCAAAAGTTTCCTCTCTACTAGGTCGGCCACGTGATGTGGGTCGCGAGGATGCGATTCAAAAAGCTGCCATTGAACTCATGCATGAAGTGGGATATGAGCGTTGCACTATTGGAGCAATCGCTGACCGTGCGCGCGCTAGCAAGGCGACGATTTATCGCCGTTGGAAAAACAAGCAAGAACTTCTTGTGAGCGCAGTAACTAGACATTCATTTTCCAAAACGCCTGACTTTGACCAAGGCAATCTCCGGGAAGATTTGATCGAATTGATTTCAGAACGAATTAAATCCTTAAAGGGTCCCGATGGTGCCCTCGTATCCGCACTTCTGTCGGCGGCTAGGAATGATCCAGACCTAGGAAAATTGATCCCTACTTCCATCCGGGAAGATCAAAATGATTCCGTAATGCGAATAATAAATCGAGGCCTTGAGCGTGGTGAGATTTCAGAAACTGCAAACGTGGACCTCTTATTGGAAATTTTGCCCGGGATTTTTACTTATCGGATATTTATGACACATCAATCTGTAAATCGAAAGTTTATTGAACAACTTGTTGATGGAGTCTTGATCCCAGCTTTGAAACACAAATCACACACAAAGGAGAGAAAGTGAAGGAATCTACAGAAGCAGTTCTTGACCCAACTAGGTGGCGAACTCTGTTCGTTGTAGCGATTGCGCAGTTAATGGTTGTGCTTGATGGCTCCATCATGAATATCGCTATTCCAAGTGCAAAGGTTGATCTGGGAATCTCAGATGCTAATCAGCAGTGGGTTATTACCGCTTACACCCTTGCTTTCGGTTCCCTCCTGCTATTGGGTGGACGTATCGGAGATTACATGGGTCGAAAAAAGATCTTTCTAATTGGACTGATCGGTTTTGCTGCCGCTTCTGCCTTTGGTGGAGTAGCTGCTAATGAAGGAATGCTTTATGCATCTCGCGCACTTCAAGGTGTCTTCGGTGCGCTACTTGCGCCCGCTGCTTTAGCGATTATTTCTGTAACATTCACCGTTCCGAAGGAGCGCGCAAAAGCTTTTGGTGTAATCGGCGCAATTTCAGGTGGAGGCGCAGCGATTGGCTTGATTCTGGGTGGTGCGCTCACTGAATTCTTCTCATGGCGCTGGTGCCTTGGTGTCAATACTCCTATTGCAATCTTTGCGGCCATTATGGCGATCAAGTTCGTCAAGGAATCTAAAGCTCAAGGTGACAATACTTATGACATCCCTGGCGTCATCACCGCGACTGCAGGATTGTTCTCGTTGACTTACGGATTTAATGAGGCTGCTACAAAGGGTTGGTCAGATTCATTAACAATCTCATTCTTGGTAGCTGCAGTTGTTCTCCTAGTTATTTTTGTGGCAATCGAAATGCGCGTTAAGAACCCGCTGATGCCCCTTCGTGTTGTGACTGAGCGAAATCGTGGTGGTTCGTACTTAGGTTCACTCGTAGTTGGCGCAGGATTGTTCTCAATGTTCTTGTTCCTAGGTTTATACCTTCAGGTCATTCTCGGGTACAGCCCATTGAAGTCAGGCTTTGCATTCCTCCCATTCACTGCGGGAATCATTGTCTTTGCTGGAATTGCATCGACCTTGCTTCCTAAGGTCGGACCTAAGCCTTTGATGGTTCCAGGGTTGCTAGCTGCAAGTCTTGGCTTATTGCTTATGACTCGAATTACCCCAGAAACCTCATATACAACACATGTTTTGCCATCATTGTTAATCATGTCGAGTGGAATGGCTTTAGTCTTTATTCCGTTAACTTCAACATCTCTTCATGCAGTTTCAAACCATGACACTGGTGTTGCTAGCGCGATGGTTAACACCAGTCAGCAGATTGGTGGCTCACTTGGTACAGCATTACTGAACACAGTTGCAGCCACTGCTACTACAACATTTGCAGCGGCAAATACACAGTTGGGTGAAAAGGTAATGCCATTTGCTATGACTCATGGCTTTACAGTTGCATTCAAGTTCAGTGCAGCATTGCTCTTTGTCGGTGCAATCGTGCTCTTCTTCTTTATCAATATTGGTAAAGAGTCACTTGTTGAAGCAGAAGGCGCAGGCTTTCACTAATTATTAGCTAATTAGCCTGACCCAAGTGGCCAAGTAGGAGCTCTCGTACTCGAGCAGCATCTGCTTGGCCCTTTGTCTCTTTCATGACCGCACCAATCAAAGCTCCAGCAGCAGGCAAGTGTCCATTTCGAACCTTCTCTGCAGTTTCTGCTTGCTCGGCACAAACCTTTTCAATCGCCGCCATAAGTGCGCCATCATCATTTACAACCTTGATTCCACGCTTTGAAACAACTTCAGATGGCTTTCCTTCTCCACCAATAACTCCTTCAACAACTTGACGAGCAAGTTTGTCGGTCAGCTCACCGGAATTCACTAATGCAACAATCTCTGCAACATCTTGCGGAGTAATTGAAAGATCGGCGATAGCAACATCTTTGTCATTTGCAATTCTAGAAATTTCACCAAGCCACCAACTGCGAGCCTTGGATGGATCTGCGCCAAGAAGTACCGTGGCTTCGACAATATCAAGAACATCGGCGTTGATCATTGCAGCCATTTCCTTTTCAGGAACCGCCCACGCCTCTTGTAAACGCTTGCGACGAATCGATGGGCGCTCCGGTAACGCAGCGCGCAGCTCTTCAATCCATGCAGCATCTGGTGCAACAGGCACTAGATCTGGCTCTGGGAAGTAACGGTAATCCTCGGCTTGTTCCTTCGAACGACCTGAGCGGGTTAACCCAGTGTCTTCTTGGAAGTGACGAGTTTCTTGAACTACTCGCTCCCCCTTATTCAGAAGCTCTGCATGACGAATCATTTCACCGCGAACTGCACGTTCGACAGATCGCAATGAGTTCACATTCTTTGTCTCACTACGAGTGCCTAACTTTTCAGCACCGATCAGACGCAGTGAAACATTTGCATCACAACGCAATGAGCCTTGCTCCATCTTTACATCAGATACACCCAGTGCGCGAAGAATGTCACGTAGCTCTGCAACGTATGCCTTTGCCACCTCTGGTGCGTACTTTCCGGTTCCTGGAACAATCTTTGTAACGATTTCAACCAAAGGAATGCCTGCACGGTTGTAATCAAGCAATGAGTATTCGGCGCCGTGGATTCGACCAGTCGCACCACCAACGTGCAAAGATTTTCCGGTGTCCTCTTCCATGTGTACGCGTTCGACCTCTACGCGGAACGTCTTTGGACCTTCATCGGTTTCGATTTCAACATCAACATAACCATCTACACAGATTGGCTCGTCATACTGGGAGATCTGGAAGTTCTTTGGCATATCTGGATAGAAGTAATTCTTTCGAGCAAAACGAGAAAATGGTGCGATTGAGCAGTTTAAAGCTAAACCAATCTTGATCGTTGATTCGATCGCTTTCTCATTAACAACCGGCAAAGCGCCAGGTAGCGCTAAACAAACAGGACAGGTTTGAGTATTTGGCTCTGCACCAAAGGTTGTGCTGCAACCACAAAACATCTTTGAGTTTGTGTTCAGTTCAACGTGAACTTCCAGACCTAGTACCGGTTCATACTTGGCAACTACATCATCATATGAAAGTGTCATCGTGCACCTCCTAGAACTGGAGCCTTATCCAGTAATGGCGCACCCCACTTAGTCAGTAAGGCTGCTTCAAGAGCCGCGCCTACTGAGTACATGCGCTCATCCTTCATGACAGGTGACATGATTTGGAATCCAACTGGTAAGCCATCCTCATCTGCCAAACCTGATGGAAGTGACATTCCGCCAATTCCCGCCATGTTAACTGGGATAGTTGCGATGTCATTTAAGTACATAGCAAGTGGGTCGTTGGCCTTTTCGCCAATTTTGAAAGCCGTAGTTGGACATGTTGGAGACACCAATACATCTGCCTTCTCAAAAGCATTTGTGAAATCTTGTGTGATCAGGGTGCGTACTTTCTGTGCACTTCCATAATACGCATCGTAATAACCGGAAGATAAAGCGTAGGTTCCCAAAATAATACGTCGCTTAACCTCTTTACCAAAGCCGACTTCACGGGTTAAGTTCATAACAGACTCTGCTGATGCTCCATCAACATCGCCAACTCGCAAGCCATAACGCATCGCATCAAAACGTGCCAAGTTAGAGGAGCACTCTGAAGGTGCAATTAAGTAGTAAGCAGCTAGCGCGTATTCAAAGTTAGGTGCAGAAACCTCAACGATCTCAGCACCAGCCTTTGCTAATAGCTCAAGTGACTCCTCAAATCGCGCGCGAACTCCTGGCTGATAACCATCACCATTGAGCTCCTTAACAACACCGATCTTCATTCCCTTTACATCGCCCGATTTTGCTGCAGCGACTACTTGTGGAACTGGTGCATTAATACTTGTTGCATCCTTTGGATCATGTCCTGCAATCGCTTCGTGCAACAACGCTGTATCTAAAACTGTCCGCGCACATGGTCCTGCTTGATCAAGAGATGATGAGAAAGCAACCAAACCAAAACGTGAGACTCCACCATAAGTTGGCTTGACTCCAACGGTTCCGGTAACGGCAGCTGGTTGGCGAATAGATCCACCAGTATCTGTTCCAATGGCAAGTGGTGCTTCAAATGCAGCAAGGGCTGCAGATGAGCCTCCACCTGAACCTCCAGGGATGCGAGTTAAATCCCAAGGGTTATGAGTTGGACCATATGCTGAGTTTTCAGTAGATGAACCCATTGCAAACTCATCCATGTTTGTTTTACCCAGAATAACAATGTCATTCTTCTTAAGATTTGCAACGACCGTTGAGTCGTAAGGTGGACGCCACCCTTCAAGGATCTTGGAACCACATGTAGTTGGTACACCTTTTTGAGCCATAACATCTTTAAGCGCAAGTGGAACACCTGCAAGAGGAGACAACTTCTCACCTTTGGCACGCTTTGCATCAATTGAAGCTGCTTGGGCAAGTGCACCTTCTGTATCAACATATAAAAATGCGTGTACATCTGTATCTACCGCAGCGATGCGATCTAAATGTGCTTGAGTTAATGCAACCGAAGTTACCTCGCCTGCAGCAAGCTTTGCTGCCATTTCAGATGCTGAATTGCGAATCATTCTTCACCCAAAATCTGAGGAACACGAAAACGTTGCTCCTCTTGTGCTGGTGCACCTGACAGCGCTTCTTCTGGAGTCAAACTTGGAACAACCACATCTGCACGGAAAACATTGCGCAACGGCAATGGGTGCGAAGTTGGCTGTACATCTGCACCGGCAACTTCCTGCACACGTGCAACCGCATCCAAAATGACGGTGAACTCATTAGAGAGATTTATTAACTCTTCTTCGCTCATTTCGATGCGGGCTAGGCCTGCAAGTTTTGCGACATCATCGCGTGAAAGGCTGCTCATGCGGGCAGTCTAATTAATTCCACCCTTAACTGCGAATCTGCCCATTTCCGGTAACGATCCAAGTAGTGGTCGTCATCGCTTCTAGCCCCATTGGGCCTCGGGCATGGAGCTTTTGATTTGAGATACCGATCTCAGCCCCAAATCCCATCTGCTCTCCATCTGTAAATCTGGTGGATGTATTGACCATGACCGCTGCGCAATCTGCCATCGCAATGAATCTCTTCACAACATCCTTATTTTCAGAAATGATCGCCTCTGTGTGCTGAGTACCGTACTTGGCGATATGCGCACTAGCGGCATCTACTGAATCAACAACCGCAACATTCATCTCTAGAGTTCCGTACTCGGTACAGAAGTTTTCATCTGTTGCCTGATTTGCTGGAATACCCGCCTTGTTGGCGATTGCTAGAGCCCGGTTATCGCAATGCAAAACAACTCCCGCTTCATGTAGCGCTTTGAGCGCAGTTGGCAAAAAACCTTCTGCGATAGCTGAATGAACCAATAAAGTTTCAGCAGCGTTACAGACACTTGGGCGTTGAACCTTTGAGTTGATAATAATTGGAACCGCTTTGTCTAAGTCGGCAAACTCATCAATATAAACATGGCAAACACCAGCACCTGTTTCGATTGTAGGTACTGATGATTCATCAACAACCATGCGAATCAGCGCCGCGCTTCCGCGAGGAATTACTAGATCTACTTTCCCGCGAGCATTCAGTAGTGCCCTAACTGTTTCACGATCATCTGATGGCACCAGTTGGATAACATCTGGTGAAATAGAAGTTGTAGCTAAAGCCTCTCGCATTACACGAACCAAAATCTCATTGCTATGCGCAGCACTTGATGAGCCACGTAACAAGGCAGCATTTCCAGACATCAACAAAATTACGGCGGCATCAACTGTGACATTGGGACGTGCTTCGTAGACCATTCCGATGACACCAAAGGGAACTGAGATTTGTTCCAGCTCGATTCCGTTCGGCAAAGTTGATTGACGCAAAGTATTGCCAAGTGGATCTGGAAGCTGACTTACTTGTCGCGCTCCACCAGCAATTGCCTTAATGCGATCTGGCGTTAACAAGAGGCGATCAAGTAGCGATGAGTTCAGGCCAGCTGTGCGACCCGCTTCCATATCCTTTTCATTGGCAGCGAGAATCTCGGCACTTCTGGACTCAATTGCATCGGCGATCGTGTTCAAGGCGCTCTTGCGCTGCTCCCCGGTTGAAACGCTCAAGGTTTTGCCAGCGGCGCGCGCAGAGTCTGCAAGTTGCGAAATCAATCCCTTGGCATCCATAGGTTCAAGCCTATCGGCAGTTACCCTTTTGGCGTGTTCACATTAATCCGCAGAGTCGCAATCGTTCTCGTCATTATTTACGCCGCGCTGTTTGGCCTAACAAAGGTTATTCATTACCCCGAGCCCATTGCGGCGATTCGACTTGGTCTAGCACCAGCTTCAAAGACCCCAGATTTAATGCCGGCACACATCATCACCGCTAAGCCTGGTACTCCATGGACAGTTGGTACACCAGAAGAGTTAGCTTCCGTCACATGGAATGGTAAGTCTGTTCCATTTGAACAATTTCTGGAAGAAACAGATACAAATGCTTTCCTTGTCATACGTAAGGGAAAGATTACTTACGAGAAGTACCTCAACAGCAAAACGGAATCTACTGTCCTTCCCTCTTATTCGGTTGCAAAGACGATGACATCAATTGTCATCGGACAATTGATTGATGAAGGAACAATTAAGGAAAGCGACACCTTTGTAAGCCTTCTTCCTGAATTTAAAGCTGGAAGCTCCTTCGACAAGGTGACGATAAAAGATTTGCTCGATATGAACTCTGGCATCGGCGTATCTGATAACTATCCAACCGGTCCATCTGGTTGGGGCGTAGCCATTGCACAGATGTACGCATCCACAGATGTCAATTGGTTCTTGAAAAACAACCGAAAAATGAGTGAAGAGCCAGGAACTTTCCCTGAGTACCGCTCTGTGAATACCCAAATGTTGGGATTAATTGTTCAGAAAATCACGGGACAAAAATTGGCTGATGCATTCAGCGAGCGTGTGTGGCAAAAGGTTGGTGCTGATTTCAACGCAACCTGGAATGTGGACCGAGTTGGTGGGCATGAAAAAGCATTTTGTTGCTTCAATGCAACCGCCCGTGATTACGCTCGTGTAGGTCAGGCTTTGATGAGTGGTGATCCTAAGATCGCAAGCACTTCTTGGAAGGCACGCCTGTCAACATCTGCAGTTAAGTTGGACTATGGGTGGGGATATGGCGCACAAATGTGGCATCCATATCCAGGAATTAATTTGATGATGGGTTTACATGGGCAGTACATCTACATGGATGCACTCAATGACACTGTGATAGTAAAGCTATCTGATATGCCAACAAGTTCGGATGGGATCAGCGCAAAGATTGCACCTGTTTTGAGGGAAATCGCAGAGAAGAAGTAGTTAGAGAATCACTAAGTCGTCGCGATGGACTAACTCACGTTCGTACTCTGCGCCCAAGGCAGCAGCGAGCTCCTTTGTTGAGCGACCAAGCATTTGCGGCAAATCATCTGAATCAAAGGCAACCAATCCCCGTGCGATTACCGCGCCATTTGGGCCGACTAGTTCTACCGCATCTCCTGCAATGAACTCACCTTCAACCGCTGTTACCCCGGCTGGCAATAATGAAACACCACGTTCAAGAATTGCAGTTACAGCTCCCGCATCAAGAATTAACTTTCCTTGTGACTTTGTTGCATGCGCTAACCACAAAAGTCTTGATGTGGTTTTGCTAGCCTGGGCATGAAAATGTGTGCCTAAATTTTCACCGGCAAGTGATTTGTCTGAGTCTTCAAGTGATGTCAGCAGCATTGGAATACCCGCAGATGTTGCAATACGTGCAGCTTCAACTTTAGTAACCATTCCCCCGCTGCCAACACCGGCAGAGCCAGCACCCCCAAGGGTTACAGATTCAATCTCGGAAACAGATGCGACTTCATGAATCTTCTGCGCGCCGGCTTGAGTTGGTGGAGCGTCATACAGAGCATCAATATCAGAGACAAGTACAAGTAGGTCAGCACCAATTAGTAATGCAACCAATGCGGCCAGTCGGTCGTTATCTCCAAATCGGATTTCTTGCGTACCGACAGAGTCATTTTCATTGATGATTGGAACAACACCTAATTGAAGTAACTTATACAAGGTGCGTTGAGCGTTTTGATAATGTGAACGACGCACGACATCTTCAGTTGTGAGCAGTACCTGAGATGCAGTAATTGAATGTCGTGAAAAACTTTGGGTGTATTGGGCAACCAGCAATCCTTGTCCAACAGAAGCTGCAGCTTGCTGTGTTGCTAAATCCTTTGGACGGGTAGTTAATCCCAGTGGAGCAAGTCCTGCCGCAATTGCACCAGATGAAACGACAACAACCTCTGCGCCTCGTTTTTTGCAGGCAGCAACAACATCTACAAATTTGTTGACAGCGTTGGCATCAAGTGCCGATCCTGCTTTACCTGTGAGAGAGGATGAGCCAATTTTGATGACGATGCGCTTTGCAGAGGTGATCTGCTCTCGGCTCACTTGTCATCTCCATCCTCTTGATTTTCCTCTGTCAGGTCTGCTTCAGTAATAATCGGTGCTGAAAGTTTAGGTGTGTGAGGGTCAACTACGTTGTATTCCCACTGTCTCGCGATTTCATCATCGGTCAAAACATTCTCAACACGCTCAGGCATGTTCCATGTTGACTCTAGACGTGAATCCTCACCGCGGCGGTGCAGGTGCCCTGCTAACTGCTCAGCGCCAGCCTCGATTGTTGGCTCCCAATCAAATACAACCTCAGTATCGCCATCACCGATTCGAACCTCGCTTCCGGCGACCGCACCCTTCTTGTACAACTCTTTTTCTACACCAAGTTGTGCCAAACGATCTGCAAGGTAACCGATAGCTTCAGCATTCTTAAAGTTTGTTTGTCGAACCCAACGTTCAACCTTCTTGCCACGAATTGTGAAGGATCCATCTGCATTTGCACGCACGGTAAAGCCGGAATCATCGACAGCAACTGGTCGCAAGATGATACGGGTGCGTTCTGGAACTCCAGCTTCAACGCGATTCTTATGAACCAAACGTCCCATCGCATAAATCAAATCCTGCAGACCCTCGCGAGATGCGGCAGATACAGAGTAAACCTCGTAACCCTTTTCCCGCAGCTCTTGTTCAACCATTTCGGCCATCGCTTTGCCATCAGGTAAATCAATTTTGTTCAGCGCAACGATGCGCACGCGGTCTTCAAGACCACCATACAGAGCAAGTTCATTTTCAATCGCTTCAAGATCTGCAACTGGGTTTCGAACTGTCTCTAGAGTTCCGCAATCAAGAACATGAACTAGGGCCACGCAACGTTCTACGTGACGCAGAAATTCAAGACCTAATCCTTTGCCTTGTGATGCACCAGGAATAAGGCCTGGAACATCTGCAACGGTGAAACGTGTTTCGCCCGCTTGAACAACACCCAGGTTTGGTACCAAAGTTGTAAATGGGTAATCAGCGATCTTCGGACGTGCAGCTGAAATTGCAGCAATCAAAGATGACTTACCAGCACTTGGAAATCCGACAAGTGCAATATCTGCAACGCTCTTTAACTCTAAAGTTAATGTGCGCTCTTCACCTGGTTCACCCAGCAAAGCAAAGCCTGGTGCACGACGCTTTGAAGATGACAGTGCAAGGTTTCCGAGTCCACCAAAGCCACCTTGCGCGGCAACAAAAGTTGTTCCATTTCCAATTAAATCTGCGATCTGCTCACCTGATGCATCGTAAATAACTGTTCCGTTGGGAACGCCAAGAATTAAATCCTCGCCTTGGTGACCATCTTTACGATCACCATAACCTTGGTGCCCCGAAGTTGCTTTGCGGTGTGGTGAATGGTGGAAATCAAGCAAGGTTGTGACATTTGGATCGACGATAAGAATTACATCTCCGCCGCGTCCGCCGTTACCACCATCTGGTCCACCAAGTGGCTTGAACTTTTCACGCTTAACAGAAACACAGCCATCGCCACCTTTTCCGGCAGCGGCGTAGAGAGTTACACGATCAACAAAAGTTGTCATTGTTTAACTCCCTTTCTTTCAAAATTGATGTTGCAATAAAAAAGCGAGCCGCATGATTACGGCTCGCTCTTTTACAAGAAACCTAAAATTAAGCTACCGGAGCCACATTCACTACACGGCGACCGCGAGCGCGACCGAATTCAACAACGCCTGCAGCTAGTGCA
>JACCDG010500067.1_pt1 | contig 12755 bp, 10 predicted proteins | sample 7442471 | NCBI WGS metagenome assembly JACCDG01 (sample SAMN15323444, study PRJNA562643) | freshwater metagenome | isolation source: river surface water | place: USA:Blue River Watershed | collected 2017-08-17 | reverse complement strand
GCACTTGCTCGACCAATTCATAGGCTTCTTTGCCTTCTTGTTCGCGAATCACATCGCCCAAGATGCGGCCCAAGAGCCGAATGTCTTCGACCAACGGGCGTTCGTTTTCTTTGGCTTGCTGCGTGGCTCGGTTGGCGGCAGAGAGTTTGGGTTTGGCTGAAGTTTTGTCAGTCATGAGAGGCTTTGGTGGAAGATCTGAAAATTTGAATGGGTTACTGCCATTGCGTAAGAGACAAAGCCTGCGACGCACCTTGCAGAGCCGGTGACACTGGACTGTGAATCACCCACGTCGGCACTTCTTGCAAATACTTTTTGAACCGTCCTTTGGCTTCAAAGCGTTCGCGAAATGGTGACGCATCAAAGCGATCACCTAAGCGTGGCACGATGCCGCCGCCGATGTAGATGCCACCGCGTGCGCCAAGGGTCAAAGCCAAGTCGCCCGCGACGGAGCCTAAGAAACCGCAGAACATATCGAGCGCTTCGTTGGCCGTGGAGGTGGGCACTTCTTGGGCGCGCTCAATGACTTCGGCAGGTGTGGTGATTTCGCGGCCTTGACCATCTTTCAAATCACACAGCGCGTGGTACAGGTCGACCAAGCCTGCGCCAGAAATCACACGCTCAGCAGACACGTGGCCGTAGCGTTTTTGTAATTGCTGAATGGCTGCAAATTCGTGTTCAGTGGTTGCCGTCAAACTCACATGGCCGCCTTCACCTGCGATGGGAATCCATTTATTTTGATACCCCACCGGCAACAAACCCGACACGCCCAAGCCGGTACCGGGGCCAATCAAACCAATCGCCGCATTGGGGGCAGCGGTGCCGCTACCAACTTGACGCTTTTGTGCATCAGGCAACAGTGTGAGCGACAAGGCGAGGGCGGTGAAGTCGTTGAGCAACAAAAAGCGTGACACACCCAAACCTTCGCGCAAGACGTTGACCGAGAACTTCCAGTGGTGGTTGGTCATGGCCACTTGGTCGCCCGTGACGGGATTGGCAATGCCAAAGGCCGCGCAGGGAGGGGCAGTGAGGCCTTGTTGTTGCAAATACGTTTGGGCCGCGATCAACAATGATTCGTGCTCGGCGCAGGGCAGCACTTGTACGTGCGTGATGGGCTCATCTTCAGCAGCTTGCCAACCAAAACGCGCATTCGTACCACCGATGTCGCCGAGCAATCGCGGATAAGCCTCGACTTGGGCCACGGCGAGGTCGCGAGACTCAAACATGCTCAGACTTTCAGACGTGCAACTTCGGCAGCTTCGATGTCTTTGGCCATCTTCTTGCCGAGTTCAACACCCCATTGGTCATACGCATGAATGCCCCAGATGGCGGCTTGGCAGAACACCTTGTGTTCGTACAAGGCCATGAGCGCGCCCATGCTGCGTGGTGTGAGTGCGTCGACCCAAATGGTGGTGCTGGGTACGTTGCCAGGGTAGCTGCGGTGCGGAGCCAAGCGCTGCACTTCTGCTTCGTCCATGCCGCTGTCGCGCAGCTCTTTCATGGTTTCTTCAGGTGTACGGCCAATGGCCAAAGCTTGGGCTTGGGCTTGCATATTGAGTAAGACCACGCGGTGGTGTTCAGCAGCAAACGGCAAGGGGCTGCGCTCGGTACGCAAGCCGATGAAGTCCATCGGTACCAAGTGCTTGCCTTGGTGAATGAGTTGGAAGTAAGCGTGTTGACCATCAATACCCAAACCGCCCCACAACACCGGCGCGGTGGCCACTTGCACAGGGCTGCCATCTACATGTGTGCCTTTGCCATTGGACTCCATGTCCATTTGTTGCAAGAAAGAGGCGAACTTGCCCAAGGGTGAGGCATAGGGCGCAATGTTGTGCGTGGTTGCACCTAAGAAGTTGCGGTTCCACACGCCGAATAAGGCCATGAGCAAAGGCAGGTTTTGGTCGGCAGGTGCAGTGAGGAAATGTTCGTCCATCGCACGTGCACCCAAGAGCATGTCTTGGAAGGCAAACGCACCGATAGAGATGGCCAAGGGCAAACCAATGGCCGACCACACCGAGTAGCGGCCGCCGACCCAATCCCAAAAACCAAAGGTGTGTTCGGGTGTGAAGCCTTGGGCAGCAGAAATTTGAGGGTTGGCGGTAACGGCAATCAGGTGCTGGCCCAGTTGATTTTCGGGGCAACCGCCATCGCTCAACCAACGCTTGGCCGAGGCGGCCAAGGTCATGGTTTCTTGTGTGGTGAAGGTTTTGCTTTGCACCACAAAGGCAGTGCGCGCGGGGTTGAGGTAAGCCAGTGTGGTGTAGAGGCTCCACGCATCCACGTTGGAGACGTAATGCACACGCACTTTGTTTTTGAAGCTGTCGCGCGTTAAGTGGCTCAGTGCTTCGGTGGTCATGCGCGGACCGAGGTCTGAGCCGCCAATGCCGAGGTTGACCACATCGGTGATGGATTCGCCGCCAAAGCCTTTCATTTGGCCCTCGCGCACTTTCTCTGCGAAGGTACACACGCGGTGCAACTCACTGGCTACTTGTTTGGAAATTTCATGGCCCCACGGCGGGTTGGGTACATGGCTGCCGCGCAAGGCGACATGCAATACCGCACGTTGTTCGGTGGCGTTGATGGGTTCGCCCTTGAACATGGCTTGCGCCTGAGGCATGACTTGCGATTCTTCGGCCAAAGCCAAGAGCTGTGTCATGACTTCGGGCGTGACGCGCTGACGCTCGTAGTCAATGCTGATACCTGCACCACTGGCATGCAAGCTGGCGTTGCGATGGGCGTCTTTCAGTAGTTCGCGTAAATGAGGTTGTGGACCTGTGGCCAAGTCTTGCAGAGCTTGCCATGCTTGGCGTTGGTGTGGGGGGACGAATGAAGTCATGTTGGGATTTTCGTCAAATTTATCGAGTTTGCGGCCTGAGGCAGATGAAACTTTTGATGAGCTGCTTGAATTAGTTTGCATGCGCAGCAGCAGTGGCTTCGCGAGCCAAGCGGGTGATCTCGGTCCAGTCGCCGCGTTCCACCACATCCACTGGCGTGAGCCACGAGCCACCCACCATCGCTACATTGGACTGCTTCAAGAATTCGCCCATGTTGGCAATCGACACGCCGCCCGTGGGGCAAAAACGCATATCGCCCAAGGGGCCGCCCAAGGCTTTGAGCATTGCCAAGCCACCGGCTTGCGCAGCGGGGAAGAGCTTGACCAATCCAAAGCCGTGGTCTCGTGCAGTCATTACTTCGCCTGGCGTCATCACGCCTGGCATGAAAGGCAGCTTGCATTGCACCGCGGCTTGCACGAGTGCATCGGTCATGCCAGGTGAGAGGGCAAAGCTCGCACCCGCGTTTTGCACACGCACCATTTCTTCGGCGCGGGTCACTGTGCCTGCCCCCACATGCATGTGCGGCACGTGTTTGGCCACTTGCTCAATAGCAGGCAAGCCAGCTGCGTGGCGCAAAGTGATTTCCATCACGTCAATGCCGCCTTCGTACAAGGCGTTGGCCATGGGCACGGCTTGGTCAGGGTGTGTGATGACGATGACAGGCACCACGCGTGACTTGAACGCGGGGCGGGTGAATGCGGGGTTGTGTTGGGTCATGTGTGGGTGCTCAGAGGTGAGAGAACAAAGGCGACGCGCCCTCTTCGGCCAGCGCGGCATTGGCGCGGAACAAGGCAAAGATGTCACGACCTGTGCCATGTTGGTTGCCTGACAAATCAGGCGTGGGCGCTGTGCGTGCGGCAAGCTCTGCATCGCTCACCTCAAGCTGCAAAGTTTGGGTGTTGCAGTCGAGGGTGATGATGTCGCCGTCTTGTACTTTGCCAATCACGCCGCCGTTGACCGACTCTGGGCTCAAGTGAATGGCCGCCGGCACCTTGCCTGATGCGCCCGACATGCGGCCATCGGTGACCAAGGCCACTTTGAAACCTTTGTCTTGCAACACGCCCAACACAGGCGTGAGGCGGTGCAGCTCGGGCATGCCGTTGGCTTGTGGGCCTTGGTTGCGCACCACTGCGACGAAGTCGCGCTCTAACTTGCCGTCTTTGAAGAGTTGGTTGAGTTGTTTTTGGTCGGTCAACACGATAGCCGGTGCGCGCACTTGGCGGTGTTCGGGTTTCACGGCAGATACTTTGACCACCGCACGACCCAAGTTGCCTTGCAACAAACGCAAGCCGCCGTCGGCACTGAAGGGTTGCGCCACGGGGCGCAACACGGCTTCGTCGGCCGACTGTGTAGGCACATCGCGCCAATCGAGTTGGCCATTGTTGAGCCAAGGCTCAAGGGTGTAGCGATGCAGGCCTTGACCCATGATGGTGTGCACATCCTCGTGCAACAAGCCTGCACTGAGCAACTGTGCAATCAAGTAGCCCATGCCACCTGCGGCTTGAAAGTGGTTCACATCGGCGCTGCCGTTGGGGTACACGCGGGCGAGCAGCGGTACGCAAGCCGAGAGCTCAGCGAAGTCATCCCAGTTCACGATGAGGCCCGCCGCACGCGCCATCGCCACGATATGCAAGGTGTGGTTGGTCGAGCCGCCCGTGGCGAGCAAACCCACGATGCCGTTGACGATGACCTTGGCGTTGATTTGGTAGCCCACACCAGCTTCTTTGTCTTGTGACAAAGCCACGGCGCGTTTGACAGCTTCGACAGTCAGCGCCTCGCGCAACGGTGTGCCGGGGTTCACAAACGATGAGCCGGGTAAATGCAGGCCCATGATTTCCATGAGCATTTGGTTGGAGTTGGCTGTGCCGTAAAACGTGCAAGTCCCTGCGCTGTGGTAGGCCGCTTGCTCAGCTTCGAGCAAGACCTCGCGGCTGACCAAGCCTTGTGCGTATTGCTGACGCACTTTGGCTTTTTCATCGTTTGATAAGCCTGATGTCATAGGGCCTGCCGGCACAAACACCGCAGGCAAGTGGCCAAACTGCAAGGCGCCGATGAAGAGGCCGGGCACGATCTTGTCGCACACACCCAAAAAGAGCGCAGCATCAAACACGTTGTGCGACAAGCCCACAGCAGTGGCCAAGGCAATCACATCGCGTGAGAACAGCGACAGTTCCATGCCGTCTTCGCCCTGCGTCACGCCATCGCACATGGCGGGTACGCCGCCTGCCACTTGGGCTGTGGCACCTTCGGTACGTGCCGCTGCGCGAATTTTTTCGGGGTAATGCTCATACGGTTGATGAGCCGAGAGCATGTCGTTGTAGGCTGTGATGACGCCTAAGTTGGGTTGGCGCTCTTGGCGCAACACCAGCTTGTCGTTGGCAGGCATTGCCGCATAGGCGTGCGCCGCATTAGCGCAGCCCATGCCGCCGCGATACGGACCTGGCTTTTTGGCTTGGGCCAACACGTCCAAATAGGCTTGACGCGTTTGTGCACTGCGTTTGTCAATGCGCGCGGTGACAGCAGCGAGGGTGGGGTGCAAAGGTGTGGTCATGATGGTTCAGTTCGCAATCCAAAGCGCCACAGGCGTTTGGGTTTGTTGCAACACAAAAGAAATGGGCAGTGCAGGTGTGGCTTGCGACCACGCTTGCTGCAAGGTGTTGAGTTTGTCGGCACCGGTCAGCGGCAGCACGATGTGACGTGCCGACAGAATGTGTGCCATGGTTTGGGTGATGCGTGCATGAGGTGCATTGGCTGGCGGATGCGCCAACTCAATCGCCACGCATGCGTGCGTGTTGCGCGGATCAAGCGCATCCGCCAAGTTTGGGGCATCAGGAAACAAGGAGGCTGTGTGGCCATCTGCGCCCATGCCTAAAACCAGTACGTCGGCGGTGCCTGCAGCAAGCAACGACAAACCAGCAGCCTTGGCTATAGTCACGGGTGCATCGAGAGGTTGTGTTGCACCCGACACCATGAACACCAGTTGCGCTTTGGCCGCGAGGTCTTGCAACAAATGGGTTTGCACCAAGAGTGCATTGCTGTCGGGGTGAATGCGCGGCACGCAACGCTCGTCTACCAAGGTCACACGCACGCGTGACCAATCGATGTCAATCACGCGCAGCGCTTCAAACAAAGCCACGGGCGATTTGCCGCCGGACACACTCAGCACAGCAAAGCCTCGTGCTTGAATGGCTGATGCCAAGCGCTGGGCAATGTCTTGGGCTAAGCGCACATTCAGCTCAGACGCAGCCACGCTGTGCACCGTCAGCATGCCGCGTGATTCAGGTTGCCATGCGGTCCCCATCAGGCTTCCTCAAACCACGACAGCTCTTCGCGTGCCATCAATGCAGAAGACGCAGCGGGGCCCCAGCTGCCCGCTGAGTAGGCGCGTGGCTTGTCGTCCAACTCGGCCCAGCCGTTGATGATGGGTTCCACCCACATCCACGCCGCTTCCAATTCGTCGCGGCGCATGAAGTGCGTGAGGCGACCTTTGATGACATCCATCAACAAGCGCTCATAAGCCTCGGCGCGGCGTTTGTCGGACGACTGTTGCAAGTCAAGACCGAGTTTGACGGGGTGCAGTGACATGCCAGAGCCCGGCTCTTTGACCATCATCTCCAGCTGAATGGATTCCTCAGGCTGCAAGGTGATGATGAGTCGGTTGGGTTCGTGCTGTGCCGTCGTGCCGAAGATGGAAAACGGCTGGTCTGCGAACTCGATGATGATTTGCGACTCGCGGCGCTGCATGCGTTTGCCGGTACGCAAAAAGAACGGCACATTGGCCCAACGTGCGTTGTTGATTTGTGCACGTAAAGCCACGAAGGTTTCGGTGCGGCTGTTGGCGGGGACGTTGTCTTCTTCCAAATATCCTTTGACCGCTGCGCCTTCGGATGCGCCTGCAGTGTATTGGCCGCGCACGGTGTCGCGTTTGATGTCGGCCAAATCCATTTTGCGTAACGAGCGCAAGACTTTGAGCTTTTCGTCCCGAACGTCGTCAGCTCCCAAGGAAATGGGGGGCTCCATCGCCACGATGCACAAGAGTTGCAACAAGTGGTTTTGAATCATGTCGCGCATGGCACCCGCGCCATCGTAAAAGCCTGCACGGCTTCCCACGCCCACGCTTTCAGCCACAGTGATCTGCACGCTCTTGATGTAAGGGGCACGCCACAGAGGTTCAAAAATGGCGTTGCCAAAACGCAAGACCATCAGGTTTTGCACGGTCTCTTTGCCAAGGTAGTGGTCGATACGGTAGATCTGTTGTTCATCAAAGTAGCGGGCGACGTTGATGTTAATTTCACGTGCAGAGGCCAGGTCGGTGCCCAGTGGTTTTTCGAGAACCACGCGTGATTGCGCATCTACCAAACCTGCGCCTGACAAATTGGCGCAAATTTGTGTGAACAAGCTAGGCGCGGTGGCCAAGTAGTACACACGCAGGGCAGGTGTGTTGCACAAATCTTTGAGTTTGGCAAAGTCGCTGGCGTGGGTGACGTCCATGCTCACATAAGCCAAGCGATTCAAGAATTTTTGCCAGTCTTCTTGCGCGAAGGCTTCCTTCTCGATGAATGCAGGCGAGTTTTTGTCGATGAAGTCCAGATACTCTTGGCGTGTCCATTCTTGGCGGCCTACGGCAATGATGCGGGCTGAAGGGTCGAGCTTGTCATGCAAATGCGCCATGTACAGCGCTGGCAAAAGTTTGCGAAACGACAAATCGCCAGCACCGCCAAAGATCACGATGTCTAGCGTACCTGCTGGTGGGGTAGTGTGTGTCATGAGTAACGTTTGTTAAGTAGGTTTTGTTTCATGTTGCGCAGCATGGGTTGCAGCTGTGTGCTACCTATGCGCAGTGCCACGGTGGTGGCCAACACGTCGACGATCATCAGGTGCAGCAAACGCGACACCATGGGGCTGAACTTTTCATAGCTCTCTGGGTGATCAGCCGCGAGATGAATTTTTCCGGCACTCGCCAAGGGTGAGCCCGAGGCCGTCACAACGATCGTGGTAGCACCGTGCTTTTTGGCAATCTCACACGAGTCCAATAAATCGCGGGTGCGCCCCGAGTTAGAGAACACCACCAAGCAGTCGCCTGGACCGAGCAGGGAGGCGCTCATGATTTGCATGTGGCCATCGCTGTGCGAAATGGTGTGAAAACCCAAGCGGAAAAATTTGTGTTGTGCATCTTGTGCCACGATGCCTGAGTTACCCACACCGAAGAACTCAAGGCGCTTGCCTTTTTTGTGGGTGAGGGCAATGGCCTCAGCGGCTTTGTCGATGGCGGCTGAGGATGCATCGTTGCGGTATTTCAAGAACGCTGTGACGGTGTTGTCAATCACCTTGACCAACACATCGCTGCTGCTGTCTTGTGCGCCGACGTTGCGGTGGATGAAGGGCACGCCTTCGCTCAGGCTGCCAGCAAGCTTGAGCTTAAAATCACTCAGCCCTTTGTAGCCCATGCTGCGGCAGAACCTCACCACGGTAGGCTTACTCACCTGCGCGCGATCAGCCAAGTCGGCTACTGGCGTACTTGCAAAGCTGCGTGGATCGTTGAGCAAGAGTTTGCCAACACGCTGTTCCGCTGGGGCTAAAGTCTGCAAAGCAGATTGAATTCGGTCAAGCATCTTTGTAACTCAATTAAATTGATTGATTCATTTTAATGTAATTAAGTTACATGGCAAGTGCTGTTTGGTCTGCATTGGCGCTGTGGTCAAACAGCCAAAGGATGTACGCGTGACCAGTCGTGAGCTTGTTGCCAAGTTGGAGGGACGCACCCCTTTTGTTGGACACACAGACTTGCGCTTGCAATGGCATGGCTAAGCAGTGAATCGAGTGATGTTGGCGAGCCCAGATCAAAATTGTTTTTGAACAGTGCTGCAAGTAACCCAGCCAAGAAACTATCACCAGCTCCCACGGTGTCGACAATGCAGAGCTCGGCGCTTTCACGACCAAATCGATGCACCCCGTTTGCAGACAAAAGCCAAGCGCCTTGCTCGCCCAATGTCAGTGCAAGCAGTTTGGCCGAGGTTTGTTCAAGCAGTTGTTGAGCACTGGCTAAAGGTGTTTCGCCGTTCAAGCCTAAATGCACCAAATCTTCATCGCTGACCTTGATGATGTCTGCCAAGGCGAGCGTGCGATGGATGGCCTCTCTATAGCTTTCGATATCGGGCATGACCGATGGGCGTAAATTGGCATCTACAACAACCCAATGACCTGCCGCTTTTTGCGAGGTTAGCCATGGGACGTAGTGTTGTTGGTCGCGTGCATCTAGGGCAAGCGCGCCTGTACACACCATTTCGAGATCTCTCAGAGAGGTGCAAGCTTCTTGCAAACCTTTGGCACTGATTTCTCGATCAGCCACACCTTCACGGTAAAACGCGTAGTCGGGATGACCTGTGTCGTCCAAGTTCACCACAGCCAATGATGTGACTTGTTGGATCGGCTCGTTGCGTGCGAGTGTGACACCGTCTTGCAGCAGCTCGTTCGCAAGCCTGCGACCAAAACGGTCGGATGACAGAGGGTTTAAGTAAGCAACACCAATGCCTTGTCGAGAGAGGGCGCGTGCCAAGTTGTACACGGCTCCGCCTAGGCATGGTGTCAAAGTGCCCTGCGCATCGGCAATCAAATCGATGAGTGCTTCACCTGCAAGTGCGACTTGTATGGGTTTAGTCATGGGTTTTCACACGCAGCGTAAGTAAAGCAGCAACGCCCAAAAAGCAGCCAGCTAATTGAATGACGTGTCGTGGATCGCTGCCGAGCAAGCTGTCGTAGTACAGCGGCAAGGTGAGCATTTGAATGATCATGGGCAAGACGATGAACATATTGAAGATGCCCATGTACACACCCGCACGCTCAGGCGGGATGCTGCGTGCCAGCATGATGTAGGGGTTGCCCATGATGCTGGCCCAAGCCAAACCAATGCCAACCATCGGCACAAATAACAGTGTGGTGTCTTGTAATGTGGGTAACCACCACATGCCCAGACCTGCAAGCGATAAACACACCGCATGAACAGCTTTGGGGCCAAAGCGTTTGGTGAGTGGAATCAAACCAAACGCGGCGATGAAGGCGACGAAGTTATAAAAGCCGCCGATTTGCCCGTTGAGCAGACCCGCATCGCGAAAGCCCTGCGAGGCTGCATCGGTCGTGTCAAACACGGAGCGCGCCAAAGCTGGGACGATGTAAATCCAGTAGCACATCATGCCGTACCACTGAAACAACTTCATCCACCACAACTGGCGCATGGCCTGGGGCATGTCGCGTACGGCCTGGACAATCTCAGCCAAAGTGGCTGAAAAGCCGGTGGGTTTGGCGAGGATGGCTTCTTTTTCGTGGGGTGTCAGTGGCAGCTCTGGGGTGGAATGAACCGACCACCATACCGTGGTGAGTGACAAGACAGAACCAATTAAAAATGCAATGACAGTGATGTGTGGAATGTTGCTGTCGTTCACCGCGTCTTTGTTGAGGCCAAACCAAAACAAGATTGATGGAGTTAGATAGGCCAAGGTTTGTGCCAAGCCTGTGAACGCGCTTTGTGTGAGAAAACCCAACGAGTGTTGGTTGGTGTTGAGCCTGTCGCTCACGTATGCGCGGTAGGGCTCCATTGTCACGTTGTTGGCAGCGTCCAAAATCCACAACAAGCTGGCAGCAAACCAAAGCGTGGGGCTAAAGGGCATGAAAAGCAAACAGATGCTGCACAGTACCGCGCCCACCATGAAGTAGGGCGTGCGCCGCCCCCATTTGCTCATGGTGCGGTCACTCATGGCACCAATGATGGGTTGTACCAACAGGCCTGTCATCGGCCCTGCCAGCCACAGCAGTGGCAAGCTGGCTTCGTCAGCACCCAAGTATTTGTAGATGGGGCTCATATTGGCTTGTTGCAATCCAAAGCTGTATTGGATTCCAAAGAACCCAAAGTTCATGCTCAGGATTTGCCAAAACGACAGGTGTGGCTTGAGGTGTGTGGTCATTTTTTGAGCCAGATGGCCGAGTAAGGTGGCAGCTGTAAGTCTTGCAATTCAAGACGCTTTCCTGAAATCAAGTCTGTGCCATGCGTGATGCAATTGTCTGACACGCCATCTGCAAGGGTTAGCGCTTGTGTTTGGCCCGAAAAATTAAACAAACCCAAAGCGTGTTGGCCACGCTTGAGCCCAAGCACAGCGTTGTGACCCGTGGGCCAAAGTTGCAAGGGGTGCGAGGCCTTGAGACAATGCTGTTCTTTTTTGGCTTGAATGAATGCTCGCAAGGCCGCATAAATTTGCCCTTGTGAGGTGTGCAAGTTGTGGCGCTTGGCAAAGCCCTCATCATCGAAATAGGGACGATGCAGTTCACGCCCGTCTGTGCCATGCCGCTGCGCGATTTCTTGCGCCGAGGTATTGCCTTGGCCCCATTCATCACCCATGTAAATCAGTGGCAAACCACCAACGAAAAGCGACAAGGCTTGCACCATGATCAAGCGTGATTGCGCCGCGTTGCGTTCGGCATCGGTATGTGCAGAAGTTAGACCGACCAGCGCAGCTGCCATGCCATTGGTGCCGTGCACCACGCTCGGGTCGCTGGCTTGGAAGGCCGTGCCTTGGGCGTAGCTACCTGGCGCTTCGCCTGCGAAAAATTGCGAGGCCTGTAGCAAGCGTTGGCGTTGGTCTGGGCCGCGCGCATCCATTTCTGGGCGCAACACATTCCAGCCAATGTCGTCGTGGCAACGCACATACGTCATCCAGCCGCAGCCGTCGGGCAGGGCGGGGGTATGCGACAACACATCTTGAATGATCTGTGTATTTTCTTCAGCCAACGCCACCCAGCTGGCAGACATGAGGCTGGAGTGATAGGCCACATGGCACTCAGGGCCTTGTGTGTCGCCCAAGCCGAAGTAGGGCGGCAAGTCTTGTGTGGGCATGATGGCCTCAGCCTTGAGCAATACGCCTGGCGCAGCAATGTTGGTGAGGCTGCGCAAAGCTTGCAAGATCCAATGAACTTCAGGCTGGTTCATGCAGTTGGTGCCAGCGCGCTTCCACAAAAAGCCGGTGGAGTCGAGGCGAAACGCTTCAACGCCCAAATTAGCTAACTGCAAAAGCGATTGAGCCATTTCGGCAAACACATCGGGCTGGGTGTAGTTCAAATCCCATTGGTAAGGGTAGAACGTGGTCCATGCCCACGCTTTGACTTCGGGGATAAATGTGAAGTTGCCTGGGGCTGTGTTGGGGAAAATTTGAATCAGATTTTTTTCATGGGCAGCCACTTCTTCAGGCGTGTGTGCCCAGTGAAAGTAAGACTGGTAGTGCGCGTCACCCGCGCGTGCTTTCATGGCCCATGCGTGCTCATGCGACACATGGTTGAGCACGAAGTCGCTGCACAGGCTAATGCCTGCGGCACGTAAAGCTTGCGTGAGTTGTTGTAAATCTTGATTGCTACCCAAGGCAGGGTCTACCTCGTCGTAGCTGGCCACTGCAAAACCACCGTCGTTGGGTGGCGTGCCGGGCTTTAAAAATGGCAGCAGGTGCAAGTAGGTAACGCCTAGTTCTTGCAGATGCGGGATGCGTTGGTGCACGCCGGCCAAATCGCCAGCGAATTTATCGACATAAGCGCAATAACCCAAGCCGCCATCGATATGCCAGTTGGGCGCGGTTGCGCGACCGATATCAAGCGCCCACAAATCATCGGGGCGGGCAATTGCGAGTTCAACAGCTCGCGCCACCATCTGGTTGAGCCATTGCGAAAAATTCGTGTTGCAGCCGTACAGGCGTGCGAGCCTGTCGTTCAAGACGGGCATTTCATTGTTCAAGCGCTCGCGCAAAACTTGGGCGCGGGCGTGAGGGGCTTTGTCAAGCAGCTCTTGGATGAGAGCTGGAAGGGCTTGCCCAAGTTGTTCTTGGTGCACTTCTGTGGTCATCATGTCTGGCTTTGTGAAGAGCCCTCACGCGTGGTGCGCGTGAGGGT
>JACCDG010804274.1_pt1 | contig 12756 bp, 9 predicted proteins | sample 7442471 | NCBI WGS metagenome assembly JACCDG01 (sample SAMN15323444, study PRJNA562643) | freshwater metagenome | isolation source: river surface water | place: USA:Blue River Watershed | collected 2017-08-17 | reverse complement strand
TCGCCGGCCAGGTGGAGGACATCATCGGCGAGGCCAAGGCCGTCGCCGCGCGCGGTTACCGCACCCTGGTCACCACGCTCACGAAGCGGATGTCCGAGGACCTCGCCCACTTCATGCGGGAGAGCGGCCTGAAGGTCGAATACCTGCACTCCGACATCGATGCGATCGAACGCGTCGAGATCCTCCGTCGCCTGCGCGCCGGCCACTTCGACGTCCTCGTGGGCGTCAACCTGCTGCGCGAAGGCCTCGACCTGCCCGAGGTCGCGCTCGTGGGCATCCTCGATGCCGACAAGGAAGGCTTCCTGCGCAGCGAGACGAGCCTCATCCAGACCTCGGGTCGCGCGGCGCGCCACGAGGAGGGCAAGGTGCTGCTGTACGCCGACGTCATGACGAAATCGCTGACCCGCGCGCTGACGATCTGCCGCGACCGGCGCAAGCGCCAGGAAGCCTTCAACGCGAAGCACGGGATCACCCCGAAGAGCACGCACCGCAAGATCGAGGAAAGCCTGGTCGACCTCACGGCCGAGGAGACCCTCGCGGTGGCCGAGGGCACCGATGACCGCGACATCGCGCGGGTGCTGGCCGACCTGGAGTCCGAGATGCTGGCGGCCGCCGACGAGCTGCAGTTCGAGAAGGCGGCGACGCTCCGCGACCAGATCGAGGCGCTCCGGACCGGCAAGCCGGCCACGCCCCGACGCGGCAAGGGACGCCGCTGATCAGCCGAACCGGCGCCCGAGGTCGGCGTCCGACCACTCGACGTAGGTCCGCCGGCCTTTCGGGCACGTTCCGGGCTGCGCCGTGCGGAACAGCGCCTCCGCCAAGGCGAGCAGCTCCCCGTCGGCCAGGGCGTCGCCCTTGCGACGCGCCCGCGCGACGGCGAGCTTGGCCAAGGCATCGTAGGCCAGCGCGGGGCGGCCGAAATCGCCCTCGCGCCGGGCCATCTCCGCCAGCAGGTCGCGGACGAAGACGAGCGCGTCGGCCGGCTCGAGCCACGTCGGCAGGGCCGCGAGCCGCCAGAAGTTGCGGCCGTATTCCTCGAAATCGAAACCGGCGGCGGTCAGCAGTTCCTGGCGCTCCTTGAGCACCGCGGCCGGCAAGGGATCGAGCTCGAGCGTGAGCGGTACCAGCAAAGGCTGGGAGACGGGCCGGCCGGCGGTGAAGCGCGCCAGGATTTCCTCGTAGAGGACGCGCTGGTGGGCGGCACCCAGGTCGAGCACGGCCAGCCCCGTCGGCGTCTCGAAGACGGCGCGCTCCTCGCGTAGCCGGGCCAGGAGTCGCCAGCCTAGGCGCAGGGGCGCCGATGAGGCCACCGGTGCCGACGTCGCGGGGAGCGGAGCCGAGGGTACAGATGGGGCGCCCGGCTCGGCGGCGGGCGGCGGCATCGCCGCCGGGGCGGGAGGAACGACCGCGGTGGAGAAACTGGGCGGCTCCAACGGGACGCGCTCGGGATCCGCGCCACCGCCCGGGGCGGCGCGCAACGCACCGAGCACGGATTCGATGATGAAGCCGCGTACCTTGGCCTCGTCGCGGAAGCGCACCTCGCGCTTGGCGGGATGGACGTTCACGTCGACCCAGGCCGGATCCATCTCGAGGAAGATGAAGGCGAGCGGGTAGCGCCCCTTCGGGATCAGCGTGTGGTAGCTCTCGGTCAGCGCGAAGGCCATCGTGCGGCTGTCGACGGGACGGCCGTTGACGACCGTGACGAGGTCCTGGCGGGTCGCGCGCGAGACGCCGGGCCGGCCGAGGAGGCCGCTGAGCCGGAGGCCGGGGCGTTCGGTCACCGGCATCAGGGCAAGCTCCGCGGCGACCTGCTTGCCCCAAATCTCGCGCACGCGTTCGAGCAAGGGAGCCTTGCCGGGCGAGCGGAACAGCTCGCGACCATCCTCGCGGAGCAGGAAGCCGACCTCGGCATGGGCGACGGCGTAGAGCCGCACGAGGCGGATGATGTGCGCCGCCTCGGTCTCGTCGGACTTCAGGAACTTTAGGCGGGCGGGCACCGGGTGGAAGAGGTTCGCGACCTCGATGCGCGTGCCTGGTGCCATCCCATGGTCGCGGCGATGGATGACCTTGCCGCCGTTGACGAGGATCTCGACGCCGTTGGGCGCGGCGGCGGGACGGGTCTGCAGCGTGAAGCGGGCGACGCTGGCGATCGAAGGGAGGGCCTCGCCGCGGAAACCGAAGGTGGCGATGCGGTCGAGGTCGGCGGCGAGCCGGATCTTGCTCGTGGCGTGGCGCTCGAGGCTCAGCAGGGCTTCGTCCGGGGCCATGCCCTTGCCGTCGTCCTCGACGACCATGAGGGCCTTGCCACCGCGGGAGAAATCGATGGTCACGCGGGTGGCGCCGGCGTCGAGGGAGTTCTCGAGCAGTTCCTTGATCACCGCGGCCGGACGTTCGACCACCTCGCCGGCGGCGATCTGGTTGGCGACCGTGGGGTCGAGGATGCGGATCGAAGCGTCGCTCACTTCTTGACGGGGGCCGCCGCGGCGAGGTCGGCCCAGAACGGGTCGATGGCGCGGCCCTGGCAATGTTCGGCGAAGGCCTGCTCGATATCGCGGCCCTGTTTGGCGGCGGCGTGCAGCCGGCGGATGAGGCCGGGGTACTTGGCCTCGGCCTGGGCGAGGAACCAGCCGGTCACGCGGTAGGAGTCGCGCGGCTTCATCTTGGCGAGGTCGAGGCGGATGCCGAATCTCCCCTTTTCCAGGAGCTGGAAGCGGATGTAGTCCGCGACACCTTCGGTGAACCAGCCGGGGACCTTGCGGTAGGCCTGCAGGACGTGGACGAGCTCGTGCACGACCAAGCCGGAGTCCTCGGGATGGGACGCGACCCACTGGGTGGCGACGTGGATCGCCTTGCCGTCCCAATAGGCGACGCCCTTCATCTCGCGGAAGATGATCGTGATGGTCACGGGGTGGACCTCGCCCGGGTGCGCGCCGAAGCCCAGCGCCTCGGCGACCTTGGGCTCCCACTCCTTGAGCAGGGCCTCGGACTTGGCGGCGAATACCTTCAGCTTCTCGTCGACCCCCTGCTCCGGCAGGACGACTTTCACCTCGAGGGCGACAGCCTGGGCGACCCAAAGGAGTCCGGCGAGCACGAGGGGGTTCATGGGGTCAGCCTTGGCCCGTTCCCCCCGCCCCTGCAAGTCGAAGGGGTTCACAAACGGTCTGGGTTGCACCCTTCCGCCGAACCCCAAAGGTGCCTGCCGTGCCCAACCGCCTCGCCCAGGAGCCCTCCCTCTACCTCCGCCAGCACCGGGATAACCCCGTGGACTGGTGGGCGTGGGGCCCGGAGGCCTTCGCGGCGGCCCAGGCGGAAGGCAAGCCGGTGCTGGTCTCCGTCGGCTACTCCTCGTGCCACTGGTGCCACGTGATGGCCCGCGAATCCTTCGAGCAACCCTGGATCGCCGACCTGATGAACCGGCATTTCATCTGCATCAAGGTCGACCGCGAGGAGCGTCCCGAGGTCGACAAGCTGATGATGGACGCGGTGCAGATGGTCCAGGGCCACGGCGGCTGGCCGCTGAACTGCTTCTGCTTGCCGGACGGGCGGCCGTTCTTCGGCGGGACTTATTTCCCGCCCGAGGACCGCGGCCAAGGGCAGGTCCCCTGGCCGCAGCTGCTGATGCGGGTGGCCGATTTCTTCCATCGCAACAAGTCGGAGCTCGCGGCCAATGCCGACGCCATCGCGCATAACCTGACCCACCTGACGCGCGCTCCGGACGCCGACGGCACGGCGCCGGGCCCGGCGGACCTCCTGGGCGCGGGGCGCCGGCTGTGCGAACAGCATGACGATCAGCACGGCGGCCTCGGCGGGGCGCCGAAGTTCCCGTCCCCGTCGTCGCTCGACCTCCTGCTCGCGTTGCGCGGCACGGCGGCGGTCGCGGCCGACCGGCCCTTCGCGACCCGGATCGACGCTGTCCTCACGATGACGCTGGGCGCGATGGCCCGCGGAGGTCTGTACGATCAGATCGGCGGCGGCTTCCACCGCTACTGCGTGGACCGCGACTGGACAGTGCCGCACTTCGAGAAGATGCTCTACGACAACGCCCAGCTCATCGGTACCTACGCCGAGGCCTGGGCCCGCTATCGCGACCCGCTCTACGCGCGGGTGGTGGCGGAGACGGTGGCGTGGCTGGAGCGCGAGATGGGGCTGGCCAACGGCCTCCTGGCCGCCTCGCTCGACGCGGACACGAATCACCACGAGGGACTCACCTACGTGTGGAAAGCCCCGGAGGTGGCGGAGGTCCTGGGCGCGGAAGCGTTCGACTTCGCGCAGGTCTACGGGCTGTCGGACCGCGGCAACTTCGAAGGCGCCAACATCCCGAAACTGAAGGGCAAGATCGCGGACCGGGACCGCCTGGCCGGCGCCCGCGCCAAACTGCTCGCCCGCCGGAATCAGCGACCGCAGCCGGGTCGCGATGACAAGGCCTTGCTGGGCTGGAACGCCTTGGCGGTCCGTGGCCTGGCCCAGGCGGCCTGGATCTTCGGACGCCGCGATTGGCACGCCCTGGCCGCGCGGATCGAGGCGGGGCTTTGGCGCCGGTGCGCCGACGAGACGGACCCGGAGCTGGGGCTGCGCGCCGTGGTCCACGGGGAGACGGCGGCGCTCCCGGCCACCCTCACCGACCACGCCTGGCTGGCCGAGGCGGAACTCGCGCTCGCCGCGACCGCGGGCTGGGCCGGGGGCGAACCCACGCGCCACGCCGCGCGCGCCGAGGCCCTGCTCCGCGCCGCACGCCGCCGCTTCGGCGATCCGCATGAGGTCGGCTACTTCCTGGTCGCGGGCGACCGCGCCGACCTGGCGGTCCGCCAGAAGGACTGGTTCGACAACGCGGTGCCGGCCGGGAACTCGTCGCTGCTCCACGGGTTCGCGGGCCTGCTCGCGCTCACGGGCGAGCCAGACTGGACGGAGGAACTGGCCGAACTGGCACGCGCCTACGGCGGGGTGAGCCGCAACGTGCCGCACGGGGCCGCGCACGCCCTGACCGCGCTCACCCGGCATGCCATCGGGATCGCCACGCTCGCGCCACCGAGCGGGGCCGACCTGGAAGCCCTGCGCGTCGCCCTTTGCGGGGACGAACACACCGCACCCCACGCGCGGCCTTTCCGCCCGGTCTTCCTCCGCCCGGCCGAAGCTTCGCCGCGCTACCAGCTGTGCGTCGGGACGACCTGCCTGCCGCCCTTGGGCACGCCCGCGGAGGTCGCCGAACACCTCTGAGGCGGGGGGAATCCGCTCTTGCCCGTCCTCCCCGCGGCGGGGAGGATGATCACCGATGCCCGAAGATTCCGGCTATGCCTACGGAAAAGGACCCGCCGAGGTTTCCTCCCGGCGTACGTGGCTCGGCATGGTCGAGGTCAGCGCGGTCGGCTACCGCGAGACCCGCTACCGGCTGGTCTGGCCGCGGGTGACCCTGGTGGCGGGAGCGACGCTCGCCTTGACCTGGGTGCTCTCGGCGGAGGCCTATCACTTTAATCAGAAGTACATGAACGGGATCCCGACGACACGCCGGGCCGACATGTACCTGTACCTGCCGGATAGCCTCATCAACGGGTTCATGGGCTGGTTCCGCAGCCCGGAGGAGGCCCGACTGCGCGACCGGGCCCGGATCCTGGCCAAACAGGAGACCTACGGCCGGATCGCGCACCTTCAGCGCAAAGGCGAATACTATGTCGGCATCGCCAAGGCCGCCTACGACCGCCAGGACTACGCGGAGTTCTCCAAGTACATCGGCACCGGGGCGAGCCTGGCCCCCGCCAACCTCGAGGCGCAGCGGCTGTGCGCGAACCTGTTCTTCGCGTTCGGCCGACCCGACGACGCCTACCAGCTGCTGGAGGAGTCACTGGAGTTCGCCGCGGAGGACCAGGAGCATTTCCGCTTCTACCTCCGCCGTTGCTCGATGCTCGACCAGGATCGGCGCATCCTCGCGGCGGCCGAGAAATACCTGCCCCGCCCCGACCTCGCCCCCGCCGTCCGGGGCGACCTGCAGATCGCCCAGGCCCAGACCCAGCTGCTGCGCGGTGACTTCGCCGGCTGCGCGGACAGCATCGCCCGCCATGGCCTCGAGGCGACGCCCGAAGGTTTTCTGCTGAAGTGCCAGCTGCTCTGGGAAAGCGGCGAGCGCGCGGGCGCCCTGGAACTGATCTCCGCCGCCCTCGGCCGCTACCCGACCGTGAACCGGCTGCTCGAGATCAAGGCGGGCTGGCTCAAGGAGGAAGGCCGGCTGGACGCCGCCCGCGACTGCCTCGACCTGATCCAGAACAACCTCGTCTCGGCCCCGCCGCCGCTGGACCGCCGAGCCCTGGCCAGCGTCCGGATCCAGCTGCTCAACCTGCTGCCCGGCCCCGCGAAAGCGGAGGAGCGGCGGCGGCTCATCGAGCAGGTGATCGGCGATTTCGGCAGCCTGGACCAGCCGATGATGGAACTGGCGCGCCATGCGGCGGCCGCGGCGGACGTCCCGCTCGCGGAGCGTCTGCGCCGTTTGGCCGAGGAGCGCCGGTTCCCCAACCAGCTTAATTTCGTGCTTACGTTCACCGAGGCGCTCATCGCCGCCGGCCGGCCGCGGGAGGCCATCGCCCTGGTCGACGAGCTGTACCGCCAGCCCGGCCGCGTGCACTGGACCGCGGAGACGACGCTGGCTTTCGAGGCGCTGCGGATGCTGGCCTACTTCGCCGACGGCCAGGCGGACATCGGGTCGATCAACCTGCGCAAACTGATGCAGAACCGCAACGTGCCGCCCCAGCTGTTGCTCAACGCGGCCCGCAAGCTGATCGCCGCGCAACGCTTCGACGAGGCCGACGCGATGCTCATCCAGACCCATATCCAGAACGAGCAGAACCAGGCCATCCTGATGCAGATCGTCCGGCTCAAACTGGAACACGAGCGGATCTCCGCCGACCTCGAGGTCTACCTCCGCCGGCTGATGGCCACGCGCCGCCCGCCGAAGGAGATCCTCGAACTGGCCGCCCGCCGCCTCGGCTCGGACACCTACCTCTTCTCGGGCGACCGCGAGCGGTTGCTCGACGACATCGACCGCCTGCTCAGGTAGCCGCTTCCGGGGCCGGCCGGTCGGTCACCTCGAAGTAGGCCACCGAACCGTGGCGGGAACCATCCGGCAACCACGCGCCGCGGCTGCAGCCGCGGTTGACGAGCTCGCCGACCTCGGCCGGGGAGAGGACCGCGGCGGCCATCGCGACGCCTTCGGCCTCCATCGCGCTGGTGCAGATGGCGCGGACCGGGGCGGGCAAGGTCACGGGCGTGCCCTGCCGGAGGTCGAGCAGGTGGGCGGGGCGCTTGGCGTTCGACTTGCTGGCCAGCGCGAAACGGCAGAGCTTGATCTCCGCGCGGTCGCCGACGCCGACGCGCCAGCCGTTGGCGTCGCCGGGCGGGTCGAGCGCGAGCACGGCGCTGCCGCCGGCCATGAGCAGGGCGCGGTGGATGCCCCAGTTGTTCTCGAGCAGCTCGGCCATGCGGTCGAGGGCGTAGCCGCGGGTGATCGCCCCGAAATCGATCGCCGCCCCGGCCTTCACGCAGGTGAACTGCGCGCCATCGAGGACGAACGAGCCTTCCTGGTAGTCCGCCCACAGGCGGGTCCACTCGGCGTCATCGGGATTAGGCACCGTATCGCCGCGGGCTTCCCAATACTTGAAGAGTTTGCCGGCGGAGACATCGAAGGCCTTGCCCGTCTCCTCGCGCAGGTTCTGGGAGAAATCCCAGAGGGCGCGGACGTGGTCGGACGCCGTGACGAGGGCGCCCTCGGGCATGCCGTTGATCGACGTGATCGGGCCGCTGTCGTGCCCGGCCTCGATCTGGAAGTCCAGGTCGTCGAGGAAATGGAAGAGCCCCTCGGACGCGCTCTTGGCGTAACCCGCGTCCTCGTCGGCGATGCGCAGCCAGAAGCGGGTGCGCATCGCATCGTGCGAGAAATTATGGATGGTCGGCTGGCTGCTCATGGGAAAATGTCTAGTTCAAGGGGCTGCAGAAACTTTTCTTAAGCGGCACCGAGTCGTCCAGCAATACCCAGTAACGCTCGCCCTCGCGCAGACGGAGGGAGTAGGTGCGGTAGCCGGGGACCTGGGGGGTGCTCGCATCGGTCCGGACCAGGAATCGCACCGGCGCCCGCTCGGCGGCGGGAAAATCCCCGTACCCGACCTGGAAAGCCCGCAGGTAATAAGGCAGCGGCCAATAATGACCGCCGGCGATGGCCACGTAGAAGGGCCGTCCCGGGTGCGCCGCCTGCCAATCGGACCGATAGGATGAGACCACCTCCGGCAAGTTTTCGATGTGCGCCTCCGTCGCGGTGTGCTCATCGAGGTTCCCGACCGAGACCAGCGAGAAAGCGGCGGCACCCACGAAACCGGCGGCCCGGGACCACCATGCCCCTTCCGCCAGAAGCGGCCAGACCATCGTCAGGCTGAGACAGACCGGCAGGAAGAGCAGCCAAGGAGTCTTGTAGGGTAAGGCCAGATGGAAGAGGAAGCAACCGACGGCCGTCACCAAGGGCGCATCCGCAGAGGAGCGCGGACCACGCCGGAGCAAGCGTGCCACGACCAGGAGCGCCAACCAGACGCCGACTGCGACCCAGTAGCCGGGGTTGGTCAGCGGGAGCGTGTCCGCGTTACCGGAGGCGACGGCGAAGGAGCGCACGAACTGATGGCCCCAAGCGACCAGACCATGCCCGTCCGTGAAGAGCGACGTCTGCAGGGCGATCCCGACGCCCAGCGCGCCCGCGGCGGCCCAGGCGCTCCGCCGCCAGGTCAACGTGTCGCGGGCGCACCAGACCAGCGCCAAGGCGAAGAGGCCGAGGTAGGCCGCAGTCGTGACCTTGCATGCCAAGGCCAAGCCGAAGGCCATCCCCGCGAAGCCCGCCCACCAGGCCGGACGGGCTTCACCGGCCGAGCGGAGCCAGAGCAGCACCCCCCAGACAAAGCCGGCGACCAAGAGGGTTTCCTGGATGAAGTATTCCCCGAAGTAGCAACCGGCCGCGCCTCGCCAAAGCAGCAGCGCAGCCAGCAGGCGCATCGGCCAGGCGACACCCGTGAGGCAGAGCGGCACCGCGCAGAGCAGGACGAAGAAGTAAAAGGGGATCCGCCGGAGGTCGGCGACCGTGGCGTCGTCGAACGCGAGGCCGCGCCAGGCGAAGACCCCGCGGGTGGCCACGGCCAGGGCGGGACCATGGAACTTGTCCTCGTTGATGCTGTAAGGCACGCCGCCGGCGGCGTCCTTGGCGAGCGACCACTGCACCGCCTCATCGGCATGGAGCCTCGGCGGGTGCTTGCGGTCCGAGCGCTCGGGAAAACTGACCTCCAGCACCAGCAGGAAGACGACCCCCAGCGAGTACAGCAGGATTTTTCCGAAGCGCGCCATGGCTCAGCCGAGGCCGAAGCGCTTCTGCAGGGCCGTCTTGATCTCGAGCGGCACGAGCGCGGCCGACATGGGGCCCTGCCCTTCCCGCCAGGCGTAGACGGTGGTCAGGGCGCCCTTCGCGACCGGGCGGTCACCGACCTGCGCGGCGAAGCCCCAGACCAGCTTCTTGTCGCCGACCTCGACCGGCGTGAGCGTCACCGCCACGACCTCGCCACGGTGCACCGGCGAAAGGTAGTCGCACTCCACCCGCACGCGCGGGAAGCCGCTGAGCTTGGCGCCGTCGGCTTTCAGGAACGGCAGGCCCAGTTCGCGGAAGAGCGCCTCCTCCGTGGCCTCGACCCAGAAGAGGATCGTCGTGAAGTGCACGATGCCCGCGGCGTCCGTGTCGGCGAATTGGGCGCGGTGCTCGACGGTGAAAGGGGCCATGGCTCCATCCAAGCGGGCTACCTGCCCGGTGCAACCGCCAAGGCATCAGCGCCCCCGGCGACCCGAGCGCAGCCACCCGACGTCGACGGCGGCCCCGCCCGAGGCCTCGACACATCGCAGGAGGAAAGCCTGCGGCGTGGTCTGGATGCTGTAGAGGTAGAGCCGGGGGCCTTGGTGGCGGTCGGCCCGGCCGAAGGCCTCGAGCCACGCGCGCTCCCACCGGTAGCTCGGAGCCTTGCGTTGGTTCACCCGGTGGTAGGCGCTGTCGGAGTAGATCAGGTGCGGGGCGCCCTTGGCCCCCTCCTCGTAGATGCGGACCCCGTCCTGGAAGTCGGAGAACACGACCAGGGCGTCGTAGGGCTCGGTGAGGAGCCGGTCGAGCCACGCGCCGAGCGAGCCCTTCTCGCACGCTTCGCGGATCTTCGCCTGCAGGCGCTGCCCGGCCGACGTGAGTGTCGCCACCACGGTCTCGGTGGGCCCCTCACGCAGCCTCGGCGGTTCGCCGCGGAAATGCCGCCCATGGACGATAGCGTCGTCCAAGGCCACCACGCGGGCGCCATCGAAACGGAACACATCCGCGTCCGGGAACTGTTTCCGGATCTCGGCCTCCACGCGCTCGAGGTACGGCTTCATCGAGCCCGAGCAATCCAGGTAGACCGCGACCTTCAGGGCCCGGATGGTCGCGCCGAGCACGGGCTTGCCGACGAAGCCCGCGGCGAGGCCTTGGCCGACGCCGAGACCCGCGCCAGAGCCGCCGGCGAAGCCACGGCCCCCGCCGCCAAGCCCCGCCTGACCGGCAAGCCCCGACGACTCCGCAGGGCCGCCGAGCGCGCTCATCGCCGGCAAGTCGGGAAGAGTCACGCCGCCGGCTCCGGCCACGGCGATGCGACGAAGCGGTGCCGCCGGTCGGGCCAGCGGCGGCCGGCGGACGGGAATCGCGCCCCCGGCTTCCCGACCGCCGGCGACGGCATGGACCGTGGGATCGGGACGCGGCGGCTCCGAGGTGGTCCGGGAGACGACGAACCAGGTGGCCAGGGCTACCAGACCGACGTGGACCAGCAGGGAGGCGAGGAAGCCCCGCCACGAACGCGGGGCTCGGCGGACGGCGAGCAAGGGGGCCGGGGAGGTCATCCCTCCCAGCCTAGGCAAAACGAAGGCCCGGCAAGCGCCGGGCCTTGGAGTCCATCACCTGAGGGAGCGACCTCAGCGCGGGGGCTTGTAACCTTTGGCGGCGGGCAACGGCACACCGGCGGCGGGAGCGGCGCCGGCCGCGGCGGGATCGCCGCCGGCGGGGGTCGGGTCCGCGGGCGGCTGACCGCCGGTGCGGAGCCACTCGACCATCTTGATTTGGCCGCCGGAGGCGACGACACACTTGGAGAGCAGCTGCTGCGGCTCGACCTGGGTGGAGAAACAGTAAAGGCGCGGTCCCTTGCCATCCTTGGCGTCGGAGAAGGACTTGAGCCACTCGTCCTCCCAGCGCTTCTCCGTCGGCTTACGGGTGTCGTTGCCGCGGGCCACGTCGGCGCGGATGCCGTCGTAATACACGATCGGGTAGCCGCCGCCCTGGACGTTGGTCTCGGCCTTCTCGCCCTTGATGCGGAACTGCGTCACGCCGTCCTGGAAGTCGGAGAAGAGCACCAGCGCGTCGTAGGAGCGTTGCTGGCGCATGATGTCGATCCAGGCGCCGGCGGAGCCCATCTTGAAGTTATCGTCGAACTTCTTGTAGATGTTCTTGCCCGCGCCCGTGAGCTTCTTCTGGTCGGTCTCGCGCACCCCCAGGCCGGAGGAGCGGACCGGCTGGCCGCGGAAGTTATCACCCCCGATGACCATGCCATCCTGGACGGTGATGAAGAGCCCGTTGTAACAGAAGACATCGGCGTCCGGGAACTGCTTGCGGATCTCGGCCTCGACGCGGTCGAGGTAGTTCGACATCGAGCCGGAGGCGTCCATGAAGACGGCGATCTTGGCGGCGAAGATCTTCGCGCCCATGACCGACTTGCCGACGAAGTTGCGGCCGTTGCCGACGCCGACGCCCATCCCGGAGCCGATACCGCCGCCGGAACCGCCGCCGAAGCCTTTGGAGCCGCCGCCCGCGGTCATGCCCGACATCATCGAGGCGCTGGAGGAGACCGGCAGGTCCGGCAGGGAGATGGTGGCCGTGGTGCTCTTCGAGGTGATACGCGCCGCGTTCTTCGCCAGGGTCTTGGCGTTCTTGGGCTGGATCTTGTGCGGCTGGACCTTGGCGCGGTCGCCCGCATTGCCGCCGCCCGCGCCGGTGGCGAAGCTGTCCGGGTCCTTCTTGACGGAATCCGTGACGGTGGAGATCACCCAGATCGCGGCGATCAGGATGAGCACCCCGTGGATGATCAGCGAGATGGTCAGGCCTTCGCCGCCAAGCTTCTGCCAGAAGGAGCGGCGCTGACGCGCGGTCTTCAATTCCGGCTCCGGCAGGCCCTCGGAGGACGACCCGGACGGGTCGACCGGGGAAAGGTCGTCCGCAGGGGGAGGAGGGGGAGTTTCTTCGCTCATCGGACGACTCGGGGTAGCGAAGATTGTTGATGAGGGATTTTTTCCTTCAACCCCTTTCTCCGCCCCTGGCAGGGGAGCCTCCGGTCCCTAAAAATGGGCTTGCACCGCTGGCCGGTCCGCCCTCTATTCCACCTTCCACTGATTGCAGGGTGGAGCAGCCCGGTTAGCTCGTCAGGCTCATAACCTGAAGGTCGTAGGTTCAAATCCTACCCCTGCACCCAATTTCAAATCGTTCTTATTCAAAGGCTTGCGGGTGAGTAAAAATACCCATCACTTTGAACTTGTCAGTCCCGGGAGTATTTGAACGATATCCAGTGTTAACTTTGTCCTACGGGACAATGGGGTAAGTAAGATAAAGCAGTAAAAAACAGGCGGCTTGCATAGGGGTATGCAAGCCGCCTCCTTTTTTGGGGGACGCTCCCCCGCCCCGCCAAACAAAAG
>JACCDG011717252.1_pt1 | contig 12757 bp, 9 predicted proteins | sample 7442471 | NCBI WGS metagenome assembly JACCDG01 (sample SAMN15323444, study PRJNA562643) | freshwater metagenome | isolation source: river surface water | place: USA:Blue River Watershed | collected 2017-08-17 | reverse complement strand
TAATCTACTTGTCTCTAATTTATCAGAATCAGCAGATTGAAATATTGAACCACTAACTATTTTTTGCGATAAGTTACTAGCGTATTTAACACCATCAGTTGTTTGTAATAATTGTGAACCAGTAGCTTGTGATGGATATAGGAAATAATATAAACCAGCTTGTCTACTTCTTTCATTTCCACCATATACTAAATCAGTTCTTACGGCATCTATGATATAACCTACATCTCTCTTACAAGTTGTTTCGTTATAATCAAATCCACCCCAAGAAGAACTTAGGTATGCAATAGTTTCATTTTGTATAAACTCTTTGTTATTGAATAATAAAGCGTTTGATGCAGATACTTCAGTTGATGGTAAGCCAAATACCACATTCTGAATTACTTTTTGTGCTAATCTACTTGCGTAGTTAATACCATCCAAAGTTTGGTTTAATTGTCCACCAGTATCACCATCGTTTGCAATAGTTGCTTGTGAAGGATATTCGTAATAGAATTGTCCGTTTACAATAGATGCAGAGTTAGCACCAAATAAAAGGTCTTCAGCTGCTCCACTAATTATCAAACCAATATCTCTCTTACACTTAACTTCATCATATTGGAATCCAGCCCAAGAAGAACTTAGGTATGCAATAGTTTCGTTTTGGATGAATGGAATATTTTGTTTTAATATTTCATATACCCCAACTTTAGTAGCAATAGTTGCTGAATAATTTGTTTTTCCAAATAGGTCTACATTTCCAGTTTCAACTATTTGAGTTACTTTAGAAATAGATTGAGATACAAATGCTATATCCTCCAAACTACCACTATAAGATGCTGATATAAATTGTGATGTTGAAGTTACTTTTCTATTTGCATTAGTATTTTGTACCAATGTAGGAAGTGCAGCTGTACCACTTACGATTACATTTATAATACTTCCAAATGAAGAACTTATACTTGATGTTTGTGAGTTAGTGCCAACGATACCACTTGTCCATTGCGTAGTTGGAGTTACCTTTATCAAACCATTTACGTTTGATACTATTGGGTCAATCTTAGATAATCCACCACTTATAATTTCAACAACATATCCGAATGATGCGGATATTGATGATGTAAGTGCATACGGATTAGAAACCGAACCAGTTATTTGTGTATTATCGGTTACTTTTATTTGTGATTGTAAAGATGATGTAAATACAGGCTCAACTCCATTATTTTGAAGTATAGATGTTACTACATCAAATCCACTACCTAATTTTTCAACTTCATCAGGAGATACAAATGAGTTTGTTATTTGTGTTTGCCCACTAACATTTAATGGAATACCAACTCCCCAATTCAAATCACTATTTTGTGCTAAGATAGATGGTATCGCAGATGTTCCTCTTTTTACAATTCCTTCTATAATAGCAAATGAACTACTAATAGAATTTTGTTCGTTTATAGTACCACTAAAAGATGATGTTACGTTATTATTACCACTTATTACTTTAATTAATTTTTCATCATTAGTAATAATACGAGGTGTTTCTAAAATAGTATTTTTAACAATAAAGTCAGAAATAATTTTAGCATATCTTATACCACCAGATGTTTCTCTTTTTTGAGTTTTAGTTGCTTGAGATGGATATTCATAATAGTATCTACCAGCAGTTACACTTCTTTCAATACCACCATATAATAAATCGGTTGATATTGCATCTATAATATAGCCAACATCCCTTCTACAAGTTTCAGTATTATATTTTAATTGTGGGAATGCAACATTAATAAATTCAATTGTTTCATTTTGAATTAATTGTTTATTTTCTCTTAGTAATCTATAAGATTCTCTAATTTCTAATGATGCTGTCTGATGAGTGATTCCTCTTACAATATTCACAGTATTACCTGCCGCAAATCGAATACCATCTAATGTTTGTCCTAATTGACCTAACCCATCACCATCACCCTCAACTATTGCCAACGATGGATATAAGTAATAGAATTGACCAGCTTGTACGGCTCTTTCATTACCACCATATAAAGTATCTGTTGCTACCGCATCTAAGATATATCCAACATCTCTCTTACACTTACTTTCATTATAATAGAAATTACTCCAAGAAGATGAAAGGAAAGTTATAGTTTCATTTTGTATAAATTCTCTATTTGCTCTAATAGATGTTGCTACCGCATCTCTTTCATTATTAGGTTCTACAAAAGTTACACCCTTTAATAATTTTTCAACCATACCAGCTGCATATTTTACTGCGGTTTTGGTTGGGTCTTTTTGTGTTGTAGTTGCAGTTGATGGATATTCATAATAGAATCTACCAGCAGTAATACTATTATTGTTACCTCCATATATAAGGTCATTAGCTACCGCATCTATTAAGAATCCTATATCTCTACGGCAAGTAGATTCTACATATTCAAAATCACTCCAAGAAGATGATACAAACTGAATTGTTTCTTCTTCAATAAATGATTTGTTACCCATAAGGAGTTCATATGCATTTAACAAATCAATATTATTTGTTGATTCGTTACTACCACTTATTGTTTGAGGATATGTTAAAGTATTTGCTATTAAATTAAATGGAGTTGCTGAATTGTTAATAATATGAAACTTGCCAGCCATATTATTAGTATTTTGAGCAACATAGTATAATTCATTTGGAGCATCGTATGGTACAGTAAAAGTTATATTACCTACCGCATCTCCATTATTTATTACACCTTTATCATAATCAAATTGTTCACTAATACCACTTAAAGGTCTAGTTCTAATAAAGAATGGATAATTGATACCACCAAATACACTTGATGCACTTACATAAAACTTATATGTTTCACCTCTATAAAGAGTTATTGTTGGATTAGAACCAACACCCTCCCAATCATAAGAAGAACTACCATTATTAGTTATAGTATAGTTTTTAACATGATTATTTGGTATAGGTAAAATTACACTTCCAGTTCCTTTATCTAAAATATTATAAATTATACTGAAGCTTGAACTTACCTTATTAGTTGTTTGTAATGATGCAGATACTCCGGTTGTAAATTGTTCTAAATTAGAAACTTTTATAGCCGCTTCATTAGATGATGTTATCTTTGGAGTTGCAGTTAATCCATTTGATATAATAGAAATAACAGTTTCAAATGATGAGCTTACACTGCTTGTTATTTGATTTGTTATTGGTAGTGTTGGCAATGTTGGTGTTACAGACGATACCTTTATAGATGCTGATGTGTTTGATTTAAAATCAAATGAACCAGTACCATTTGCAAATATACCTAAAATAGCACCAAATGATTTACTAATTTCGTTTAATGTTTCTAATGATGCAGATGCTAACGATGATGTAATTTGTTCCGCACCTAAAATATTATAAGGTGATTCAAATCCATATCCCTTATTAGAGCTTCTCGCCAATAAAGTTGGAAAGTTTGATGTACCATTTTCAACAATAGTAGAAACTAATTTAAAATCAGATGCTACTTCTTCAACATTTTGTGTAGTTGGATAGTTAGCTATTTCACTACCAGAAAGATACAGTTGTGGGTATTCCAATGGCAATGTTGCACGAATACCTTCTGCTGTATTTAAAGTTGTAATTTCAGGTAGTGCATCCAATCCTCTATTAAGAACATCAACTACCACACTCCAACTTTGTCTTACTTTATTTCTTGCATCAATGTTACCACCACTACCAGAAATAAAACGAGAACCAGATGCATACATACCATACAAACCAAACGAAATGTTTGAGTTGTTTAGTGTAGCATGACCACCATTGTTTACTCTAATTGCGTAGTATGAGAAGTTGGTAAAGAAAGATACCAACTGAATAAATCCTCTACCATTTACCAAACATCCCACACCATTTGGAGAAATCTGCGTATAGGCATCCAATACCATTGAAGCCAATGGTGAATCAGGATGTATCACATCACCATTAACATAAAGACCTCCACCGCCTGGTGGAATTTCTTCGTAAAGTTCGGTGAATGAATTCTCTTGGTTTGAAATCTGCGAGCAGTTTTGTGTGTATGGTGATGTTGTAATAAATGCACCAGGTTGGAAAGCTACCGCAAATCCCTTTTCAGGATTTATTTGGTCTGGAAATAATCTTAAACCTCCCATTGTTACCTCTGCTATATAACATCCAGAGTTTACATGGAATAGGTCTTCTGTGGGGTTCTTAGCGTTAATTTTGGTAATACGCAAACCAGCACCCCAAATGGTTGTGTTAGATGGAAGTATCACAGGATTATCCTCTAAATACGTTCCCGCTTGTACTTTAATTACATATCCGTTTGAAACCGAACCAGTATCAAAACCATATCTACCATCATACCCCGGAGCTGCTAATTGAGCTGCCCTCTTAATTGTACGAAGTGGATATTGAATTGTTCTACCATCGTTTGTATCATCTCCATCAGTTGAAGATACATAAAGTGTAGGTAAGTTAGCACCAAAATCTTTTGCAAGAATACCAGCATATCTTTGAGTATCATCCGAACCCAATGAGCCACTTGCTTTAATAGATAAAACAGTATCAGGAGCTCCTACAAATAAATCTCCATCTATTGTTAATGAACCAGTTAAAAATACCGAACCGGTTATTTCATTTCTAGAGCCGGTATCGTTTCCGAAGAAAAAACTTTTAGATACAAAAAGAGAACCCGAAACAAGGGCATCATTACCTAAAAACAGGTTTTCTCCAATAGTCAGAGAACCCGTTATATTTTGCTGTTCTTCAATCTGCTTACGAGGTATTAATCTTGCCATTATTCTATTTCTACTATTTTACCTTTTATTTCAAAATCATTTGCTGATACTTCATTTGGTAAACGAGTAATATCGGCAACAAAAGTAACAATTATATTATTTCCTTCCACATTTACATCATATCTGTTTTGAGGTTGTTTTACCCCATATAAATAGATATCAATATAATCTTTGATATTATCAACCTCCAAAATATCCACAATAAATCTTTTATTATTCAAATTTAAAGTAAAATAGATATTATCGGATACGGATATCGAAGTTGGTCTGAATTGATATACAAAAGTTTCTTTGTTTACTTGTAATACGAATTCTTTAAAAGCAGCTCTATCCCTAAGTTTTTGAGTTGTATCTATTAATATATTTGGTGTTCTTCTTCTCATATTTTAGTTGAATTTTTCAACATCTCCATTTATTTTAACTTCATCGGTATCTTCCAAAGAATATATATTTCCAAAACGGTCAAATTCAGGAAAATTACTTCGTTTGAAGCTTATGTAAAATGTATTACCTTCGTTTTCATATAAGTAATCTCTACTTGATATAAATAATCCATTTATAAAAACATCGAATCTAGCATCAGGTTTTCTAACACCTTCAAGCTTTGGAAATAATGTTTTTATTCTAATACCATCAGCTTTAAATATCCAATACAAAGGATGTTGCAAATTATGAGGCTCCAAAAAAAATTCGTTTGGTTCGTTTACCTCTTTCATAATATTTTTAAGTTGTCTTATGTTCATATTATAGTTGTTCGAATTTTCCTGTTATTTCTATTTCATCATCACCATCCAATGGAAACGATAAACCAGTAAAGGTAAAAACTATTTCATTGGTATTATTATTAAACGTATATGAATAATTAGGAGTAAATACACCATTGTTATAATTACCACGCGAAATAAAATTTCCATTTATGTAAATCCTAAACCAATTGTTAGTATCAAAAACACCAATTAATTCAGATGGTAACACTGGTTTTCTTACATTTGTTAATTTTATTGTTGTAGCATTTATAAATTCTGCAGTTTGTACACTCTTTAATCCTATGAAATTTACAACTTGTGCATATTCATTATATAAAGATGCTCCAGAAAAACCATTACCACTTAAATCAGTTTCAATTCCAAATTGAACTCTTTTTGGAGTTAATGTTTTTTTAATTGTAGGTTTTGCATTATATTTTTCAGGCAAAAGATATGCATTTACAACCATAGTAAATGTTGTACGAATAATTCTTTCAGTACCTTGTCCAACCTCTTGTTGATTTTCAAAAGTTTCTAATGATGTTTTAAATCTATAACCATCTTCCTTTCCCCAATATCTATCAGTTGCAAATTGAAATGCTTCTACAATTTTATTCATATGTTCTGTAAATGCTGTCCAAATCATTACCTCATAAGTTACAGTTACATACGATGGAACAGCAACACTATAATTTTCATATGCAGGCCCAGCTACTCCAGTTTGTAAACTAAATCTTTCATATCTATTTTTTGGAGAATATTTTCTAACAGCTGGCATTGTTAATTGCTCTTTGAAATGTTGTAATGCTGGGTTTCTCTCGATAGAGTTTCTTTTAAACATTACTAATGGTGTTTGTATTCTCCCTCTAGCATCTCTTAGGTATCCTTCTTTCCTAGCCCCATTCCATCTTTCAGCGTTTCCATATATCAATGGTGCCTTAATTATATTTCCATTTTCTTCCAAATCAGGAATAATAACATTTGACATATATTCTGCAATAGTAGTATCTATATCAATTAAAGATACTCCTTTTACATACTCTTTATCTATTGGTAATTGTTTGGCTCTATTTGTTTCTTTTCTATCCATTATATTACCCTCATTTCTGTTTGTATATTACTTCTTCTAGTCATAAATGTAGAACAAATGATTGAAAATTTATTATCAACTTGTCCACCCACCATTTGGTCTTCTCTAACATTATCAATTTCAAAATAGCTATTATTGTGAAATATGATATCACCAACTTCAGGATAAAATCCAGTATCTTCCAAAGTAAAACGATTAAAACGAAATTCAACAATTTGATTTTTATCAGCACCAAATCCTTCGTATTCACTTGTGGAAGATTCTCTTTCAATTATCGCAGTTGTTTGTACTCCTTGATAATAAGTTTTATTTAAAGATTCTCCATATAGATTTGTTTTGCTATCCTCTATGACAAGTTTATATAGTACCACAGCTGTTTCGATTACTACATCTACTAATTCTCTGGATATACTTTCGAAGAATTTTATATCTCTACTTAATGCAAATCTTGCCATATTATCCTATATAAATTGCTAACGGAACTTTTCTCAACATTTCTTGATGTTGGTTTGCTTCGTTATTTCGGTTTTCAAATTGTACTTTTCTACTTAGTTCTTCTAATGTTTCTCTCAATTGAGTCATAAGTGCTTCTTTTTCAGTTTGAGCTTCACTTCTCAACGCAGCTCCATCTAAACTAATTTCAGAACCAGGAATAGGAATTTGAGAATATTTCTCTCTAACAGCCCCCAATAATTCTTTTACCAATGCCAAACAATATTTTCTAATCCATTGTTTACCCACATCGTTAATACCACTATATTCCATAAAATCATAAGGAATATCTGAATAATCAGAAATTACATTTGGTGTTACACTTGTTGAGTTTTCGGTAAATTCATCTTTTACAAAATAATCAAAATATAATTTGCCATAAAGATTAATATGTTGAGATGTTGGTTTTGGAAATACTCTAATTTTACCATTAACTATATTAAAAGTAAATGCTGATTTTCTAAATTGGTCATTAAATTCAATAGCTTGTATTCTAAGTAAATCTTCAAATACAGGCATCAATATAAATTGAGCTGCCGGAGAATATGAACCAAATCCAAATTCATCAATAAGGTTTAATGTACCTTGTCCAGAAACTGAATATGGGTCGAAGAATCTATTGATTGCAGGAACTGGTTCGTGAAATACTTTAACTACTTCTATACGTTTTCCACTTTCAGAAACGGCAGACCATAAAGAATCCAAATCATATTCTTGCTGTCCTGCTTTCAATTCAATATATCCTTTTTTAATATCTGTATTTCCTCCAGCTCCAGCTAACGTACCATACGCATCAGAAATTGCTATAAGGTTTGGTAAATTTGAACCCTGTACTAATTTGCTTGTAAGATTTGTTGATTTTGATTTTCCCTTAAGCGAATCCAAATTATTACGAATATTAAATTGGTTTACTTGTGCACCATATTCGGATATAGATTCTTCAAAACAAGCGTAGAAATTTTCATCTATTAATTCTATGTTTTGAATCGGATACCCCAATCGTCTAGCACACCAAAGTGCCACTTTTGGAGCATCTTCTTGGAATATGTAATCATTATCATATATTCCAAAAGGGGTCTGCCCTGGAAAGAATGAAGATGAACCAGGATATATTAATGTTTCTAATGCCATTATAAGTACTTATTTTATCGTTACCTATAAATATTAGAAAAGGGAAGTTTAGTAATTTAATGAGGATTTTACTCTGAATATAAAATTATCCACTACGTTCTTAATTTCCGCATTTGTGATTTGAACACCAGATGCTTTACTCAATAGTGTACATATTGTAAGTATATTTGCCGATTGTGAACCGGATGAATATAATGCACCACCTGCAAAACTTCTACTATTATCACTAAATGTTCTAATCGTACCAAATGTTGAACCCCAATTTGAGTGTCCTAATAGAATATAAACACTACAATGCGATGGGTCACTTGCTGCATATTGTTGTCTGAAAAAAGCATGTGTAGTAAATCCATCAACTACACTACCACTATAAATACTTCCAGTTACCAAAGTACCAGACCCATCTGCTCCAGAGTTACCAGATGTTTGATAACCAACCGAACCATTTCCTACTCTAGTCCCAATTACTGTCAATGGATGCCATTGTATTGATTGAGTTGCAGGTGATGTTGAATATTGGGTATAACCTAAACTTATATATTGAAAATCACCATCCAAAGTTCCAACACTACCAGTTTGTAAATAATTAGATGCAGATGGATATACTGCTGCAGAATAAGCAGGTGTTAATGTTGCTAATGTAACATTACTCTTTAACCACGGACTTGTGATGTTACCAGGATTATCATACATATCCGAACCACCATCATTTATATAATACCCATTACCATCCAAACGATATGCGTAAAAAGATGGGTTACGAAACTCGGACATATAATTTCTTAGGTATGTGGCAATATCTCCTAAGAACTGATATGGTGCTCCAGTTCTAACATTACTTCTTATTATTTGGATATTTCTGAATTCTATTGCCATTAGTAAGGTTTTGTAGTTGTTACTAACATTTGGAAGTTTGGCATTGTTCCGGTTCTATTTGTCCAATTATTATATGGTGCCGCACAATCAAATCCAGCATTAGTATAAGATGTTGTTGATTGGTCAAAAGTATTAGCTGCTGCAACATGTCCTACATAACTTGTTTGTGATGTTATCGGAGGGTCTTTTCTTAAATAATAAACTCGAGTAGTTCCCCCAACAGTTGGTGCATTACTTATTGCGGCGTATGTTCCTTTGTATGTTGTAGATATTAAAGGAGTTACCGTTGTAGGAGTTGCATTTGAAAACATTTTTGTAGCAAACCCTATAATGTAAGTATTTGCGGGTATAGTTGAATCCACAATTGGTAAAACAGACGCACAAATTCCACTATACGATGAACCAACTGCTGTATTAAATTGTACATCAGTATTTCCAATTTTTTGTGCATCGGCATATCCTGAAAATACTGCATTATAATCTGCTAATGAACAAGAAAAGAAATTACCAACAGTTGCCGCATCGTATGCAGTTTGTCCTGCTACCGATAACAAACTTCTCATTGTTACAGTTCCTTTTGATATTGAATATCCGTTTTCAAATGTTATACTCATATTATGCTATTTCGTAACTTCCGTTCCAAATAAATCTATCACCATTTGTCCAAGTGAATGGTTGAGTTGGGTTTATTTCAACTGCAGTTCCATTTGAATTATGTTGATATTGTATAGCTGCTTTATGATTAAATCCGGCTCTTGCTCCATTCATTGTGGCGTTATACCAAGCAGAACCATTATCCAATAAAGTTGCACTCATTAAGATACCATCCGCATGCGATGCCGTAAATGGCATCGATACATACCACTCCCCACTACCAAATGTTGTTGTACTACCCATAGCAATATTACCTCTTACAAAACAAGTCTTACCAACTACCTTATAATAACCTTGAATTGTTCCATTATTAATTGCAGGATTTGATGATGCTGCTGTCCATTGTGGAGTATATGCAGTCCATCCATCATCAATTCTATTATTGTTTATAGTTACTGAACCAGTTAAGTTGGTTGATGCCGATACTATTAGTGAACCCGTAACTATTACCGAACCACTTACACTTGCTAATCCACCATTGTTAATATATAAGTTACTTCCACTATTTAACACAAGATTTGATGCACTTGCAAATAAAGATGCTTCACTAATTGCTGTTGAACTTACCGTCAAAGAACCAGTTATAACTTGATTACCATTAAAGTTGTTTGATGTTAATGTTGCAAATGTACCATAGTTTGTAATTTGTGTGGATGAGGATACAATTGCCGCCGATTTCAATGATGCGGTATATGCTTCCAATCCACTTACCTCACCTCTGATTGAACCAGTAAATGTATTCAATGAAGATGTTGTAAAATGTATTGATGCAGTTGCTCTGTTAAGCGATTGGGTAAAGATACCCAACGATGCTGTTAATAAATTTAACGATGCCGTTGTTTGGTGTAATGATGCCGTTGCTCTATTAAGTGATTGTGTAAATGTACTTAAAGATGATGTATATAAATTTAATAAAGTAACATCTCCACTACTACCAGCACCAAAACCTAATTCAGTAATTTGAGCTGCCCCACTTATTAAAGTTGTTGCCTTTAACGATGCGGTATATGCTTCAATACCATTTACTTCCGCTCTTATAGAACCAGTAAATTGATTTAATAAAGTTATATCTACAGTTGATGATGATACAAATCCAAAATTAGTTATTTGTTGTGATGAACTTATAACACCATTTGTTGCTAATATTGAACCAGTAATACTATTTGCTAATACCGAACCAGTAACTATTGTATTAGAACTTAATGAAATTTTATTATTCTCTACCTTTAATGTACTACCATTCACTTTAAGTTCTACAAAAGCATCTGAACCAATTTGGTAATTTGCACTTTCTACAGTCACTGGATATGCTGGATTAAGAGATACAGTTGAACCAAATGCAATCGCTCTAAAAGGCTGTCCAGATGGGACCGCATTACTAATTACCGTCCTTATTGTACCATCATAAAATCTAATTATCCATCCACTTTGTATTCCACTAGTTTCTTCATTATCAGCTACAATTAGTCCACTACCATTCAAACCAGTACCACCATAGTAGTCTTGTGTGATTGTTATTTTTGTACCAGTTTGTGGAACACTACTACCTGAAATTATGTTACCTTCAAATGTTAAAGTAGAGTCCAACAATATAGATGTACCGGAAGTTCCACTTGTACCACTTTCACCGGATGTGCCATTTTCACCAGATGTACCATCTACTCCAGAAGTTCCACTTTCTCCAGATGTTCCACTAATTCCTGTCAAACTTGTGTAAGTTACTCCGTTTAGTATAATAGAACCACTCATTAGTAAAGAACCAGTTAAATTAATATCACCATTGGTTATGTTCAATGAACCAGAATATATCCCCTCCGCAATGGGTGTATCATATCCAATAGTAATATCACCAGGAAAATAACTCTTACCATCATAATCAAATAACCAATTAGATGGGAATGAACCTGATTTTTGAACTACTATTGCTGCGGTAGGTCCATCTGAAAAGGGTTCTCCATTTAGTGCATTTGAAAATACCGATGCATCACCAACAAAATCCTTAGTAGTAGATGCCCCAAAATAGGAAATTCCATTAGATAAAATATTGACTATAGTACCTTCAGAACCAGTGGCTCTAAAATCAAATGTATTACCTCCAAAAGTATTAGATGCCTGTATTGTAAGTGTGGTACTTCTACTACCTGTGAATGTTTGAGTTCCTGTAAAAACGTTAGAACCAGTTGTTGCAAATGAACCGGTATTAATTGTGGATTGGATTGGTGGTAATTTATCCAATGGAACTTTACCACTACCATCTAACGGAGCGTATCCATTTGCCCTTCCTCTATTTATTTTACTTTCAAACATTTTCTATTGTTTTTTGGAAATATCTTTCTATTCTTTTACTTAATCTGATTCTTACATCGGTTTCGGTTCTACCCACCACATCGTATGGTAATAAAAAACCAAAACTTAAAAAGATTCTTCTTGATTTGAATTCGTTTGTCCAATGTTTGTATAACGATGCTTCAAATCCGTATAAATCACCTTCCTTTATTTCTATAACATCCTTATCTAAAAACAATTCATAATCCTCTGATAGAACACTTATGTTACATTTGTAATTAACATGCCCCTCAACTGCCGCATCATAGTGAGGATTTATTTTACCACCACCATTCATATCTACCGCTTGTAAGAAGATATGATTTTTAGGAAAGTTGAATTGTTCCGCAATCCTATCAACAATGCTATGAATAAAATCAGGTAGTTTCTCGTTTGAAACATCTGATATTGATTGGAACTTTGTAATATAATTTGTAAAAGGTGTATTCGAAATATCGAACATATAGGATTTACCTTTTAGTTCTTTTGATAATTCCGAAAGATGATGATTAGCACTATTGCCGTTGTGGTCAATTGAATCTATCCAATTTATTATTTGTTTAGATTCGGATGGTGTAATAAATCCCCTTTTAATTTTATAGTTACTATTTTCCAATTTTTTTCAAATTATGCTTTTCCAAAAATTCTTTAGGGTTCATTGCTTCTATTATAGTTA
>JACCDG010457009.1_pt1 | contig 12757 bp, 16 predicted proteins | sample 7442471 | NCBI WGS metagenome assembly JACCDG01 (sample SAMN15323444, study PRJNA562643) | freshwater metagenome | isolation source: river surface water | place: USA:Blue River Watershed | collected 2017-08-17 | reverse complement strand
GACGACAGCGGCATATCTGAAAAACTTTCGTAGCCCCCCTGGTCATTAGCCTCACTCGAATATACCGTCAGCATATTTACCTATTAAAATGATGGTCAGGATCACTAGGCCATCCGTCAACGCCCACAGGGTGCCAGTCTTCACGATTTTCCATAATCTTCTTTTCTTGATCATGGCATAACTTGCACAACGACTGCAGGTTGCTGGAATCGTAAAACTTAGCCTTGTAGCCCTTGTGTCGGATGATGTGATCCACGATAGTAGCCTGTTCGATTACTCCCTTTTCCTCGCAGAACTTGCAGAGTGGTTCTTTGTTCAACTGGGCGCGTCTCAGTCGCTTCCACCTTGGGGAGTCGTAGAGGTATTTGTAAAGCAGTCTTCCCTTTAGCTCGGAAGGTTTCATTTGGTTTTATCAAGCCACCAAAGAATGGCTACTAAGCCAATGATAGACAAGAATGAAAGCGGCATGAGAAAAGGATCGGTAGCGGCAATCCCTGCAGTCCCAACAAGCGAGAAAACCATCAGGGAATGTAATCGCAGCACGGCTCCCGCAATGCCAGTGACTAGAAAAATCAAAAGTATTGTTATCATTTTTTCCCTTAGTAAACTTGGAAACCCCGATCTATCATACCTCGAACCAACACCTCACGGTACCTAGCTTCGTTTGAGTTAGCAGTACCACCATAACCTTGAACCCCGCCAGCTAACGCCCCAGCGCCTAGCAGATAGCCTGCTTCGGCTCCCGTGGCTAGCATAACTAAGCCCATCAGTCCCGCGCCTAGTGCTGCGCCTGCTATCGCGCTACCATCAGGGTTACTCGCGCCTTGTCTGCCAAGCTCTGCACAAGTGGCAAGGTTCAACTGATACTTGCGGTCGTTGGTGTCGTGGGTCGTTGAAGGTGTCCATCCGCTTTGATGGCGGTAGGGTGCGCTGTTACAGCCTGTCAAAATAATGATGGCGCTAAGACAAATAAGAATCATTCTCATGGCTCAGCTTATCGTGGCTATAACTCATTTCGCTTTAAAACGCTGATAGAGCCATTAAAACCATCCGGCCTATAGGATGGTATAGGCGGGATGGAAATAATCTAACCTTGCAATTCCTAGTCGATTCTTGAGGCATTTCGCGGGTCATCTTTTGGGTAGATTTAACTCTTTACATCCACAAACGCTTTGGAGCGTCTGCATGCGTTTGAGTTGTTGCTTTTACATCCTCGACTTTTTGCGGAGGACTTGAGCGCCCGTCGCCCACACGCAGGGAGAACGCAAGGAAAAAGAAGATCAGAAGCGCGATGGCTGCTCGGTTTATCGAATCCTGAACGGTATTTAATTTGAATATGCTTCTGTTCAAATCACGCTTAACTTGTGCAATTAATTCAAGTTCTTTACTCATGGATCACCTCTCAAAGTTGATTTGATAAAAACTCAAGGAGCTTCTCTAACGCGCGACTGCTCACGAATTGCTTCACATCCAAACTCTTTAACGCCCTCATACCAATACTTAGCGCGGAATTTCCACATTCCATTTTCGATCAACATATCGTAAAAGAGCTTATCCACTGCAGGTTTGAACTCTTTAGAAAGCAATCCACGTCGCATAAGTTGATAGAGGGCATCGTGTACGCAGCTCGCAGACATCGAGCTTGGAGAATCGAAAGCAGGCCCTGATGCGCCGTCCCAACAGTACCCGCGTTTGATGGTTAGTAATCCTTCTTCATCAAGTTCTGTGAATAGCCACTTGGCCGAATAGCCTGGGATGATGCCCGTTTGAATCGTGAAGTCTTCCGAGACCTGGTACTCAAAGCCAGACTCATAGCGAAAGGGGTGCGTGCGTAGTAAGGTCATTTTGTTATAAACTTGACAGAGTTAGTAAAATTGGGGGTATTTTTTCTTAAAAATTAGGTGCTGAAAAAAGAAGCCTTCGTTTTCTTAGGGATAGGTTTTATCTGAGCTGCATTATTTTCGTAGTAGCTACGATATGACATATCATGGCCTTCGGTCATCGATTTGAATGAATACCCGTAGCCTGACAGATCGTCGAGCATGTCGTCCCAGGAAAATCCGCCGTCATCCCAAGAAAGTGTCAAAGACCGCGCCAAAGCGTGAAAGAGACGCAAAAATTCAGCGTCGTCTAGCAGCTCATATCGATCACTGCCATCAGATTGGGGGCCAGTCAAAGCAAGTAAATAATTTAAAAGAGTAGTTCTGCAAAAATCTTCAATTGATTTTCTACTCGAAAAAGTGAAACGGTCTTGGCCCATTACATACTTGCCGTTAAGGTACGACTCATCAGCGGATAACAGCTCAGCCCAGCAAGATTCGATATAACTGCAATCATCGAAAAAGCTTCTATTGAGAAATTCTGAGCGGTCTTGTAAAGCCTCCAAATCCTTCAATATACGCTTTCTCAGGTAGTCTCGCGTCAAATCTTTAATGAATAAATAATGTCTGGAACCCTTACAAAACAATTCCAAAAACTGCATTGAGTAAGAAGTCAAAGGCGTCTCATCAGTTACTTCTAAAAAACCAAAATGATGCTTTATCGCGCGAATGGCTGCAGGGTCGCGCCGCCGCCTCGGAGTGTCGTCATGAATCGTAGAAAAATCAGGGAGAGCTGTAATCGTTGCCACTTTTAAAACCTCCTATAAGAAAATAGGATTCCAAATTAAGGCAATTATTTTTTCTGGTCAAGTATTATTTTTAAAAAAATTGTCTACTATCAATAGGTTGGGACATGCTGTCATGTCACATTAATAATGGAAGCGGTCAGAGTATGAGTTTTAATTCGAGTTTTTTAGGGGCTTTTCCCTTAAAAGTAGAGATTGCATAAAAAACAGCTTCAAACGCCCTGCAGTCAGGGAGTGAGAATGCTGATGTGCTATTTTCGATGTTTTTGAGGCGCTGCCCACCATCTGGCCACCCATTTTGGCCACCCGTTTCAGATTTGTGGTGTGTGAAGACTGGCTTGAAGCAACGATCTTAAAAACTGGCCACTGAAATGAGTGGCCATTTTTGAAAATGGGTGGACATTCGGGATTCCCATCTGCAGGGCGTTAAAAGGCCATTGTCCACTCTTTTTTTAATAAATATATATAAATCTATATACGAGAGAGATATAACTCATACGATTTAATATACTCGTATCTATAGCACTGTCATGTTATAAATCAATTTATAGCTTAATTAATACATAAACGTATTTATATAATAGAACTGGAACAAATGGGTGGACATTTTTTAATGGTTCGAAAACCCCTTTATTTATGCGCTTCTTGGAGGGTTTTTAGTGTAAAAAAACGGGTGGCCAATCGGTGGCCAAAATGGGTGGCCATCCTGATTTTTGCCAATTTTACCTATTTATAAGTGCTGACAGCTTGTCGCATTACAAAGAAAAATGTCCTACTTGCCCCTAAAAAATTGGATGTTTCCAGGAAACTTTTTAGAGATTCACCTCGTGATTTTTTTTACTGAAAAGTTGATTTGTTAATGAATGACAGCTCGTCGTATTTATAATTGGTACATGTACATGCTGTCATGTAGTAATTGGTCGGGATAAAACGAGTGTGTGATTTTTTAAATCGGTCTAAAGTTGATCTAAAAATAAGCCTCAAGTTAAATCTTATTAAACTTATTCCGTTGTAAATTACTCTAAATAGCGCTAGAATCTAGCGGTATTTATCTCATACTGCCTGCGATGAAAAACGTATATTTATTCAAACCGAACTTTATGTCTGAATTGAGCGCTGCGTCTGCTAAAAAATTAGTAAACGAAATAGCAGAGAATTCAGAGAATGTATTTTTTACAAAGCACGCTCGGGTGAGGATGAAGGAAAGGAGAATAACCTCTACACAGGTTCTTGAGTGTCTTAAAAAAGGATCTGTGATAGAAGAGCCTGTGTTTGATGCGGGGTATGATAGTTGGGAGATTAAATTCGAGTGTCTTGTTAGCGGCGATGTAGTGAGAGTTGTAGCCGCATTAAAGAAAGAGAAAAAGGGTTATGTTGTTGTGGTAACGACATACAAGGGAGGGTAATATGGATATGTTTCATTATGATTTATGTGGGTTAAGAAATATTTGGCTGAAGAACGGCTTTGAGTTTCATGATACCCCTTACGGTAGGAGCGTAGCCATTCATGATGTGGATGGTTTGCATAAAGCTATTGGGATGCACTTGATAAATAACAAACCAAGATTGTCGCCGTTAGAGGTGAGGTTCTTACGCAAAGAATTAAACTTGTCTCAAGTTAATTTGGCGAAGTTGCTGGGTGTTGGAGAGTCAACAGTAAGATCGTGGGAAGGGAAATCAAGAATCACACTTACAGCCGATAGATTGTTGCGCGAAATCTACAAGCAAAAATTCAATTCTGATAATCCTGATATTAGGAATCTTTTAGAGAGACTTTCTCAGATCGATAGGGATAACCATGCGAAAAAGATTTGTTTAGAAGAAAAGGATGGGGTTTGGAAAGAAGCTGCTTAGAATCAGCTTTCCGATAAAGGCGGAAACCTAAAAGAAGATAAACTCAAGCCCCGCTAATGCGGGGTTTTGTTTGTGCAAAAGGTAAAATAAGGGATCAGCTATCATCACTGACCCCTTACGATTTGCTGATTTAAACGATTTAAGTCAAGAACGCTTCGACTGATTTCTCATAGCCGTTTCTCCAATCATCAGGGCTTGAATTCTCAGTAAGGCCTGTAAAGGCTATCAGCTCCAGCTTATTAATATTGCTGCTTGGATGAGTTCTGACCCTTTTTCTCATCACGCCCTTCACTGATTTTAGTTTTCTACTTGCTGCTACCCCGCTAAGAAGTACGCCCGTTCTGGATTTGTACATGTTGATCAGAGCTGCGACAGTGAAGGCCATGCCGAAATATTTAGGGTCATTTCTTAACGCATCTAATAGATGAATCTCAAAGTCAGACTTGGCTGATTCGATGCAATCCATTTTAGCTTCAGTCATCGGAGCGGTCCCTTTAGGATTGAACCCGCTCATATCAACAACATTCAGCAAATAGTAAAGCACATTACTCAAGCCCTTATCTTCAAGCCACATATAGAGCTTTTTCGAAAACGACTCATCAAGCGCTGTTTTTGTTTCGAACACTGCAAACCTTCTATCATTTGGGCCAAGTGCTGCAGCGTCTGGCTCGTTTGATAGCAGCACAAAATCGATAACGTTCTGCATCATTAGCGTGTCTTTACCCTTAAAAGTCACGGATATTTTACTATCGCCTGTATACTGCTTGAGCCTGTTGTTGTTAGTTCTGTTCGCGCTGCTGTGTGCTTCTGAGACTATCGCAAGGCAGGTATTAGAGACCCACGAATTGAAGTCACTCGCAAGGTCGGTATTGCTCAGTGTTTTAGCATGGTCTCCAAATATCCCGCCTAAGATTTTTTCAAATAGCGTATTTTTCCCTGTTCCTTCGGTCGAACCCCATACGATGAGCGCGATTGACATCTTAACGCCTGGGTGTCGGACTTTGTGGGCCATCCACTGAGTGACAAAAAGTCGCTCGGAGTAGTCAGGGAACATGCTTCTCAGTAATAGATTAAAAAGGTCAATGTTCCCCTCTTCAGGCTTGACTGCGAATCCATTATAAGTATTAAAATAACCGTCTTGAGTTATTCTTGCTTCCCCAGGTGCGAATTTCAGCCCCTCACAGGTTGCCCTATCGCGATGAGTGAGCCATGCTTCGCCCTTTCTAATAAATTTCAGCTTTTTATCTTCACCTTCAACAGGTATTAGCTCATTTGAAAATTGAGTCTTAAAGGTTTGATCGCTGACGAAGCATCGACTCTCTGCAGAGTAAATCCCTTTATTACGAATGAAGGCGTACTTATCATTAACATGGTCAAGCCATGGTCTATCATCACCCCCATCACCAGCCCCAGCAACCGAGACAGAATCTGCGCTAATCTGAACGGGTGCTTTAACGGTTCTAGGATCAATCCATCCGTTTTCTTTGGCCTTCTGTATGAGGCTACCTAACGTGATTTTTCCAGGTTTGGTAGGGTCGTAGCTATCGTAAAGCTTTCTTACAGATTCTTTGCCTTCATATCGAGCAGGAGCGGTCTTGCTCCACTCATCCGCAAGATCAAGCCCACACTCCCAGCCAAGCGATGCAATAGCGAGAATATGAGTCATCCATTCCCCGCGCGGACAGTCAGCCGATAAGGAAAATAGGGCGATTCGTACTCTATCGATGTTTTCAGGTGTTTCAGCATCGTCAGGGTCTACGATATCTCTAGCGGTAGATTTTCTAGTTGTGATATGCTCAGGTTTAACGTTTAGAAATATGACGTTGTTGCTTGGACCGATCACGGTCGAACTTGGGGTTGATCCCTTATTATCGCTCCCGAGTTTTTCATAGGCTTCATCGATAATATTTTTGAGCGTTTCAAAGTCAAAAGACCCCCCTATATGTTTGATTTCCACTCGTATAGGGGTTTCTTTTTTGCGGTTGCAGGTTCCAGGCAGTCTAAGAACCCTAGCACGATCTGCAGTAACGCTACCATCTGCAAGAAACCCATGTCTTGTATGTAACGCCTTCAGCTTTTCAGCGCTGCTGCCCCAATCATCCGCCGATACCTCCTCATCAAACGCCCAATAGATATGAGCGCCTGACCCTGATCGAATGATCAAAGTAGGGTATGGTAAGCCTGTCTGATCCGTGAATCTTTCAAGCGCTTCGAAGGCGGTTTTAGCGTCTCGATAGTTGTTACCTTCTGGCTTTATATCGATGTCGAGAAAGAACGATTTAAACGATGTAGCTCGATCTGCTTTTCGACTGATCACACCATCGCCAGTAAACCTACCCATTGCAATGTATGAGTTATAGCCCTGATCAGACTGGTTGAAGGATTCTTTAATCGCATCATCGATTGACCTAAAGAACTGATCCCGCCATACGAATTTAGGATGTGCGTGTGAAGGCCCCTTAGATATGAAAAAGCCTTCCCCTGCTTTCTCTTTAGGTAAAACTAAATCGATATAAGTACGCGCCTGTTCTTCTCTTGAAACTGCCTGATCTTGTCTAACTGTTGCGGTCATTATCTCACCCTCCATTTTTTAGCTGGGTTTTTTATAAGCTCTTGAACATCCGAAGCACGCCATGCGGTAACTCGCTCGCTCAATTTAACGGGCTTAGGGAATCTTCCTTCTCGCACGCCTTTCCACCATCCTGGGGCGCTGATCGGAATGATTGGTTGAATGGGAGGGTTGGCCTTCTTATCGCCTACGATCTGCTTTAAGCGTAAATATCCGTTTATTGGTGCATCAGGTAGGTCAGGGCTGAATACTACAGGCTGAGACTTCCTACCGCGTTTAGGGGGGGTTGGTTCTGGTTTAACAACATCATCCGGCTTGATGATGATTGTCTTTTTGTATTGAACGGGAAAAATAGAATCGATGTACTTATCGCTGCATCCGATAATCTTCAGAATTTCTCGCGAAGGGGTAATGTATGTGGTGACTCTTTTAGCGCCGTCTTCAGTAATCGACTCGTGTTTTATAACAGTTAAAATCGCTGGGTGATCCATAATTGAAACCTCGTAGTGTGATGTTTGTGAACCGATTAATCGATATAAGTTTCATTTTTGAGCCTTTTATAAATAAGTAAGTAAAGGGGTGTTTCATTAAATCATCCGTTCAACGCTCTGCAGCGTGGCGTATGACTTTTTTAAATCTCAGTTATGTTTTAATAAATATTCCCCCCATTGGTTCATTAATGAACGGCGCTTATCTAAAAGGTCGCTTCTTCGATAAGCTGCTTCGGTTTGATTTCCTACCGTATGAGCGAGGGCTGCTTCACATACTTCCCTGGGAAAGTCAGTCGTATCACCACACCAGTCACGAAATGAGCTTCTTAGTCCGTGGATCGTGGCTTCGGGTTTTGAAACGCTCTTAATGGCCTTGCTGACTGATACATCGCATAGCTTTAAATAAAATACTTTATCTGTGTCGTATGATTTGAACTCTTTCAAGCACTCTAGGATTTCCATACACTCGTTATTGAGTGGAACTCGATGCTCGCGATGTGCTTTCATGCGATCTCTAGGAATAGTCCAAAGCTTGTTATCGATATCGATCTCATTCCAAACCATGCCACGCGCTTCTGAACTTCTGCACCCTGTTAAAATGATCCATCGTAAACAGTAAGAACTGAAAGAATCTTTCGCTCTTAATGCCTGCATGATCTTAGGGAGTTCGGTATAAGGTAATGCGTAGAAATGGGTTACAGGGGTGACTTTTTTAGGTTCTGGAAAGATAAGCTCTAAACAACCTTTCCATCTGGCTGGATTCCTTTTATCGATACACTCATGAAGATAAGCATAATCGATCACAGCTTCGATTCTTTGTCTTACTCTCGTAGCGGTTTCGGTCTTACTTTCCCAAATAGGGGTGAGGATCGCCTTGATATCTTCGACCTTTATCGAATCAACCGACCTGCTACCAATGAACGGAATTGCATAAGCATCAAGCGTGCTCGTCCATTGGGCCGCATGTTTAACATTGCGCCAGCCTGATTTTTTAAGGTCGATAAATTCAACCGCGTACTGTGCGAAAGTCTTTTCAGTACTCGCTTCAGGTTCTTCAGGTTCTTCGGTTACTTCGGGATGGATGACTTCTACGACCTTCTTAGGTGCTTCTCCTTTCTTAACTGCAGCTCTCGCCTCACTCGCTAACTGACGGGCGGTCGAAAGGGCCACTTCACGCGCTGAACCTAGCCCGATTTCTGCAGGCTTGCCGTCTTTGCTATAGCGGAATATCCAGCTTCGAGAGGTTGCGTTTCTTACGCGCAAAATAAGGCCTGCGCCGTCTGGGTGACTTCCAGGGGGGAGGTTTCGGATATGCAACGGGTTTAATCTGTTTATTAGTCTGGGCATTGTGTACTCTCATTCAGAAATGTTGTTCTTACTTTCTTACTTTTTTGAGTATACGCTGCTTGTTTTCTAATAACAAATATGTTACAAAAAATTAGCTAGATCGTTGATTTTATTGGTTCTTGGCTATTAAGTATATTCCTGTATATTATAAACTGGCGGAGAGAGAGGGCTTGTGTTTTTGCCTCCAATCCCCCTGCACAGGAACACTCAACTTTTAAGAGCTAACTTTTTCTTGCTTTTGTTCTTACTTTTTGTAAAAAGTATATTGTATTTTCTTAGCCAGAATGTGAATACTGATTACGAATTCGAATCCAGCAATTCACGACAATAATACATTAAAAATAAGAAAATTGGATTTATATCTGGGTGAGTGATTTAGTCATCCTGCTAGCAGAGTGACTATTTTATAGACCGATTGACAACTTATTGAAGGGCGGTATTGTCAACCTTAAAAGAATCGAGCATAACTTTCACGACTTAGTGATGCATGTGCATTACACAATATGTTTTAAAAGTCCTGCTGATATTAGAAGGGACAGCCACCATACACATCTTCTCTATCTGCGACAATATTGTTAATGGGTTTGGTTGGTGGCTGTTTGATCTTGATTGATCAGACCCCTAAGAGCCTGATCGATGCTACTAACTGCCTGAGACTGGAACTGCAGTGATTGGCGGAGTTGTTTGAGCTGCTTTCACGATTTGCATGAGGGCTGCAATATCAGCACCACCTTCACGTGGATCGGTTGACAGTATCGATTCAGCAGCTTTGCTAACAATCGCCAGATTGATCTGGTTCATTGCTTGCTGGTTTGATACAGCGTTGCCGTATGCTAGGTTTGTGTAAAACGCTGGGCCATCGCCTAATGTTTTCAGGTTGGTAGCAGCTACGCTCTCTGATTGTTCTCTTACGATTTCTGAGCTATCGTCAGCCATCTTGTAAAACTCCTTTATTGATTAATTGCCGGAATCCGTCCGGTTCGGTCTTCTGCACAGAACTTTAAAGTTATTATTTGTGTGAGTGTTTTTGATACTGCATTTTAGTTGATTCATACTCTAATAAGTTCAATATTTGAACAACCTCGTTAATTATATGGCGGTTAAATATCTGTCAGTTGTTAAAATAAAATATCTGAAATTCAGATATTAAAAGTAAACATCTGGCAGATATTTAGCCGACCGATATTTAACAAGTAATCGTCTACGGTATACCTTAGATTGTTTTAAAAAGCCTGCGTACCTAAATGGTATTTCCAAATTACCATTTAATTCTTAAGTAGTTTTAAATAGCATGAGGTGTACCACTGATAATTTATATTTGTAGCACCCTTAAAAGAACATCGATGTTACAAGCTGCTTGAGACTGATTTCACCGATCACGACCAGGATGATCAAAACACAAAACCCAGCTAACATCGCGCTGATCTTAGCCCCTCTCCACATGTTGTACACCATCGCCTGCTGCGCCCTTGACTGTTCGCCTTGGTTCCTTATTTCATCTTTTAATAGTGAAACCTCGTTAGCGGTGTGTTCTTGACATTCTCTAAGCGCCGTTAAGCGCTCATCTAACACAGCAATAAATGCTTCATCATCATATTTTCGACGGCCTAACAACATTTCTAGTACTCTCCTAATCATTATTAAGTTCTGAGTTGTTCACAAGTGAAATAGCAACCTGTAGTTCCGGTAATTGTTGTAACTGAAGCCTGCGCTCTTAGCACATCACCATTAACCAATCGAATCGAACGTGATAGTGAGTGCACGATATTTCCAGTGGTGATGTCACGAGACGCAATCTGCGAGGTTATAGTAGGTGCAAGAGTCAATTGGGTTGAGTTTAAAGTGATACTCATTACACCTGTAACGGTTGGGTTAGCCTCACCGTATTCGATCAAATATAAACCAGTTGCGTTGATCGTAATCGTTGCACCTAATGTGGCGTTAACGGCTGGGGTGCACGCTGATCCGCTGGAACTCGTTGTTGTGAAATTCCTAACCCGAGTATTGGTCGAACCGTACCCGTTACCTGTTTCAAGTTTCGCCCAGTGATTAGTAAGGGAAGTATTGATCGGTGGAACGATAGTAATCATCCAGCTTGCAATCGTGCCAGATCCAAAAATAACCACAGGATCAACGGCCAATGTTGTACCTACATAACTACGAACGATTGCCGTCATTCGATTGTTAGTGTCGGCTGTGGCTGTACTGATGATCGATACAGTCATTCCCTTGACGAATGAACAGTTAGCGTCAACAGTAAAAACCTTGTTCGCCGTTAAATCAATCAATACTGATGTAGTGCTGGCTGACTTATGAGCGCCGTTATTAAAAGCAGTTACCACTTCTGACAATTCAGTAACGAAGTTTGGAAATACCGTTTCGTGGTAATTATCGACGTAAGGCTCAAATAGCGGGGATGTGCGCGGAGGTGCTGGGTCTATGGGTGTAAAGGCCATTCTTATTTTTCCTTTATGAAAGTGTTACGTTAGTTCTTCGATCTCAAGGCTTACGCTGTTCTCAACAGGGTTTAGCGCTACGATAGTGAAATTCTGATAAAACCCATGGGCTGATAGGTATTCATACCCATCGCCGCTGTAACCGATGAACACGCAAGGAACGCTTAAAAGATCGCGAAGGGTGTTAGAGATTCGCAGCGTGTCTGCTTGGTTTAATATTCCATTGAATGACAGTAACTTGACGTTGGTTTTCTTGGTCAGGTATGAGTTATTGTTTGCGTCAACCGTCTTGACTGAGTAATCTTTAATCGATACTTTTGCACCGAATTCTATGTTGCCACTGTCGTAATGCCTTCCCCATATCACCCGCCCAATGCCGCATGTGCTGCCTGCATCGGTTGAAATCGTAATCGTTATGATGGGGTTCAGGTAAGCCACAGGAAAATCGATATAGAACACATCGCGCTTTTGGGTAAATGGTTCGAAAAACCAGTCATACCATGACGTAACACCCGATTGATTGAGTGAGATCGTTTTGCTGTAAATCTCTTCAGCCCCGTCATTCGTAGCAGTAATCGTTAGATTCGTTCCTTTTAGATTGATGAACGCGAGCGAACTGACCCGCGAAGCTGGGTCGAGAACTACGGTTAGTGAATCTGTTACTAATGTTTGAGTGGTTGATTGTGAATCAAACATCGCGTGTCGATTCGTAGGCCCAACATCCTGCCACCGTGAAGGGGTGTTTTCAGGTAGCCCAGCATCCACACCCGCGCTTATATTTTGATAAATACGATGGGTCGTTGTGCGAATGACTTTCGTTCCCGATGTGTAATTTGTTGCTGCTGCCCATGCTGCAAAATCAGTTTCTGGTACAGTTGAACTGACTAGGATCGTATCGATTGAGCTATAAGTAGAAGGTTTTATTATCTGCATGGTGTTCTATACCGCTGTAGTTGGTAGTCCTAGAGCGTCCCACTTACGGTAGGTAGCCCTCATATCATCAAGCGCCGATAAAATAGCCCCATTGACCTTATCCTGAGCGTCTAATCGTTTTTGTTGTGCGTCGAGTTGCGCTTGTGTTGCTGGATCGACTGTCAGTCTTGCAGTACCGCCAGTAGCCCCTACTGATCTTAAATTCGCTTGAACGTACCCGATTAGGCTCGTTTGATCTGCTAGGCTGTTCTGTCCAGCGGCTAAGAGGTTCTGAGCTGCACCACTCAATTCAGCCGTAGCGGTAACATCCCCAGCCCTTGCGCGTCTGATTACACTATTGAATTGACTCTCTGCAATGTTGAACGCTTGGAAAGGGCTGCCTACGTTTTTACTCGGATCAGCAAGTAACCCATCCGCTAATGAATTCGCTGCTTTTCGTAGGTCTGCCAAGGCTTCAGCGCTTGCACCTGCAGCACCGGAT
>JACCDG010242051.1_pt1 | contig 12757 bp, 12 predicted proteins | sample 7442471 | NCBI WGS metagenome assembly JACCDG01 (sample SAMN15323444, study PRJNA562643) | freshwater metagenome | isolation source: river surface water | place: USA:Blue River Watershed | collected 2017-08-17 | reverse complement strand
TAAATTGGAAAACGAGAAATGGCTGAAATGCCTGTTAATTCTATTAATTCAGTTTTTCATATAATGTTATGAAAATTAAATAGTTCACATCGTTATTACAAATTTATATAGTGATCGTCAATTATTTAACTAGAGCTAACAAACATGAATCTTAATCAATTAACAAAAAAGTCCTTAACCAGTCATCTTATAGTCGCTGGGCTTATTTTAAATTTTGGCATCTCATATAGTTTTGCTGAAGACTTACCCGTGAATAAAGAACCAGAAGCGATTTCTGAAGAAAAAAAAATTCAATTGCGCTTAGCAGAAATTGCAGCCGAGGCGCGTGCTGCTGATAGAGAAAAAAATGGCTACTACGTTGAAAGAAAAAGTTACGGTACAGGTAAGGAAACAGAGCCACCACGATACGTAAAACAGGCCAACAAAACGTGGCTAAAAGATTTTGATAGTTTTCTTGATACCAATTGGCTGGACTTAGGTTTAGAGCAACGGTTTCGCTATGAATATCGAGATAACGACTTTAGACGAGGTGCCAGAGCGACGGAGAGGACTAGGCAAATAGACGATGCACGCGGAAGTCAGACTTTAGACGAGCCTATACTTCTCAGAACACGTGCGTACATAGGTATTAAAAATATTTTAGATCCACTAAGGGCCGTATTAGAAATTCAAGATTCTCGAACAAATCGTGGGGGGTACATTCATGAATTCGAAACGCGAGATACAAACGATTTACATATTTTGCAAGGTTATCTTGAACTCAACTTCAAAGAAACTTTTTTAGGAAAAGATCCATTAGGTAACGATAGACCTATTTGGGTAAGAGCTGGTCGCCATGCTTGGGAGGCAGGTGATCGACGTTTGATTGCCCGAAATGAGTGGCGAAATACAACCAATAATTTTTATGGCCTACGCGCCAATATTGGAGATAAGAAAAATGATTGGCAACTTGAGCTTCATGCAGTCAATCCAGTCCAAAGAGTTGCTGATGGTGAAGATAAAACAGATAAATCCCAAGAATTTTATGGGGCTATTTTAAATTACCGTGGTTGGTCAGATGTAGTGACTTTCGAGCCAAGTTATTTCTTGTTGAATCAAGATGGGAATAAAGTCACTTTGAATGCTGCAACTGGCTTACCACAAACTTCTGCTAATAGAGTAGATAGAGAGATTCACACAGGTCTTCTTCGCGCTTATGGTGTGATCCCAGCAACTCAATTTGACTTCGATGGTGCATATAACAAACAGTGGGGCAAGGTACAACGCGAACTTAGTGGCCAGAAAATAGAGGTCGATCATGACGCCCATGCGTACAATATTGAAATTGGTTACAACGTTAAGCATCCTTGGAAGCCACGTGTTAGCACATTTTATGGTATGGCCACTGGCGATCAAACACCTCAGAGTAACGATACAACCCCCATGGAGCGCTTTGAAAGGCTTTTTGGCTTTGCGCGTCCTTGGTCAAACGACGACTATATTCAGATGGAAAATATTCGCACCAATAAAGTGCGTCTTGAATTTGATCCCAAAATTAGTTTTTTAGATAACGTAAAAGTCGACACTGGATTTAGTTGGTATCGCCTAGATAGCGCTACCGATCGTTGGAATGCCGGGGGAGATGTAAGAGATGCTACAGGAGGAAGTGGTAGAGATTTAGGGAAGGAATACGATTTACGTGTGCGTTTCCCTATTAACCAATATACTTCTCTTAACCTAGGATATGCCTATTTTTGGGGAGGTGACTTCGTAGCTTCGCCAAGAACATTCAGGGGAGTAACTGGGGGACAAAATCGCAGTTCTGAATCAGAATTTTTCTACGCAGAATTAACGTTATTAGGTTTTTAACCATTATTTCTATTAATTGGCTTAAATACTTAAACGCTATTCTTTATTAGTTCAAGATCATAGACTATCGAGAAGTTTTTTTGGGGTTAGATGCTTAATTAAAGATTCATAGTATTTCTGTTTAATTTTCTTAAACGGTTTTAATAATCCCCCACCTTTAGTTAAGTATTCTAGCCAACCCTTTTGACTGAGGCGTTTTAAAGTTTCATCAAGGGCAGTTTTGCTAGGTAGCTTAATACTTCTAGTTGAATTATTCTTTTTCTTAAATAAGATTTTCAAATTACCCTTGTCATCAATTTGAACAACATCAAAAAATTTACTTGCTGCACTAATTAAAGTGTACTTGCTGTAATAAAAAAGGTGGGCTTTAAAAAAAATATTATGTGGCGATGCGTCTTGCTGAAAAATATTGGGCACCTCGATTAGTAGATATCCATCTTTCTTAAGAATGTAAGATAGCTTTTGAATAACTTTTTGGGGATTAGCCATATGCTCAAAAACGTGAAAAAGAGTAATTATATTGACTGTATCAGCCTTTAATTCATCAAGCGTCAATGTTTTAATATTAACGCCATACTCATCTCTTGCGAAGCTTGAATAGCCTACATTAGGCTCTATACCTTGTGCATCAAACCCATTTTTAGATGCAAGATATACAAACTCTCCACCTCCTGCACCTACGTCAAGGAGTTTCATATCTGAAATATTTCTAATATTATTTTTTATAAAACTGATGCGACTTTTAGCTGCTAATCCAGCTCTTCTAATATGTTTTAATTTTGGAGTATAGGTTTTTTTATAATCTTCTCTATAGTTGTGTGAGTAATAAATTTTTAATGCTTTATCATTTGGTAGGTTTTCTTGCTGAACTAAAGAGCAATTTAAACAAATCGCAATTTTTAAATTTTCAAAACTCTTCGTATCTCTTTTATTGAAAATTTTATTTTTGTTTGAACCGCACAAGCCGCAATTAAATGTCATTCAAATTTTCCAATTAATATTTATATTTTAGGGATATAACTTTTTAGCCTAATAAAAAATATCCTATCATCGAAACAAGAATTGCTAAAGCTATCTATTTACAATAAATCTAATGAAAAAGTGCTAGTTATTTTGATCGGTGAACAACAACTTGAGCATAAGGTGGTTTTATTTTTGCCTTTTGAAATGCTTGCTTCATTAAGCGCAAATATTCACGTTTAATGTTTGCATGTTCCATAGCTTGTGTCTTAATTCTTGCTTTAATAACTAGATTAGACTCACTCAGACGGTCTATGCCAGAGATCTCAATATCGGACAGCACTTTGGTTTTATAAGTCAAAGATTTTCTTAGCTTTTGACTTATCTCTTGCATGAGTTTAATTGCTTTATCAAGATTAACTTCATAACCTAAAGTAATATCAAATGTGGCATATGAAAAATCACGCCCCATATTAGTGACAATACGAATTTGTCCATTAGGGACATAATGAACAAAACCGTCGTAATCTCTAAGTCTTACATAACGAAGTGTAATTTCTTCAACTGTGCCCTCATATCCTTCAATCTTGACGGTGTCGCCTTGTCTTATTTGATCCTCGATCAGAATAAATAAACCACCTACATAATCCTTAACTAAAGATTGTGCACCAAATCCAATCGCTACGCCCACAATACCAGCGGCACCTAAAATGGGAGCAATATTAATCTTCAACTCACTCAAGATCAACATAAAAGCGATTAAGTAAATAGTAACGGATGCGATATATCTAAACACTCGACCTAAAGTATTTACCCTTGTTTCAGCATCTCTTCCTGAGGATTTTTTTGCGATTTCGTAACTAAATAAGTTAATAGTGCGACGAAGAAGATTAGTTAAGATAAGAGCGATTACAATAATGGCAGTGATCTTAAATATTGTAGACATGGAGGTACCTAAACGATACGCAAGGGTTTCTATGCTATCTAAAAAGTGTAAATTCATTTAATTATTATAAAATAACTAGGGATAACTTTATTGATCTAATTATGTATTTTGTAATGAATATTCATGATTTCATCAATTAAATAATGATGAATAGCTTCATGAGACGATATCCAATCATTACTATAATTTTTTGAATATAAATTATTAGAATAAGTTTTAAATGTACGAGGTCTAGATATAAGATACTAAATTTTTAAATGCTTTTAAAAAGATACTCAAGGTTTGGATGGTAGGTGTATAAATTTTTGACAGCTAAAATAATTTAAATATCTGTAAATTCGAAATGATCTTCTTTAAAAACATCTAAACAAGCATCCACAACTCGATCGTCATATAATATTCCTCTGTTCATCGTTATCTCCTCTAGCGCAGCTTCAATACCTTTACTTTTTCGATAAGGCCGATCCGATGACATAGCTTCAACAGTATCTGCTACTGCAATAATTCTTGCTTCCTCACAAATAGAATCACCTTTTAATCCATTCGGATAACCGCTTCCATCTACTCGCTCATGATGCTCTAAAATAATCTGAGCTATATTCCATGGAAAATTCATATTCTTTAAAATATCGTATCCTGTTTGGACATGATTTCTTAACATTGCCAATTCAAAACTGGATAATTTACTTGGCTTTGTAAGAATTTCGGCAGGGACAGCAATTTTACCGATATCATGAATAAGTGCTGAAAGTTCAATGCCCTCAATAGTATGCAGAGGTAAATTGAGCTTAGCAGCAATTGCAGATGCTAGGTTAGCGACTCTTTTCTGATGACCAGCAGTATAAAAATCTCTGGCTACAATTACATTCGCTAAAGTCTCAATCATTTGGTGTAATGAAACTGACATTAAGTGCTGGAATTTTAAGTTCTCCTCTTCAAGCTTCTTTTTTTCAGTGATGTCACGAATATTGCATTGAATAACTTTATCTCCACCCACATGATAAGCATTACTTACAAATTCAACTTCTCGAATATCACCATTTTTATGGCGCAAAGGTAGATTTTCATAGCGTACATAACCTTTTTCTTGAATTGTTGTAAAAGCTTTCAATGCCATTGTTTTGTCAATGATGAAACCTATTTCCCATAATTCTTGATCGATTAATTCTTCGCGCGTATAACCTAAAAGATTAGTAATAAAAGGATTAGCATCTTTAATGAGCCCAGAATCAAAATCTAGAATTAATATGCCATCTTGCGCTGTTTCAAATAAACGTCTGTAGCGTAATTCTGATTCAGCAACATTAGATTCATTAATTTTGTCTTGCGTCATAAATTTTCAGAATTAAAAGTTAAAGATTAAATTAGCCTGAATGTATTGATATCTATAATCGGGTCCATTAAAACCAGCACTTTCGTTATAGCCAACTTTCGAATTTAGATAAAACCGATTAACTAAAGGGCTTGTTAATTCAGCTTCTATTAACATCGTATCTGTCATTTCATCACCATTGATCTTCTGTTTGCCCAAGCCTAGAAGTGAAGAAAACATCCATCCTTGTATTCGTTTTCTATATCCGAGCGCTAACATATTTTCAAAGTATTGATCTGGATTAAAGTAATTACCTTTAGGATCATCGCTATTGGTGAATCGTCTATGTCGTAGTTGTAAATTAATGCCATATTCCGGAAATATGTTATAAATTAATCTGCCCCTTGCATGTGTTCTAGTATTGTCATCAGAGAATTGATGTTGTGCTAATAAACCTACAAAAGTAAAACGTTTTAAAAAATCTTGTTGAATAGACGCTCCATAATAATTGTAATAAATACCTGCATCGAGAGAATTCACTGTTTCAACATAATCTCGATTAAAGAAAATTTCTGAGGCTGTTGATTCTGTCAGTTTAATGCCATAGTTAATATCAGAGGTTATTAAATTGTGCTGTCCTAAATTCTTAATACCTATATTAGCTGTATATCCTATGTAATCTTTTTGATTAATAGATTTATTAATATAGTTAATTTGTGATGCGGATTTGGACCAATCATTGTTTGAATATGAATAATCAGATACCTGAATACCTTGATAATGAAGAGCATCTTGATAGAAAGGTAGTGCTCCTAATGTATGTTTTTTAACATCAAAATTTTCACTGTCATGAGAAATTAAAAAGTTTGGTATTTCAATGGCTGTTAATTTATCTGGCTCAGCGGCATAAAGTGATAAAGAAAAAAGATACAAACTTAATAGCCATTTCATTTTACACCCCATGTTTTTCTTACTCCAAATACTTCATAAAAATATCCTGCAAGAGTAATAGGCTGCATCACAATGCTATAAAACACTGTATAAATAAAAAATCCTAAAATATTTTTTCTTACATGAAGATTTTGTTTTTTATACATATTGCTTTCAACGGCATACATAATCCAATTAAGAAGAAAAGCAACAGGTATAAGACTTAAAGTAATTAAACCCACAATCCAAAAATAACCAAAACATGCGGCAATAATTCCCGGAATAAAACCAAAGGTAAAAGCAAAATCAATAAAGGGGAAAAAAAAATCAATCCAAACAAAAAAAGCAGTCTTTGAGGGCTTAAATAATAATGAGGGGTGATACTGAAAAGCTTCCAACATACCTCGTGCCCAGCGTCTTCTTTGCCTTAACCAACCAAGAAAAGTATTTGGTACTACTGTAAAAGCGACTGAATCTTCGCAATACCCAATTCTATAATTTTTCTCGAGAAGGGCCCAAGTAAGAACAATGTCTTCTCCAATAGTATCTCGCCATCCATATATTTCTTTTAATGCTTTTTTTTCATAAAGCGAGAAGGAACCCTGGGCTACTAGCGTACAATGATTTAAGGATTGAACACGCTTAACTGTTGCAATTCCATGAAAATAATCCCACTCTTGTGCTTGTGTGACCCAATTCTCCCGTGAATTTTTAACCATCACAGTTCCTGCAACAGCCCTCGTATTTGGTGGGTCATTTTTATACCGCTCGACAATTCTTACTAAGGCATCTTTATATAAAAAAGAGTCTCCATCAAGAGTAATAATTAAAGGGTAGCGAGAAATCTTCAAGCCAGCGTTTAAACAAAGGGCTTTCCCTTGGTTTTTTTTAATATTAATAAGCTTTAGCCATGAAAATTTTCTTTTAAGTTTATTTACATAAAATTTAGTCTGATCGGTCGAACCGTCATTAATGACGATGACCTCAAAATTACCAGGGTAATCTTGTTTGTATATGCTTAATAACGTGTCAGAAATATTTTTTTCTTCGTTAAATGCTGCTACAAGAATAGATATAGATGGATATCTTTTAAGGGGCTTTCTATTTGGACGTCTATCAAGCAAAAGACTTAAAAACATAAAAACATTAAAAAAACCTGGCAAGATGGCAATAAAAAATACCAAAAAGCCCGAAATGAAAATACCCAGGTGTTTAGTTAAGTCTCCGAACCAGAATCGCGCAAGCCACACTGAAAAAATAGCCCAGAGTAATGCCAATGAAAGCGATAAAACAAATTTCTTATTAACTGAGACGTAGTGATCGTTGTATTGATGCATGTGACACTTTCATAATAAAGAATAAGTTATTAACTACTTAACTTTTTTCTAATGTCACAAGATACTGACAGAATATAAAATTTGATAACTATAGTTTACAGATGATATTATGCCTTAATATGCGTTATTTGCATACGAAATACGCATTAATGCAGCGATTGCATTACTCACCTTAATATGAGTTTTCCTTGAATATGCTCTTCTTATCGATCGCCTGCTACCTAATAAATTTAATAATTCACATTGCAAGCGCTCTCATAAGTGTTTTTCTTTTTAAGCATTCAAATAAATATCAGCTCGGTTGGGCCTTTTTATCAACAGCGTTATTTGTAATGATTTATATAAGAATTGCACCTCTGATGTTGATCTTTGAGTCAAAAGAAATAGTCATATCTGATGCTTTCACTTCACTTTTAATTTCACTTTTAATTTTATTTGCTATTCTTAGTCTAAAAAATATCGTCTTAGATCTAGAGCAAAGAAATAATCAATTAAGAAAAGAAGCAAAAATTGATTTACTGACAGGCGCATACGGTCGCGAAGAAGGCTACTTAAGAGGTAAAAGTGATATATCTCGATCATTAAGAAATAAAAAACCTGTTGGTTTTATCATGATAGATCTAGATTATTTCAAAAAGGTAAATGATCGATATGGTCACTTAGCAGGCAATGTAATATTGAAAAAACTATCTAGTCTTTGTAAAAATGAAATTAGAAATATAGACACCTTTTCTCGCTTCGGGGGAGAAGAATTTCTAGTAATACTTCCTAATATAGATAATATTTTTTTAAATGAAGTGGCAGAAAGACTTAGAAGAAAAATTGAAAAATATAATTTTAATTATCTACATAAAAAAATTAATATAAATATAAGTGCAGGCGTTTCTTATTACGACCCAAATAAAGATAGAAATACCAATCCCAATTCTATTTTCTTAAAATATGTCAAACGTGCCGATGAAGCTATGTATACTGCAAAAAATAAAGGCCGTAATAGAGTTATGCAGTGGAAAGCTAATATCTAAAGTTATGCTTATAACCTCCTGCCGTTACAAAGCTAGAGAATAGTATTGGCTAATTCACCCCTGAACAGTAACTCTATTGTGATCGCTACTTCTTGTCTGCAATTTTCTTCAATAAATCATTAATTTCTTTTTTTCGACCTTCATCTGCAATTTCTCTTCCTTCACGAGGATCTGCTAGTAAACCTTTCTTTAAGAATTCGTTTGCTTTATTTAATTCCCCAGCTTTAAATAAGAACTCACCATAAAAGTAATTTGCATCAATACCATCAGGATTAATTTCTAAGCCTTTCAATAGCATATCTTTAGCTTTGTCATTATCTCCGTATGCAATAGGCCAAGGTGGAACTTGATAATAAAGTGATCCTAAACTTGTATAAGCGGCCCCATTAGAGCCACTAGAATCTATATGAATGGCTTGTTCAAAATGTTGTTTTGCATCTTTAACTAATGATAATGCTGCCAATTGACCTCGAATTCCATTTCGGACGCCTGCAAATGTGCCTTCAATAATACCTTGCCATACAAGTGGTTCAGCTTTACCTGGATACTTTGCTGTAACTTTTTCAGCTTGAGCAAGAAGCAATTCAAAGCCTTTTTCTTGTTCACTTACAGGTGTTTTATACTTTAATTGTTCCCATGTTTTTTTTAATTGGAAGACATCTTCATCGACGCCAGCCATGGTAGTTTGCATAAATATGCCGAATAAAAATAGTGAGAAAGCAATTTTTTTAACTAAGTTCATATTTGACTCCTTATTTATTGAGGTATTTTTTAATTATTGGTAATTGCTTGCCAATCGCGATATCTGTTAACCTCGGAAAAATTTTATTAATAAAAACAAAAAAAGATTCTTTTAAACCAATTTTCTTTTGATAATTATTATGGGTTAGAAAAGCCATAAATTTTTCAGCAACTTTTTCAGGTGAATCCATCGTATTACCTAACTTCAAATTCATCTCTGAAATATTGTTTGAATTAAAAGTTGTTTTAGTAGCTCTTGGTGCAAAATATCTGACATTAACTGTTGTATCACTTAACTCTCGCCTGAGTGCTTGAGTAAACCCCCTCAAACCAAATTTACTTGCACAATAGGCTGTAAAGCCGGGATAACCGATGTATCCAAATATTGATCCTGTATTTATAATTTCAGCTTTTGGTTCATTTTTAAGTAAAGGCAGAAGTGATTGAGTAAGAAGCATAGGTGCTTTTAAATTTATATCAAGAATATCGATCACAAGATTAGGATCTTGCTTTTCAAACATAAAATAATCACCTATACCTGCATTATTAATGAGTAAATTAATACCGCCCTCACGTTGAGCAAGCATTTTTATTTGCTCCCGAACATGTAACTGATTGATATCTCCTTCTACAATAAATATCCGTTTTGTTTGTAATTCCTTTTTTAGACTATCTAAATGTTCTTTACTTAATCCTACAAGGATAATCAACTCTGCTTTTTTATCTATGCGCTTTACAATTTCTTTCCCAATACCGCCTGATGCCCCGGTAATGACTACTTTATATTTTTGACTCATTTTTAGAGAGACTCCAAGTTATGCCGGTAAATGTTTGAATATGTTTCCATAAAGAAAATAGAATTTCTTTGCACATTCAATCACTACCTTCTGATCTTCTTCTTTCGTAAATTGATTGACTAATGTTTTGAAAAATTCAACATGAGTTAAATCTAAACTGCCGTGAGAAGTAAGATAACTAAAAGCTTTGTTAGGTAATTGAAGTGATTTTTGCATAGCATCTGCTGCGTTTGTTGCGATAGCAATACTAGTGCCTTCAAGGACAAACACCATACCTAAAAATCCTATAGGATTCCTTTGATAAATTTGATGATAAGCATCAGCCACCATTAATTCAGTAGATATACTAGGCTCACTATGTCGGACTTCTTCAGAATTCCCACCTGCTGCCTTAATATCATTTAAGATCCATTCTTCATGTCCCATTTCATCTTCTATATAGTGAGCCATGGCTTCTTTAAGCCATGGATACTCATCTGAAGTTTGATTTTTACAAGCAGTTAATAAAGGCACTGTATATTTGACATGATGATAAGCTTCTTTTAAAAACGCTAAGTATTGATTGAGCTTAATTGCCCCTCTTAATGCATCTTGAATAATAGGAATAGAAAAAAGCGCTTCTCGATCTTGATTAGTTTCTTTTTGTAATTGATTATAAAAACTCATAGTAAAGTTAAGTCCTTAGATGATTCATATAAATGATTAATCTCTTTTTGATAGTGGCTTTCAATCACATCACGTTTTAATCTTCCATTTTCTGTAAGCTGTCCATTTGCAAAACTAAACGGCTGATCTAGAACAATGTAATTTAGTATTGATGCATAATTTGGTAATTCTTTATTGGCACTACGAATGGATGATTCAATAGATTCTTGATTGATATCAGATGAAGGTAGAATTAAAGCTGATAAATAAGGCTGAGCATCTCCTAAGACCATCACTTGTTTATAGAGACCTTGTTCCATTAACAGACTCTCAGGCCATTCAGGTGAAATATTTCTTCCATAACTGGTAATAATGAGATTTTTCTTTCTACCATCAATAAAAAGAAAACCTTCTTCGTCAATATGCCCAATATCGCCTGTCTTAAACCATAGATCAGCATCTGATACTTCGTCTAGGTAATACACCTTCTTTGACATATATATTTCAATTTCGTGATCCTCTGCAATTCTTATCTTTCTATTACTGAGAGGTTCACCTACAGAACCAACTTTATAAGTATCCGGTAAATTAAGAGATACCACAGAACTGCATTCAGATAAGCCATAGCCTTCATATATTGGCAAGCCAACATCTTTAGCTTTTTGAATTAATAATCGAGGTGTTTTAGCACCCCCGAGTGCCACAAACTTTAATGATTGAATACGAGGATCATTCGGTTGAATGACATGCAAAATGCTATGGAGCATTTGAGGTAACAAGATAATACTCTCAATCTTATATTCATCAATTTTTGATAAGCATTGAACAGCATCAAAATTGAATGGATCTTTAAAACCTATTTCCTTCAATGAGAATACAAATACTTCGGTATCACTTAAGAATGATGTGTAAACGCCGGCTACATTTTCTAATAAAACAGATAAGGGTAGCAAACAGAGATGTTTTTTAATTTTTAAATTTGCTAGTGCATACTTTAAACTTTTTGCAACTTCCCATTGCTGTTCGCTAGATAAGCAAACACCTTTAGGCTTAGATGTTGTCCCTGATGTAAATGTAATCTTTTGAATATCTGTGTTGATATTTTTCGATTCATAATTTTCTAGATGGCTTACAAATAAACCATGACATTTCCCTCTATTTTGATCAAAACCGTATATCTCAAATATGTTTTCTTGGTCCCCAAATAAAGTAAAGATATGAGCACTATGAATTAAATGTTTTTTTTGTTCATTAGAGAAGAAATGTGGAATAGGGATTAAAGGAATACGAAGAAGCTGCGATGCTAAATCTAATGCAATCCAATCAGGCGAATTATCAGCTAAGACACCTACAGGTGCATCAGGATATTTTCTATTCATTAACCCTATAGAAAAATCATTCACGAGCGTATCTAAGGACAGAACGCCATGAATCTTAGCTTGCTTAATATCTATTTTGACTGTCAAAATTAAATATGAGAAGGGACTTTGATGAACATCACTTGGGGTTTTGTTTCATAGTAATGGCCCCAATTGATACCGTGATTGGGTAAAAGATCAGGATCAGCTTTAGAAATTATTTGCGGATTAAGATCTAATTTATGAAACGCATTAACCACAAGATTGTTAGCAGTAAATACTACCCACCGTCCTCCTTGATTGTAGATCATTGATGCCATCTTTTTAATTAGTCGTCTTGTAGCACCAGGATATTCAGCTGCAAGATTGCCCAATTCAAATATTTCCCTACGCTCAACTTTTTGGCCAGTCATAAAAGCGATATAGCTTTCTATAGGTTGATCCAGATATTGCTCTAAATAAGCTTTTTTATCTGCTAAGTTGGACATGCCAAAAGCTGCCATCCAATGATGATCTTCATTACTTTTGCACCCAATAAGAAGGTCAGCAAAATGATCGACTTGTGCTTGATAAGCTTCGTAAAAATTTTGAGAAATGAACTGCTGCATGTCTGAGCGACCCTTGTCTAAACTTCGAGCCATAGAGACAGTGCAACTAGGTTCAGATGATGGTATCGGCATCAATTGATATTGAGAGTTAATCATAAAATTGAATTCAACAGATTCCTCTTAAATAGAATTAGGATCATTTAAATCTAAATTTAGTTTTATGTCAAACTATTTGTTATAAAAGTATGTAATAATATTATGTAAACTTAATATGCATTAAGTTGTAAAATAAGAGGTATGAAAATCAAAT
>JACCDG011066979.1_pt1 | contig 12758 bp, 6 predicted proteins | sample 7442471 | NCBI WGS metagenome assembly JACCDG01 (sample SAMN15323444, study PRJNA562643) | freshwater metagenome | isolation source: river surface water | place: USA:Blue River Watershed | collected 2017-08-17 | reverse complement strand
TGAATATTCCAGTTGTTGCCCCTGATATGCCTGGACATGGTCGCGGCCCTTTTGTTCCTATGAAAAATTTTGCGGAAATGAAGGCTTGGTTGCTCTCGCTGATTCGTCAAACCATCCATCCCTCTGTGGGCATCACATTGACTGGCCACAGCTGGGGAGGTGAGTGGGTTATCAATCTTCACCGTCATTCTAATGATCCAGAACTGGATCAAATTAAGAGGTATATAGCCTTGTCTCCGGGTTTAGATTTGTCACTCGGAGGCGATCCTGAGAAGAGCCTGGAATTTGAGCAGTGGTGGGAGACTCATTTTAAGGAATTTGAACACGAAATTGCGCCTGGAGATTATGATTTCCTTAACAATTTGGTGCGCAATGGCAAAATTTCAAATGTCGCGAATTTTTTCACCACTCTCACAGCTTTGGCCTACAAGACGCCGGTGCTTTCCGCCGAGGAGTTGGCGAAACTCAGGCCTCTTATGGTCATTATGGGCGAGGCCGATGGTTTGGTCTATGTGAGGCGAAATGCTCAGGCCGAGGCGTTATTCAGCAATTTGCAAGCGCCGTCGAAATATCATTTGCTTGGTGCTGGTCGGACGTTTCGCAGCTATCCGAATGGCCCTCTTGAGCTCACCGGACATAATATTTTTGACCGCTACAAAGATGGCACCAAGACCCTTGAAACTTATGAGCTCATTGGTAAATTTATCACCGAATTGGGTGGCACCGAGGAGATCGAATCCCTCTCGCCGGCACAGCAAGTTATGCAGGATCTTTTGTTTGACTATGCTAACTATTTTCCATTTCGCGAATCGGTGAACCGAGCGGTTTTGTATCACCGTATGACGCTTCCTGGTATGGAGGCTGCCGCTCGCGATCTCAAGGCCTTGAGCAGTTTAAAAACGACAGTGGAAAGGCGGCGAGCAGAATTGGAAAGTCAGTTCAATGGCGCTCTCTCACGAGGGCTTCGTGAGTTGGCAAAAACGATGTCTGTGGCAGACATTGTAGGTGCGAAATTCGAACTGGCAAATCCTCCTGGTGAAATTGATCAGGAATGGCCGGTGTACACAGTGGCTGAACACCGGACTGCCGCTGAGCAAGTTTCTTTGATTGAGAAACTAGAGACGCAAGCTTTGGAATGGTTAGAAGATCTCGACCTGGAAATTATGTATTCGCATCTAAGGGAAAAATACGGAGAGTTTTTGCAGACGCTCGGTGTTTTCGATCTTCACGACTACAGGGCAAAAATGACCGAAATGACACAAGCTAAAAGCAACGCTACAGCAGATAAGGCTGTGAAAGCGACTATGGCGCAATTGGATCAACTAAATAAGGAGTATCTTCAAGTTGCGCGCCATCTCGGCAGTGTTGAAGAAGCGTATAAACTTCGAGCATTTTCCGAAGCGGTCGCAAGGGGTGAGTTGGTAAAGCCCAAGGATGTGAAAGAAATCAGTGAGGTGAAAAGATTTTGGAAGAGGCGCTTGAAGCACTTTTCGGGGATGGAGCACAAGGCGTTGGTCGCGCTTGTAGGTGCCAATTCTCAGCCAGAGGGCACAGATGGTTTGTTTCCCAGGTTAGACTTGATTGCCAAAGCTGGGGGTGTCGAAAAAGTGGAGGTCTACCTTCGCAATCTTCGCACTCAGGATTTTGCTCGAGTTAAGGAATTTCAACAGCGGGGGCTAGAACTCAAAGCACAGTTGGAAGTTGATCTGGCCAATCAAAGAGCAGAATCTGATAGCAAACTATTGCAACCCAAAGGGTTGAACGACTTTGAACAGTTGCAAGTGAAAATAGCAAAAATAGAAGATCTGCGGGCATTTCGCTGGGTACCTGATGGTGATCCCAAGATTGCCAATTTGGTGCGGGAGATGGATGTGCGAATTAAGCAGCGTCGCCAATTGATTCACGGTGAGGGTGGTCGTGACCTAGCAGAAGCTGAAGATCGATTGATAAATTTAAAAGAAGAGCGTGCGATTGCGACCCGGCAATGGCACAGCCTTTGGGAAACACACAAACCATCTTCCTCTGCGCTTCAAAAATTTGAAGAAAAGTTTGAAAATCTACTTGATGCGGTCCTAGAGGCCCATCAGCAGTTGGCGAAGCTTCAATTGCCCCATTATCTGGAGATGGTTGGAAGTGGCAAAGTGTCCTCTGATAGTCTGAGAAATCCACCGCCAGCCCTCGCTGCAGTTGAAGATCGATACATTCAGCTCAAGCTGGAATTTGACCAAATGATACCACAGCGCAAGGAACTGCAGTTGGCAGAATCATTGAACGGCAATTTAGACGCTGACATGAGTGCCCGAGAAAAATTGCGGGAACTTGTAGAGAAAATGACAAAGTTTAATAAGGAAATTGAGACACTGGAACTGAGAGTGGCCGACGCACAAAATCAGGAAAGTGAGGCTGATCAAGATTTGCAGCTCCTGCAATGGCGCTATGTAGGGGCCATGCAAGCCAAAGGTTTTGAATTGCCCCAAACAATCCTACGTTTCGATGTGAAGCAGTTCCTCTCGAGACCGCTCTCGAGTGTACTCAATGATTTAGACAAAAATCCTCACTACATCACAATATTGAGATCTTTTTTGGACGCTTGGAGAGTGCAAGTGAGGTCTCTTCGACGCGATCTGGAAACCAACATGACTGGGAAAGAAGGCAGCAACCAAACTTATTAACTACCAGCCATTGGTGATCTCAATTAGCTTTTCCTGGATTGAGGGTTCAAACATCGAATGACCTGCCTCATTGAGAACATGAAGGCGCGACTGAGGCAGCGCTTTGTGCAATAGCCAAGCACTCTCCATGGGGCAGACAATGTCGTAGCGACCTTGCACGATTTCGGTGCGAATATGCTGAATTCGATCGCAGTTTTTCAAAAGCTGGTCGTCCCGCTCAAGAAATGCACCATTAATAAAATAATGGCATTCGATCCGCGCGAAGGCCAAGGCAAATTCATCCTGGCTGTACTTAGCAATTGTGGCGGGATCCACCAACAGTCTCGACGTTGTGGCTTCCCAAGTGCTCCATTCTTGGGCTGCTTTCAGGCGTATCGCCGAATCAGAGCTCGTAAGTCTTTTGTAATAAGCCCGAATCAAATGGGTGCGCTCACTCTCGGGAATCAACGTGGCATAGGGTTCGAAAGCGTCAGGAAAGATCCAACTCGCCCCCTCCTGATAAAACCACTCAAGTTCACGTTTACGACACAAAAAGATACCCCTCAAGATGAGTCCTGCGACTCTCTCGGGGTGTGATTGTGCATAAGCCAGTGCGAGGGTGCTGCCCCAACTGCCGCCAAACACAATCCAGGACTCAATGTTCAAATGTATGCGAAGTTTTTCAATGTCGGCGACCAAATCCCAGGTCGTGTTTTCGCGAAGTTCCGCGTGTGGTCGGCTGCGTCCACAGCCTCGTTGATCAAATAGAACTGCGTGATATTTTTCTGGATCAAAAAAGCCTCGGTGCTCGGGAGATATTCCGCCACCTGGACCGCCATGTAAAAATAAAATATATTTACCATCGCGACGCCCCACCTGTTCAAAATAAATTGAGTGAAGTGGAGAGACTTGCAAATGACCTTGATGGAAGGGGTCGCGGTCGTCGTGGGGTTGATTTTTAGATCGGGGGAAAGAATTGATTTCTTGCATCGTCTTCCTTCAACTTGTTGGGGGAGATTGTAGAATCGCGGCAACGCCCATTCCCCCAGCCGTACAAATAGAGATCAAACCTCGATGCGGACGAGCGGGCACGCTGCTTTCGGTTCCACGCAAGCCCCCATTGCTGACTTCGCCATTTTTGTGGAGCGCGGCAGTCTTGAGAGCCTTGGCCAGTGTAGCTGCAATCCGGGCTCCGGTCGCCGCAAAAGGGTGCCCGAGAGCGAGACTGCCTCCGAAGACATTCATTTTTGCTCGATCAATGGCCCCCAGGGCATTTGGGGCTTTGAGTCGTTGCTGGCAGAATTCATTAGACTCCCATGCCTTGAGAGTGCACAAGACCTGCGCGGCAAACGCTTCGTGAATTTCATAAAAGTCAAAATCTTGAAGTTTTAGCTTTTGCCGCTCTAGCAGTTGATGAACGGCGTAAGCCGGAGCCATCAATAAACCTTCTTCTTTGACGAAATCCACTGCTGCTGTTTGTCCATCTACGAACTCCGCTAACACTGGCAGACCTCGTGCGTGGGCCCATTCAGGCGTGGCTAGCAGCACAGCGGCTGAGCCGTCAGTCAGAGCTGTGGAATTGCCAGCAGTCATGGTGGCTTCGCTGGATTTACCAAAGACGGTTTTGAGAGTGCTCAGTTTTTCCATCGTGGTGTCGGCGCGAACCAAAGAGTCTTTATTTAGTTTACCGAAAGGCACGACCAAGTCTTGATAAAAGCCTTCTTGATAGGCTCGGTGGGCCTTCTGATGACTTTCCACAGCGAGTTGATCCTGCTCCGCGCGTGTGACCCGCCACTGCTGGGCCATCAATTCACAACTTTGCCCCATAGTCAGTCCGGTTCGCGGTTCAACGATTTGCGGCGATTGGGGTAGGAGGTCTTTGGGGCGCAGTTGCAAAAACTGTTGAGCTCTCTCGGAAAAACTTTTGGCTCGATGAGCTGCCACCATCACATGATTGAACTTTCTCGAGAAAACAAAAGGTAAATCGGAATTGGAGTCGACTCCACCTGCGATGCCACTGTCGATTTGACCTAAACGAATTTTATTAGCAACCGTAATCAAAGCTTCCAGACTTGTGCCACAAGCCTGTTGAACATCGAAGGCTGAAGTTGAGGGATGTAAACCCGAAGACAAAGTTGCCTCGCGCGCCATATTCCAATCAGAGGAATGTTTCATCACGGCGCCAACAACCACTTCACCTAAAACTTCACCTTGCAATGAATATTTAGATACAAGGGCCTTGAGCGAAGCTTCCATCAGGGTTTGCACAGGGATTCCGAGATAGCTTGAAAGTGACTTGGTGAATGGAATCCGCACTCCACCTACCAAAATAGCTTTTCGAAGACTCATAGTGTGAGGGTCCTTTCATTTTGCTTGGACTTATATTTTTAACCTATTTTTCTTGAACCTATTTTCAAAAATTTTTATTCAACAATTTTAATTTGGCAGAAGGAGGTCAGCTAAAAATTCTTTCACCATGAGCTGAACCTGAGGTGAATCGAGAATTTTCATATGTCCGAGACCATCCGTCACTCGTAGTTTAGAGCCGGGCCATTGGGATTGCAATCTCTGGACAATGTCCAGGGGAATATCGAAATCCTGACTGTCGTGAACAATCATCAAAGGGGTCAGTGGCGAATGAAATTGCGGGGCAAAATTCAACGGAGACAATTCCTTCCAGGAGACCTTGTTGCGCAGCTCCCAGGCCTCTTGGATTTGATCGACAAGCCCAGGGACAAACGCCAACCATTTTCCAGTGATGCGGGCACCCAGTTCTAAATCGGGCATCGGCGCGATAAAAACCAGGCGTTCGGCGATTCGGCAGGTCGTCATGGCCAATGCCACGACTGAGGCGCCGTAGGAGTGCGTGATCACGGCATTGAACTGCCCATAGTGCTCAACCACTCTTAAGAGGGCTTGCTTCATCTCAATGTAACCAGGCCGTGCTTGGTGGGAGTAGCCATGGCCAGGGAGATCTACCAGCGTCACTTGAAACCCCTGATCTCCTAAGCTCTGAGCAAGGCTGCGGAGTTGGGTGCCTGCCCCCGACCACCCGTGAACGAGCAGTACTCGCGGCCCCTGCGAGCCAAAGTGCCAAGTCCAAACCCAGTCCCCAGAGATCGTCCTCAATTTTTTAGCGTGGCCAGATTTAAGGAAGTGACGGCTTTTTTCCGACACCGGCCCAATGGCTGGGCAAAAAAGTTGGTGCTCAAAAAATTTCAATGTCCATTGGCGAAGGAGCGTTGGCCAAGACATTGGCGGCCAAGGATCACGGCCTGCATGTCGCAGCAGGACCGCGACACTTTGGTGGCGAAGTGATCTAGCGAAAGCCACCCATTTTCTCTGAACTCGATCGCGGAAGGTCACTATCTGGTCCTCCCAGTCTTCAAGGCCTCCGATTCAATTCATGGGTGCCTCGTTCGTTACTGATATTCCTCGGCAATGGTCGCTTTCGTCGTTATCGGGCCAATTCAACGGATTGGGTTTTGCGCACCACTGTGACCTTGATAAGTCCCGGATAGGAGCACTCCTCCTCTATACGTTGGGCAATACTTTTGGAAAGACTCAGAGCAGTTAAATCATCCACCTTTTCCGAGTCTACAATCACTCGAACCTCTCGGCCTGCGGAAAGAATATAGGTGTCCAAAACCCCTTGAAAGGACATGCCGATCTTCTCGAGATCAGCCATTTTTTGCGTGTAGGAGTCTACTGTCGAGCGTCGGGCTCCTGGACGGGCGCCGGAAATTGCGTCAGCCGCAATCACAAGATAGGCCAACACCGTTTGGGGTTGTTCGTCGTAATGATGGGCGCGCACGGCATGCACAATATCCGCGGCCTCACCGTGTTTATCAATAAAGTCAGCACCTATGATGGCGTGGCCGCCCTCTTTGGAGTGATCCATCGCCTTGCCTATATCATGGAGCAGTCCTGCGCGTCGGGCCCGAGGTGCCAACTCTCCCAATTCCACAGCTAAAAGCCCACACAACCAACCCACCTCGGCGCAGTGAAAGTGTTGGTTTTGTGCGAAGGAATACCGGTACCTTAGCGCTCCCAGCATATTTTTAATTTCGCCGTCGAGGTCACGCAAATTGAGCTCTCGGGTTACGCGATCACCATCTTGTTTAATGCGCTTGTAGAGTTCGCGCTTACAGCGTTCGGTAACCTCGGCAATACGTGCTATTTGCGGGTGCTTCTCATGAGTCATTCTCTCAAATACCGAGCGGCCAAGTTCTCGTCTCACAGGATCAAACCCTAAAACCGACGCTGATAAATTTTCCTTGTTTATTGATATATCCACACCGCAGGACATCTCAATCCCACGAATCAACTCACTGTTGTTGGCAAGAAAGCGCTCCATATGGTCTGGATTGGCAAACTCTACATAACCTATTCCTCGTTCGGGGCAATAGGGGCGGGCGAACCGATTCAACGCCAATTGCAAAAGTCTTTTGGCTTCCCGTTCTGTAATCTGTGAGGCCTCTTCTTCCCAGCGTAAAATTTCTTCGCGCAACTTTCGTTCTAAGGTAGACGCCGTAGCCTCTGAGAGTTGCGCTAAAATTTCATTCCTGGATCGTCCTGATCGAGGTTCAAGAGCCGCCAATAAGTCGGCTTTTAATTGCGCAATTTTCTCCACAGATTGTCGGTATCTGCTCTCTCGCGCTTGCACCTGCTTGAGACGTTGGTTCAAAAGAGAATTTTTAACATTGAAAAGCTCGACCTTGGTCTTGAGATTTTCTTCTCCAAGCTCTTCTTTGTCTAAGAGGGCTTCTGAGAGTTTTGCAAAACGCTGCTCCAACTTGTCTAGCTCATCTCGTGCCTTTTCCCAGGCCTCGTCCTCAATTTCTTTTGCGAAAGCTTGGAGCTCTTCTTCAAGATCGGCAGCTTGTTCTTGAGCTTTCTCAATAAGGTCTGCGCCTTGGAGTTCAATTTCTTTGAGTTGGCGCTTTTTGTTGTAGCGGGACAAAAGGATTACCAGGCCTACACCCGCAACTAACCCTATTACCGAGACAATCACCATGGTCATATTCAATCTGCCTTTCCGTTGGAGGGAATTGTAGCGCGTCAGGGTTCGCCTGGGTAGATCTAATACGGGTGGGGGATACCAATTCTCTAGGTGCCTAACGCATCTTGGATGAAGTTGTGCGCTGGTTGCCAAGTGGGCACAGACCCTACTTACGGATCTGGTGAAATCATCAATACTGCGGATTTTTTTGCCATTCTAGACCAGTGGCAGGCCTTTAACATTGCAGGCTCAAAATGAGACAGCTCTTGGCGGCGATAGGGGGTGTGAAAGCCGGTTGTGAGCCCACAAAAGCTCTCACTATTCGCCGGCTATCGGCCGAAAATAAACTAGGAATCGCGATGGGAGCAAAATCAGTTTGGAAAATGCGAGGCGCTACAAAAAAGGCGAGGTAATTTTTAAGGAAGGCGACTCGCCACAATTTATTTATATTGTGCAATCCGGTCGCTTAGCTCTTAACGTCGAACGTGGTGGAAATAAGCTGGAAGTTGCCCAATTGAACACATCCCAGGTATTTGGCGAACAAGCGATATTTTCCAATGGTAAACAGGCATTCTCGGTTGAAACGCTTCAAGAAACCAAGCTTATCGAAGTCCCCGTGGAACTACTTAAGGGGCAATTCAATCAAACGCCCCCGGGAATAAAACTGTTGGTTAAATCTTTGGTCGATGAAATTCGCACCATGCGCAATTCTCTCAAATCAATCAAGATGGAAGCAGAAAAAGTCCCGTGTCCTCAAATTGTGATTCCGCGAATCTTTTCTTTGCTCAATCTTGTGGCTCGTCATCGTGGTGTGCCAGTTGCCGACAAACCCGGAGAGTGCACTATCGAATGGGGTGTGCTTAAAATGTACACATCGCGCCTCTTTGCCGAAAGCCCGCAGAGAATGAGAAGTCTTTTAGATCTTTTATTTAAGCTCAAACTCATCGAACTTAAGATGGCTACAGACGAAGAGGGTGTTGAAGAACTTGCGAAGATACATATTTTTGATTTGCAGAAAATCGAAGACTTTGCGGATTTCTATCAATACAATTTATACAAAGGCGTTCGGGCCGAGATGATCTACGTGGACACACTGGCTATCAAGGTGACCAAGGCCTTGGTGACTCTAGCTAAAGACACTCCTCCGGATCGCAAGGGCGCAGTGACCCTATCCTATGTAGAGCTGCTTGAAGAAGTGAAGCGTCGTTTTAAAATGGATTTAAAAAACACTCACTTAGATATTCTTGAGAAAAAAGGGCTTTTTGTAAAACGATCCACAAGCGAAAATGGTGGGACGTCGCTGAGTTTTGATAAAGTCGAGTTTGAACGCACGCTTTTCTTTTGGACTGTCATTCACGAAATCGACAAATGGAATGAGAAGGGCGTCGTAGAATTGGTTGATGAAGAGGAGACCAAAGCTCAGGCCGGAGGACAGGCAACTTGCGCTCAGTGTTCTGCTGATCTAGGTGCAGATGCCCGCTTTTGCCCTCAGTGCGGCTGCAAGCGTGCGGCGTAGAATGCGGCCCTATAGTAGCCCCTATGGATTTTGCGCTACTAAGAGGCTGTTGAAAAAGCGCCAAGATGCGAGGCCGCAGGTCTCAAATCGAACGCAGGCTTAGTTCCTCTACGTCGAAGTGAGATTTGATGGCCGAGGACGACGCAGGTTGGCCTTTTTCCAAAGCCTACTAGGCTTTCTTTGACAAGGCATATGTCTCTCGAAACCACTTTCGAGCATACTTCATAAACGAATCTTCTATGCCAACATAAAGAACAGAGCAATCGTAGGCCGGCTCTTCAGTGTCGGCTTCTTCTACCGCATAAAATCGTCCGCACATAAACCCGTCGCTAGCTTTATTAAACAAGCCCTTACGCAAATAGAGCGTTGATCCGGGTTGTATCGGCCGTTGACTGCGAATGGTTGCGCCAAACTCGGCGACTCGAATAAGCTCGGCATTGCGCGCCAATTGCGCCTTAATGCGCTGGGAATGCCAGTTGATGTTGGTAAACGTGTAGCGAGAGTAAATGTTGCGTAACCAAAAAGCGGCTTGAAATAAAAAGGACCTGAGCTCAAGGGGTTTGAGCAAAACCCCGCGAATGCGCTCATCCTTGAAGTTCATCATATTGAGATCGGCTTCTTCTTCCACCACAATAATTGCTTGCAGTGGCGTTCCTGGAGGCAGAAGGCCTCTTTGATTCAGACGACCTTGCAAGTTGGTTAGCCAAAGACTTGGATTGCTGGAGAGGAATCGGGAGTGGACAATCAAGAGGTCCCAAGTGGGAAGCATTTTCTCCAGGGAGGTCGTCTTTGAAATTGTTTGCACGGTGGGGATTGAGATATCGATGCGCATGCCCTTGGCATGAGCTTGAAAACGAAAGGTTGCAATTCGGGGGAGCCCATCATTGTTGACAACTTTAAACAACCTAATGACTTCACTTTGTGTGAGGAGCATTTCAGCCACTTCGGTGAGTGCGTCATCAAGATTAGTTTGATTGATCAATTTTTTCCAGCTCACAGGTTGGGCGAAAATTTTTCCTAAAGTTATTCCCGCCATCTTTATTTCTGGATCGGGGATCGCTGCTGTGGCTACGAGGGCCCCGGTTTTGGTATCTACCAGCCACCAGAAGTCAGCCAAAATATCCGACTTTTCGATGGGTGGAATATGATCAAAGCTATTGAGATCGTCAGTGAGCGCGACGTCGATCAACCTTTGAAAGGAGAAAAATCCAGCCAAGTCGAGTTCATCTATTTCTGATTGAACCACGTTGGCAAGATGGGCTAGTCCAGCCGAAGTCTCGTCCAAGAGCATGACCCCTTTTTTGCGATGAGGGCCTGAGATTGCCAGAGTTTTGTCTGAGATACCGGTAAAGAGAAATTTTTCTCGGGAATCATTTTTCAAAGTTTGATACTTGGTGAGTTGGCCAAAGAAGCTGCGAAATTTGGAAAGGGTCAAACGATCAATGCCTTGAAAGGAAAAGTAGACTAAGAACTCAAGCGGATATTCTGGATGGGCTTCGCTGTGCATTGCCTTTGCATAGACACTGAATTCCTCGTCAAGTCCTGGAAGAGAAAAATAAAAATGTCCCAGCAAACCCGGAACCAAAGGTACGGGATTGCGGACCGCAATCCCCAGGTCATTGATTTTTTCAATGTAGGTTTTTTTGGCGATCTCCACAGCCATTTCGGTCTGCTGCGAAAATAAGAATCGGGGGGTGATCTTTTGCGGCAGTGATAGCAAAATATCTAGCTTCTGCAGAAATGTCAGTCTGTCTAGGGGGAGAAAGAACACGTCATCAATCAGTGGATCGAGTAAGTCGCTGGTTTCCACGCCATCGTCTTCATACTTGGTGAGCACAATTTTGGTTTTCTGCGTGCCGGATTGCAGCCCAAAGGTTTTGATTTGTCGCTTTAGTCTCGCGACTTCCGTGCGGATGGGGCCCTTAAGCAAGGTGGTTTTGATAATTATCAAATCAATTTGGCTGAAAAGTTTCAAACCCTCGTCATCGCCTTCAGCGCTGTCGTTCGCAAGTTTCGCCTCTTCTTGGAGTTTGACAACAAGATGTGTTTGATCACGAAGTGTCAGCTGCACAAGGGAAGACATATTTTCGGAGGTGTATTCAAACAAACCCACAGTGCCATCGCCCAAAAGCAGGGCCAGCCAGCCTTTGTCGCTGGGGCGCTGCCAGATTCTGTCGAAGGCGGTCTTTGACGACGGCAAAATCATATTCTCGAGAGCTTTTTTCCCCAGCGCGATTTTCTCGCGACTCATATTAAGAACTGTTTCTTCAGCCCCTATTTCCGGGTCTGTGCGCAACAGTTCGCCCGATGAGGAATTGATAAAAAACGTCATCGTTCCTGGCAGAGCTTTGGTTTTCGTAAGGGTTTCCAGGCCTAGCAATTCATGTTTTTGGGCAGGAGGCAGCGACGACAAATCGCTCTCTTTAGGTGCCGACTTGCCTTTGAGTGCCCGGGGATTGAAATAGAGCGACTCAAATTCAGAAAGGCTACGAAAGATTCGAGAGCGGTGGCCTTCATCTAACTCCGTCAAAAATGCTTCGATGATTCTTACAACCTTTGTATCATCATCGAGAATTAGAACATTTGCCACGCTCGCAGATCCCCTCTTAACCAACCCCTGTAGAGGCAACAAAAGGTCTTTGAACCCAAAGGAGCTAGTAAATCTCCTTTTTCACTCCAAAACCGACACCCGTCTTCATCAAACGGATTTTCGCAATTGGGCGCGCTGCTCTAGAAAAGGTGTCTCCTCCATTAAAGGGCACCTTGTGGTGGTTGACAACCTGTTCCCCCGCAGTACTTGGTCTTGAGCCTAGGTGTGCCCCTTTCTAGGCCGTGGTCAACTTTGGCATTTCAATGATCGGGAGAGCTGGGCAGCCCACAATGGAGACACACGCAAGCTTGATTGGCAGCCAGGGAGGAGGGGCTAAGACTTAGGTCCAAACTCACTCCCAGGGGAAAGTCGGCCAATGTCATCTTGTTGAAGCTATAAAAGACGCTACTGGCAGAAAATCAACCACCTCTTGATGATGGTGCCAGAGTATTTAATTGAAATTATTGAATTATTTGGGGTTTTCACGCGGGTCGGGGCCCGAGTGACGATAACGGGTTTTAGTTACGGCTTTTTTATAGAGGCATAAGAATCTCCTTGAATTATTCAGGGGTCTTACAATAGAGTGCCCCAACTAAACTATATAAATTTAATTTGATTTAACTCTTGTTAAATCAACATCAACCTAAGGGATTTGTTGTGTAGAGAATTGCAACCAATTGCGCCCTCTCAATCGGGAGGCCTGTCGGAAGGCCTTTTTTCGCGGTAAATGATTTTTGGCCCCAAGTTAAAAAATATCTTTTACGCTCAAAATCTATTCTATTTACCGATCCAGATGAGCTTCATGACAAGTTCTGGGGTTGATTCTGTGGTGTTTTGTGTTTTTTGAAATAAAAAATATTTAGTGATAAAGGTTTGATGCCTGAAGAACAAAATTTGTTAGCAATAAAAAAATATAAGCAGATAACAAGATAAGTTTTTGAAATGACTTGTTTTTCTTTATTTGATTGGTGGCATGAAAGTTGAAGTTCATTTGTGTTG
>JACCDG011260155.1_pt1 | contig 12762 bp, 6 predicted proteins | sample 7442471 | NCBI WGS metagenome assembly JACCDG01 (sample SAMN15323444, study PRJNA562643) | freshwater metagenome | isolation source: river surface water | place: USA:Blue River Watershed | collected 2017-08-17 | reverse complement strand
TATTAACCTGTATGGGTGAGGCTTCTTCTTCTTCTTTTACTCCGGTTGTCAGCGATTGTATATCCATGCTGTAAATACTCCTTCCGAATGTGCCGGCAATGAGCCTGCTGTTGTTGTAGTTTAGGTCTACATCCAGCACAGCCACATAAGGCATATTGTTACCGAGCCTTTGCCAGTTGTTGCCTCCGTCGGTAGTATAATACACGCCGGCATCGTTGGCAATGAAGATGAGGTTTTCATTGCCCGGACAGATTTCTATATCATTTACAGCCAGCGCCGGCAGGTTGCCCGAAATACTGGTCCAGGTGGTGCCATTATTTGTGGTTTTAAACACCAGCGGGGTATTATCGTTGGCACGGTATCCGCTGCGTGTTACATAAGCTGTTGTAGCTGTATTGGGCGAGGGCATTACTTTGGTAACATAATAACCTGCTCCGGCAAATGGCGTTATATCATTCCAACTGACACCATAATTAGTGGTATTCCACACTTCACCATCGGCAGTGCCGGCATATAAAATGTCGGCATTTAAGGGCGACTGGTTCAGTGTGCTGATGTTGCATACCCGTTGCGGGCTGTTGGGTTTGTGCAGCACCGGACTCATGGTTACGGATGCGCCATAGGGAGCTCCGTCTACACGCATCACCGATTGCGCTCCGTAAAATAAAACAGAGGAGTTGTGGGTGGAAATCACATAAGGGGTATGCCAGTTATAATTCTGCGAGGGGTCTGTTTGCAAGTCCTGCCAATTTCCCGAATTAAAATTATCGTCGTATACAATGCTGCCGTTCTGGCTTTCGGAATATACCAGTGAAGAACTAGGGGTATAAGCTACCGTAAATCCATCGCCACCATAAAGCCGGGTATAATTATTCATTCCAGCCGCATTACCAAACATGGTTCCGTTGTCCTGCACACCGCCGGCATATTCGCCATGTTGGTTAGGGTTTTCTGTTACAGCATAAAACTGGTTATTGGGTATATTCTCTATGTCTGTCCAGTTGTTTCCTCCGTCGTTGGTACGATATAAGCCCCCGTCGGTACAATAAATCATATCGGAGGAAGAATTAAAGTGCAGGTAATGTCCATCGCCATGCACTGCGTAGTTATACCAGGGCGGAGTACGAAGGCTCCAGTCTGCGCCACCATTGCTGCTGTATAAAAGGTCTATGCCCGGCACATATAACAGATCGGCATTGTTGGGGTCACAATATATTTTTCCGAAATACCAGCCATAAGCCCCATAAGAATTCATATCAAAGGTGTTGATGTTCACCTGCTGCCAGGTAGTGCCTCCGTTACTGGTTTTATATAATTCAGGTATGGTATTGCCATCGCTGGTGGAATACAGTGCATAAAGGATATTCGGATTGCTTTTACAAATGGCTAATCCCAGGCGCTGATGTACAGCTCCGTTCGGAAGCCCTCCGGCCAATTTGACCCAGTTCTGCCCGAAATCGGTAGATTTGTAAACAGCCACTTCCGTTCCGTAAACAAGGCTTTGTTCCTCGGTGCGCAACCGGCTAAAGGAGGAACAGTATACAATAGCCGGATTAGTTGGATGCTGCACCATATCAATAATTCCGGTGCTGTCGTTCACAAAAAGCCGTTTGATAAAGGACAGACCGCCATCAGCAGATTTATACAGACCCCGGTTATTGTCTTTAAAGAAAGGGTTTCCCATTGTAGAGATGAGCACTTCGCTGGTATTGACTGAATTAAATACAATGGAGGAAATAACATACGAATCGGCAAGGCCCAGGTGGATCCACGATTGTCCGCCATCGGTACTTTTGTATACCCCGTTTCCTGTATATAGTGTTCCACTAATGTTCAGGTCGCCGGTACCCACCCATATTTCATTGCTGTTGGAGGGATTAATGGCAATGGCTCCAATAGCCTGGTAAGGAAAGCCATCCGTAATGGGTAACCAGTTTTGTCCGTTGTCGGTAGTTTTCCACACCCCACCATTGGCGCTACCTGCATAGATAACTGCACTGTTATTGGGGTCAACCGCCACACAGTTAAAACGTCCACCAATATTGCCGGGTCCCTCTAGCTCCCACACCAACGATGAATTGGTTTTGGCCATTTGCTGCTCCTTAAATGCGGCATTTAATGCAGCCTTATAGGACTGTATATCGAAGGTTTTATTGGGATAAGTGCGCTGAAGCATAAAAGCCTCATAGGGTTCGTCGGGTATTGTTCTTTCTTCCGGTTTCGGTCGCTTGCGAAGCACGAACAGGCATACACCAACCACCAGCATAATTACTGCAATGAATAATAATTTCTTTAACCCGGAGGAAGAGGATTGAACAGGTATCATAAGTATAAGATTAAAGTGATAGCGGGGAGTAAACAAATATATCAAAATATTGTTATTGACCAATATTCGCCTGAGGAACGAAAATGGATAAACCAGGATTGTGTTTGCTCCGACTAAAAACCTGAGTATCTTTAAACATCGGATTAGAAATTACATGACAACACATAATTTGCAAATAATCCCCGTTGGCTTGCTTGGAAGCTATGTGGAAAAGTTTCCAAAGAATTTGCAGGATGCATTTAATGATTTGCAGGATGCTGAAATTTCATCGGATAGTTTTAGTTTTTATACTTCCGTTTCCTCCGTATTCAGCAGCAAAATAGAAGGCGAAGAAATTGAGTTAGATAGCTACATTAAACACAAAAAATTTGGTATCGCCTTTTTACCGGATTATACTAAAAAGATTGATGACCTGTATGATGCCTACATCTTTGCCCGGAAAAATGAATTGAACGAGGAAAATATTGCGGAAGCACACCGTTTATTGAGTAATACCGTTTGCATTAATATAATGGTCCAATTCCGTTTCACTACATTGCACCATAACATTAATAGCAACGGCATTTACCACTGTAAATAGTTTATTTGGATTGGACCAAATAAAATATAACATTGGTATTATAAGGATGTTCTGGATCGTTTGTAATTTTTACGGTTCCGCTCCGCCCATTGCTTATCTATTCGCACAGCTTCGTTTAATAGTCGGATGATTTGCTCTTCGTCTATTTCTTCTGGTGTGTGGTATATGCGGTAAAAGATTTGTTTATTGGTTCCACGGAGCAAATAGTGGTCAGTATCATTCAATTTATGGCCATACCAAAAGCCTAACAATACCCCCGACTTTATACCTCCACGGGGTACGGATGCCGGCCATACGATACAGATTCCCTTTGTGCCATAGAAAAAAGGCACATTGTACGCTATTTTTTCCTTGCAATGTGCGGGAAGGGTATCACGGATCATGTGTCGCAATACATCCACTATTATTTTTTCGTTTTCGGAAATGGATGTATATAGCTGCGAAATGGATTGTATTTTCAAGGCAAAGTGCTAAATGTTGGTTATGACATTTTTTCGTTATGCGTCTGAGCCGGATATATTGAACAACACTAATACGCCAATACAGGACCCAGCCATCTTTCCGTTTCTTCCAGGCTCATTCTTTTGCGTTTGGCATAATCCGCTACCTGCTCTTTGGTTATTTTGCCAATACCAAAGTAATGCGATTCGGGATGCGCAAAGTATAAACCACTTACTGCGGCAGTAGGCACCATGGCCAGGCTTTCAGTAAGTATAATACCCGTGTGCTTTTCCACTTCCAGCAAAGCAAAAAGCAGGGGCTTCTCAGTATGGTCGGGCTGTGCCGGGTAGCCCGGCGCGGGGCGTATACCCTCATACTCTTCTTTGATAAGCTGATCGTTGGCCAGGCTTTCGTTTTTGGCATAGGCCCACAACTCCTTGCGTACTATTTTATGCAGTAGTTCAGCAAAGGCTTCTGCCAGCCTGTCGGCCAGGGCTTTAAGCATAATCGCACTGTAATCGTCATGGTCCTTTTCAAATTTTTCCACCCAGGCATCAATGCCAATGCCGGTAGTCAGCGCAAATCCCCCGATATAATCTAACCCCTCCCCAACCCTCCCCAGGGGGGAGGGAGAAGCGGGGAGGGGTTGAATAAAATCTGCCAAGGCCACATTGTATTGTCCATCGGGTTTTTTGGTTTGCTGGCGCAGGGTATGAAAGGTAGTTAATACCTTGCTGCGTGTTTCATCGCTGTATACCTCAATATCATCATCGTTCACGGTATTGGCCGGGTACAGCCCCACCACGGCTTTGGCTTTCAACCATTTTTCATCAATAATGCGTTTAAGCATGGCTTGTGCATCGTTGAAGAGTTTTTGTGCTTCGGTGCCACGCTCAGGGTCTTTGAGTATTTTAGGATAAGAGCCTTTCATCTCCCAACTGTGGAAGAAGGGAGTCCAGTCGATGTACTCTGCTATTTCGGCCAGGTTGTAATCGTAAAATACTTTATTGCCTATAAAGGTGGGCTTATGTACAGCCGCTCCATTTGCTTTAAATTTATTGTCGCGGGCCTCTTTCAGACTAATAAATTTATTCTGAGCCTGCGCATTTTTATTTTGTTCGCGTACCCGCTCATAGTCTTTGGCCACTTCTTTGGCAAAGGCTTCGCGCAATTCTTTTGAAATAAGGCTGCTCACCACAGGCACACTTCGGCTGGCATCGTTTACGTGTACTACCGGATGGGAATAATGCGGAGCCACTTTTACTGCGGTATGTACTTTACTGGTAGTAGCGCCGCCAATCAATAAAGGAATCGTAAAACCCTGGCGTTCCATTTCTTTAGCTACATGCACCATTTCGTCGAGCGATGGGGTGATGAGTCCGCTGAGGCCAATGATGTCTACATTTTCTTTGCGGGCGGTTTCCAGAATTTTCTCACAGGGCACCATCACACCAATGTCTATGATCTCGTAATTATTACAAGCCATTACCACCCCCACAATGTTTTTACCAATGTCATGCACATCACCTTTTACAGTAGCCATTAATACTTTGCCATTATTTTTCTGGGTGGAGCCGCTGGCTTTTTTTTCTTCTTCGAGGTAGGGCAATAAATAGGCTACGGCTTTTTTCATTACCCGTGCACTTTTCACCACTTGCGGCAAAAACATTTTCCCGGCACCAAACAAATCGCCCACTACGTTCATGCCATCCATCAGCGGACCTTCAATAATAGAAAGCGTTTTATCGTACTGTGCCCGGCATTCTTCCACATCGGTTTCAATGTAATCGGTAATTCCTTTTACAAGAGCATGGGTAAGACGTTCCTGCACACTGGCCTTTCGCCATTCCGCCTCTCCCCCAGCCCCTCTCCCGAGGAGAGGGGAGTTGGCATTTTTAATCTGCTCGGCAAAGACAATAAGTTTTTCAGTGGCTTCATCGTTGCGGTTCAACAACACATCTTCCACCAGGGTAAGTAAATCCTTAGGCACCTCATCGTATATCTGCAGCATACCAGGATTTACTATTCCCATATCCATGCCTTCTTTAATAGCATGGTAGAGAAAGGCCGAGTGAATGGCTTCGCGTACATGATCATTTCCGCGGAAGGAAAAAGATACGTTACTAACCCCGCCACTTACTTTGGCATGGGGCAGGTTTTGTTTGATCCAGCGGGTGGCCAGAAAAAAGTCGAGGGCATTGAGGCGGTGTTCGTCCATGCCGGTAGCCACAGGAAAAATATTGGGATCAAAAATAATGTCCTGTGGTGGAAAATGAACTTTGTCCACCAAAATATCATAAGCCCGCTTGCAAATCTCTTTCCGGCGTTCGAGGTTATCGGCCTGTCCTACCTCATCAAAAGCCATTACTATAACCGCTGCACCGTATTTCTTAATGAGCCTTGCCTGCTCTACAAACTTCTCTTCGCCTTCCTTAAGGGAGATGGAATTGACAATACCCTTGCCCTGTATACATTTCAATCCGGCTTCTATGACATACCACTTGGAAGAGTCGATCATAATAGGAACACGGGCAATATCGGGCTCGGAAGCAATAAGATTAAGGAAGGTGGTCATGGCTTTTTCGGCATCGAGCATGCCTTCGTCCATGTTAATGTCGATAACCTGCGCGCCTCCTTCCACCTGATCGCGGGCTACGGCCAAGGCCTCATCATAGCGCTCTTCAATAATGAGTTTGGCAAATTTTTTTGAACCGGTTACATTCGTACGCTCACCAACATTCATAAAATTGCTTTGGGGCGAAAGGATTAAGGGTTCCAGTCCGCTCAGGTGCATTAATGTATCGCGCTGCGGACGTTTGCGGGGCTTGCATTTAGCGGCCAGTTCGGCAATGCGGCGGATGTGTGCCGGCGTGGTACCGCAACAACCCCCAACGATGTTAATGAATCCGGCCTTTAAAAAATCTTCTATCTGATGACCCATTTCGTGCGCATCCTGGTCGTACTCGCCAAACTGGTTGGGAAGTCCGGCGTTGGGATAGGCGCTTATGTAAAACGGTGATTTGTTGGATAGTTCTTCCAGGTAAGGCCTCATATCTTTTGCACCCAAAGCACAGTTAAGACCAACGGATAATAAATCGGCATGCGACACTGAATATAAGAAGGCCTCAGAGGTTTGCCCCGACAGGGTACGACCGCTGGCATCGGTAATGGTACCCGAAATCATAATGGGTACTTTTATTCCGCGCACTTCACATACATTTTGTATGGCAAAAAGAGCGGCCTTGGCATTAAGGGTATCAAAAATGGTTTCTACCAGCAATATGTCCACATCACCATCCAACAGTCCGTTAATTTGTTCGGTATAGGCTGTTACTAACTCATCCCAGGTAACGGCACGGTAGCCCGGATTGTTGACATCCGGAGAAATGGAAAGTGTGCGGTTAGTAGGCCCTATAGCTCCGGCCACAAATCTTGGTTTTTCAGGGTTTTTAGCAGTAATGTCGTCGGCAGCTTTGCGGGCTACGCGTGCAGCGGCTACGTTGAGGTCGTATACAATATGCTGCATATCATAGTCGGCCATGGCAATGCTGGTGCCGCTGAAACTGTTGGTTTCGATAATATCCGCACCAGCCTCCAGGTATTTTTTATGAATCTCTTCAATTACCTGCGGACGGGTAATACAGAGCAAATCGTTGTTGCCTTTCACATCTTTGTGGAAGTCTCTAAATTGTTCGCCACGAAACTCTTCTTCGGTAAGCCGGTACTCCTGAATGAGCGAACCCATTGCCCCGTCAATAACCAGCACTCTTTTTTCCAGCGATTTGTAGAGTTGTTCCTGTCTTTGAATCCTTGTCATAGGTCATACCCCCGGCCTGTCTTACAGGGACAAGCCGTTGGATTTATTTTAATTTTCCGTAATACAGTTTTGTGTCGTAATCCAATCGCACAATGCCTTTTTCCTGATAACGCAGGAATATTTTTTTTAAACAATAAATCATAAAATCATAATCCTTATGCCCCTCATTGGGCATATACGACGATGAAAGCACACGGCCTTTCAGTCCTTCAAAATCTACCTCCTGATAATTATAAAAACTCCTGTACTTCCAGTTCCCTTCTCCAAAAAAAGCATTGAACACCTCATCATTCTGAATATTTTTGTGATTGATTTCTTTGTAATCTGTTCCAAACAGTTGCAAAAAATCCTCGTACACCTTCAGGAAATCAGTACTATCTGTTCTTCTGTCGTTCCACATCAGTAACACTATACCATCGGGTTTTAATAGGCGCTTAAATTCTGTTTTACACAACTCCATATCGAACCAATGGAAAGCCTGCGCTGCGAGTACTATATCCATACTGTTGTTCTGTAATGTGGTAGACTCGGCTTTACCATTAATGCTATGAAACCCTTTTTCTTCCTTTAAAAAATCCTCTGCTGCCTCGCGCATTTCTTTGTTGGGCTCTACTCCATGCACTACATGACCATTCTTTAAAAAAAGTCCGGCTGCTATTCCTGTTCCGCTCCCTACATCGGCTATAAGACTTTCTGGTTTCAGTAAGCCTTCCTCTTTTAAAAAGTGGATGAGCTCTTCCGGATAAGCAGGGCGATACTTGACGTAATTGGCTACACGGTCGCTGAATCTATATGGAGCATTTAAAGTCAAAAATAGTCAAGTTAAAATTCAAAAGCCTGTTCTTGTACATTAGCTCATCCATTTATAGGAAATGACCTCCCACAAAATGAAAATCCCCTCTGATAAATCAGAAGGGATAATATGTTTGGTTCAAAAGGTACATATATCATTCTGACTTATCTTTTCCTGCCTTATGGCGGGACGAGTTGGCACCTTCTTGAACCATAATGATAAATCATTTTGTTCAGGGTTGCCAAGGCTTCATCGGGCGTTTCCCTCTGCCTTTCTGGATAAGCTATAAAGAACTGACACAAAGATAGGAAAGAGCGTTGAAAGTTAAAAGTTTTTGGAACATAAAGTTAGGATAGTGTTTTGGAATCCGGGGTAAGGGAACAGGGGAACAAGAACCGAAGCCCCGGCCAACATGGCAAAGAACGCTTGTTTTTAGCGCAACTACTCTTGTTTATTGAACGAAAATTATTTAGAAGGTCTCCGCTTGCCTGCGGCTTGCTTAGCTGATTGTGGCAATAACTGCAATTTTATACGCTAAATGGTAAAATGTTATATTTGTGTTAATTACGTATTGCATGTAGTTAATAATAGTGAAGTGCTTAAAAATTGGTTGGCTTATTTTTCCTGAAGCGAAATTTTGGAGTAATTCTAACGCTGATAGGAGTATATTGCTAAGTATTTCTCCCCAATTCGCTCTGCACCAATTAAAACCTAAGACCAATGAAAAATTTGTTTACTGTTGTCACGCTTATCATTACCAATTTACTTTCCGCGCAAAAACTCCTTATTGTAACAGAGCAATCTTTAAACGCTTCTATTGCCACTTCGCTAAGTACCTATAAAAGCGACCTCATTAATGAGGGATACAGTCCGATTCTGATTACATTCAGTGGTAATGATTTTGTTAGTCTGCGAAACACCATCAAACAATATTACACCTCGGATGCCATAGAGGGCGTGGTGTTGATAGGGAATCTCCCTTCGCCTTTATATTCACATGATGAAATATTTCCCATCGACCATTATTACGCCGATTTAAACGGCACTTTTGGCGGAAACGGCACAAGTGGCTTTACCTCCCACACCGGAAATGTAAGCCCGGAAATATATGTAGGAAGGATTAAGGCTGATAATCTGAGTATGACCGGAAAGAGTGCCGCTCAGTTAATTAATGATTATTTTTCGCGAAATCATAAATTCAGAACAGGTCAGATAACGGCCAATGAAAAAGCCCTTGTTTTTGTTGACGACGAATGGTACGTTGATGGCTGGAACCATCAGCGCTGTTTGCAATATTTATGTGGTCAGGTCGATCTGATCAATACACCGGCCATTACTGAGGGTAATTTATATAACCAAAAACTGAAAGATAATTACACCTTTATTCATTTTAATGCGCATTCCAGTCCGACTGCCCATTTTTTAACTCCTCAAATAAGCAATTCAACTATTGTAAGCACCAACCCAAATGCTTTGTTCTACAACTTAATTGCCTGTCAGAATGCCGATTTTACCACGGCCAACAACATGGCCGGTCTTTATTTACTGGGCAACGATTACGGGCTCGGTGTAATTGGTACTGCAAAGTCGGGAAGTATGCAACACTACACGGAGTTTTACAAAGGTCTTGGAGAAAATCTCTCGCTGGGAAAGGCCATGAAAAAATGGTGGCTGGCCAATGTAGATGTAGCCGGAGGAAATGATTATTTTGAGAGGTATTGGTATTATGGACTCGTTCTTTTAGGCGACCCTACCTTAACCATAAAGCCAAATTTTTCCATGACTGCTATGGACATTATTGAGCCTGAGGCCGATGCAAATATGGACGCCGGGGAAAGCCCTGAGCTGAATTTTACCATTACCCATCCCTCCTTTCAGGGAACAAGTATTTCGGGTACACTTAGCTGCGACGATAACAAAATTACCGTTTTGAACAGTAACGCCACCTTTACTTCCACGGGCAATAAAACCTGGAAAAATACCAGTCCCTTTAAAATAAAAATTGATCCTCTGATTACAGATAATTACACTTTTTACCTCAGGGTGCAATTGCAAAATGCCAACACCATTCAAATCAAGTGTACTGCTTATGCCCCCTCTTTGTATATTACCAATTATACCTGCCTGCCTTATTCGGGTGGTGGCGGATATAATTATCAATTAAGCTTTGATATCAGGAATGCCGGTAATGAAAAGGGTAAAAACATCACGCTTAGTCTGCCAAACAGCGGAAATACCAGTTTTCAAAACCCCAATATGGTAAACCAGGATTATGCCGTAAATGAAACGAAAACCTATACCTTTTTGTGTAGTACCAGCGACCAGAAAGTATTTATTGACCCCCGTTTCTCCGGAGATAATTTTGACCGGCAGGATAAGGTTCTATTGTCATTTGTAAACAACACTATGCTTTTCGATATGAATGCGTCTACGGCTTCCTTATTTAAAACTTATGGCATAAAATCCAACTGGAATTTTAATAATGATTGGTACGTAAACGCCAGCAGCGGTCATAATGGGGGGAATTGCTTTCATTATGGCACATCGCCTTCGGGTACGTACAAACCTTTTGCTGAGGGCGCACTGGAAACACCTTTTTTGCTGATAAACAACAATACCCATTTAAAATTCTGGCACAAATACACAACAGAAAACGAATGGGACGGAGGGTTTGTTGAAGCCTGGATAAATGGTTCCTGGAAAGTAGTACCCATGGTAAATGGTTATCCTGGCTGGGTTTGCAATGAGCTGATGAATGAATACAAATATCACCCGGCTTTTACAGATGTCAAATCAACCTGGGAGCAACGGGAAATAGACCTTAACGGGATATCCGGCTATGTAAAATTTCGATTTCACTTTGTGAGCGAGGGCGCTCGTCACTATACCGGGTGGTTTATCGATGACCTGGAGTATACCTACCAACAAACAACAAGTGTTCTTCAACCAGAGGTTAATCTATTCGAACATGGAGCTAATCCCAATCCCTTTGAAGCGCAAACCAAAATTGGCTACTATCTTGAGGCTGCCGCTCATGTGGCAATTGATGTTTATGACCTGTCGGGTAAAAAGGTTCGATCGCTTGTAAATGCAAATCAACCGAAGGGAAGGCATGAGGTATTGTGGGACGGCTATTCAGACTCCGGAATACAGTCTGAAGGTGTATACTTCTATCACATAAAAACTGACACTGGTGCCAGGCAATATTCCGGATTTAATAAGTTAGTAAAGATCAGATAGCGTTACTTAAAATTTGATTCTAATTATCCTTTGCTTCCGTACTCCATCAGGAAGGTGCGGATAAAGCCTTCCAGGTCTCCGTCCATTACACCCTGTACATCACTGGTTTCATAGTCGGTACGCAGGTCTTTGACTAATTTATAGGGGTGGAAAACGTAATTGCGTATTTGTGAGCCCCACTCTATTTTCTTTTTGCTTCCTTCAATAGCTGTTGTGGTTTCGAGGCGTTTACGCATTTCTATTTCGTAGAGCTGCGATTTCAGCAGGTGTATGGCGTTTTCTTTATTCTGAAGCTGGGAACGGCTTTCCTGATTTTTAATAATAATGCCTGATGGCTTGTGGTAGAGGCGAACAGCAGTTTCCACTTTGTTTACGTTCTGCCCCCCTGCTCCACCGCTTCTAAAGGTTTCCCATTCTATGTCTGCTTCTTTTACTTCTATCTCTATGGAATCGTCAATAAGCGGATAAGCGTATACACTGGCGAAACTGGTATGACGTTTGGCATTGGCATCAAAGGGTGAAATACGCACCAGGCGGTGTACGCCGTTCTCTCCTTTTAGATTACCGTAGGCATAGTCGCCCTCTATTTGCAGGGTACAGGATTTTATACCGGCCACATCTCCATCCTGTCGGTCGGTTTCGGTTACTTTGCAACCGTTTTTTTCGCCCCACATCACATACATGCGCATGAGCATGCTGGCCCAGTCGCAGCTTTCGGTTCCTCCGGCGCCGGCATTTATTTCAACTATGCAGTTCAGGGCATCTTCCCTGCCACTAAGCATGTTCTTAAACTCTATGTCTTCGAGTTTTTTCCGGGTAAGTACAAACTGCTCTTCGGCATCCTGTTGTGTAGCATCGCCGCTTTTATAAAACTCATACATCGTGCTGAGGTCGTCAACACTACGCAATAGCTCGTCGTAGGAAATAGTCCAGTTTTTTTTCAGTTTGATTTGCCGCAGCAATTCCTCCGCCTTTTTGGGGTCGTTCCAGAAACCGGGATCCAGTGTTCTTTCTTCTTCTTCGGCTATTTCTTTGATCTTACGATCGTAGTCAAAGATGCCTCCTCAGCGCTGCGCTGCGCTCTACAATGTCTTTTAGTTGGTCGCTTGTAAACATGACAGCGAAGATACGAAAAGGATTGGGGATTTATAGCTCATTATTTTTACTTTGTAAAAAAATTTCGCAAATCACGAAATGCGAAAATTTACTTCCGTTCGTTCGTAACACAGGTTCTTTGGTATTACTACCTTTACCCGCCGCTGTAAACCTATAGCGATGGTGCTCCTTTAGGGTCTCATTGTATGGATTCATCCATGCTGAAGTATCGCCCCGATCGGAATAAACCCGGTACTGGAAGCTTTTATTCTTTAGCGGTACAGGGGCAAACATGTTCCAGTATTGCTGAAAGAGGGGTTCGGTATAGTTGTGACTTGCAGCCTGTACCCGCTCATACATGAACTGCTCCGGAACGGTATAAAGTAGTGTTAAGTAAAAAGTAAAAAGCCATGCTTCGGCAGGCTCAGCAACCTAAGCCAAAAGGCTGAAATCGTGGTTAGCCATGAGTT
>JACCDG010160836.1_pt1 | contig 12764 bp, 16 predicted proteins | sample 7442471 | NCBI WGS metagenome assembly JACCDG01 (sample SAMN15323444, study PRJNA562643) | freshwater metagenome | isolation source: river surface water | place: USA:Blue River Watershed | collected 2017-08-17 | reverse complement strand
AAGTTCACCAATCAGTTCCTTATCAGTTCTCCATTGATTTCCTGAAATAGAGCCGTTGTCCCTCTACTGAATCAAAGGAGTAAATATGCGGTCTGCAACACCTGCCCGAACTGGGCGCACTTCACCTCTTGGCCTCCCTGGTCAAGAAGCCATGCCTGCCGAGCGAATGGTCTTCACCGAAGCTGATCTGGCATCCCGTTGGGGCATGAGCCCCAAAACCCTCCAACGCTGGCGAACCGAAGGTCGTGGTCCCCACTACCTGAAGCTTGGCAAGCGTGTGACCTACACGATCAATGCGATTGAGGCGTACGAGAACTTCGTTCAGCACATCTCAACTTCCCAACGTGTCGCAAGCTAAGGAGCCGAAGATGAATCACCTCCAACTCCACCAGGCTGCATTGCCTGATCTCTCGGCCAACCAAATCAGCCGACTTCCCAAAGACCAACTGGCTCAGTTCAGCCATGCGGTGCAAGAACTCCATGACTGGACCATCCAGATGCGTGGTCGTATCAACCGTGGGCTTGAACAACGCTACGACGAGCAAATCCGACAAGCCAATAGCTTCGGTGATGAAGAGTCAGCGCGTTTTCGAATTGATGACGGTGACTTGCAGATTGATGTCTCCCAACCAAAAGAGATCGTCTGGGACCAAGAGCACCTCACCCAAATCGCCGACCGCATGGTCGCGGCAGGGGATCGTGTGCAGGACTTCATGGAAGTTCATTTGTCTGTCTCTGAACACGACTACGCCAAGTGGCATCCATTGCTTCGCGCTGCATTTCAGCCTGCACGCAAAGAACTGGTCACTGAGCCCCAATTCAAGATTCGTTGGGTCGGCGAAGTCCAGCTCTGAACCAATCCTTTTCGACTCATCCCCTCATTCACATATTCATTGGATTTACACATGTACCCAGAACAACACACCCATAACCGCGTCCGCAAGGGCGGAAAAAGGCTGGGAGCTGCCGCCCGCGGACTCAATGTGGAACGACTCCTGTGATCGAGAGCTGTCTGTCGAGAAAATGCAGAAGGTACAGCCTCACGCCGCTGGCCCCAGTGAAGCGATGATATTCATTGGTCACTACCCCGCCAGCGATGGCCTTGCTTTGGGCGTGATGGTGGGCTTTGAGCTGCCAGTGCGGACATTCGGTGTAACGCCTGACTCTTCTTGGGGAGCTATCTGACGCATCTAGTGACACGATCCCGAGATCGGTACATTATTTCCGCTTTCTATACCTCGATATGAGGTATACTTTCCGGAAACATGAAAGGAATAGCCGTGCTGAAATTTGAACTTACAGCCCCCAACTCATTTGTTCGCCGGGCCACGATCATCGATGATCCGGCTCTAGTGGAAGCACGGCTGCAGGAACTTCACCCGGACTTGAAGGCCATCCTCTTTAAGGATGCCATCAGGGGTGGCTTGGGAGGGCGCAACGAGGTCACGCGCGCATCGGCTCCAACGGCAGCAGGCGTGCAGCAGTGGCTGAATACTGTTGAAGATCTGCGGACTTTGCTCGCGGCGCTCCAGTGGCATATCCACGAGCAGCAGAACTGCCCGTTCATCAGTTCGCCGGATCGCTCCATCTCCATCGTGGTGATGACCGGTAATAGTGAAACGGGGAAGAATGGTTTCGAGGATCCTACTAACCAGGCCGAGAAGGGCCCCGTGGCGCAGAGCTTCGTTCAGCAGAACAGTCAGTTGGAGCTCTTCAACAATGGGTCGTTCCAACTTGCTAAAGAAAGGCAAAAGGAAACCCAAGTTTGGGCTCTGCTGTACCACTACGACAAGGCGTTGAACGAGGTCCGTTTCGAGCTATCTCTGCCGACCGGTTTCGACAATAAAAAAATCACCGAGTGGGGTGCCCGCTTAATTCTGGGCAGCATCCCCAACAACCCGTCTGACTTCACTATTCGCAAGGACGAACCTAACCCACCTGCCACGGTGGACGTCGAGCCCAAGACAGGTACGTTTTGAGTAATTGACCATGACCGAAATCAATCCCAAGCAAATAACATTTGCCAGGGTGAGGCGGCGCTTGACCAAGGCGCAGTTAGCCAAGGATTTAGATGTCACCAGCCGTAGTCTGCAGAACTACGAAACTGGGGCATCTGCTCCTGACCTGGAACTCTTAGCCCGTATCTCGAAACTATTGAAATTTCCTCAGCAGTTTTTTTTCATAGATGAGGATATGCCGGAGATCAAAGAGCATGCGGTGAGTTTCCGCAAGCTCTCGAAAATGACCGACGGCATGAAGTCGTGCGCCTTTGCGGCGGGAGCGCTTGCCTTCAAAGTCAACCAATGGATCGAAGACCGCTTCAGCTTGCCGCAGGCGGATTTGCCGGACTTGAGCGACTTGGGGCCCGAAGAGGCTGCAGCAACCCTGCGAAGGGTATGGGGACTGGGCAATGCGCCCATTCCCAACATGGTCCATCTGTTGGAGTCCAAAGGCATCCGTGTCTTTTCCTTGACCGAAGAAACTCGAGAAGTAGATGCTTTCTGCACTTGGTATGAAGGCAAGCCCTTCGTCTTTCTTAACACCATTAAATCTGCAGAGCGCAGCCGCTTCGATGCTGCTCACGAACTCGGACATCTGGTTCGGGATATCTACACCATGCAACATGGTCAGGTTCATGGGCCGGAGATGGAGCGTCAGGCTGATGCATTTGCATCAGCCTTTCTTATGCCGAAGGAAAGCGTGGAGGCCAACCAACCACCGGCCTACACCATCAAGTACATGATGAAGCTGAAGCACCACTGGGGGGTTTCGCTGGCCGCGCTCGCTTATCGATTCAACTCCCTCGGACTGGTCAGTGAGTGGAACTATCGAAGCTTGTGCATAGAGATTGCCAAAAATGGCTATCGCACGAACGAGCCAGAGCCGATGGAGAGAGAGACGTCTCAGCTCCTCACCAAGGTGCTCGACATTCTGCATAGTCGAAAGCAAGGGCGCCGTGAAATCGCTGAAAGCCTGTGTCTCAGCGTGGATGAGATCAATTCACTCACTTTTCAATTGACCAAGTTGTCCGTGGTTTCTGGGGCCGCCGTCGTGGATTCGGCACCTAGGGTCCCGCCGAAACTGCGCTTGGTTTAAAAGGCTGGTGACGACACGAGATCCATAGATTCAGGCTGCTGCAATGCAATTTCCGCATGAGAGATTGCTCTAGGTTGATAGCCGAGATAGCTCGCCTCCTCGATCGATATGCGCGAACTTTTATGTCGGAAGGAGTTCTACCTGCATCTGGCGATGATTGACATCGCTCAACAACGACAAGATCACATCTTCTCTATCGGCGTCCGCCTGCACTGGGTTAATTCGTAAAATGGGATTAGGATTAATGAAAAATAGTCCTTCCAAACTTCCGTCGCCAAGCTTGGAGTGATATTGCCACTCCCCAAAGTGATAGCGAATCAGTGCCTTTATTGCTAGCAGGAAGTCGTCAGTTGCGGTGCTTGCGCACTTCACACCGTTGGCTGCACAAAGACTGCACATCGCAATCTCTCCATGCCGAACCACAAGGTCCTTCAGTAGCGGAGCAACACAACATTCATAGCAAACGTAGTGGGGGTTCTCAGCTGGCTCGTCATTTTTGATCACTTCGGGATCTCTCTGTAGTTTTGCAGGTGGTACGAGCATAGCCAGAGTCTGTGCAGAACTCTAGTCTGAGCTCAATAGATCAGCTATCTTCGACGGCCATCACTTACGAATCGAGAACCCTGTTCAGGTCCGAACAACCAGAGAAGTTTTCAGTTCATCGACGAATGGTCTGGAGTGGGAACCGCGATTTCGGTCGCTGGTAGTAAAGGACAGCATTCGCTGCAGTGCTGACATCAAACATATAGCCGGAATAGGCTGGTCTGCGACGTTTACTTTTGCGCGACGAATGTCAGCAGCTTCAGAAAGCGGTTGCTGGGCCTATCGGGGACGGGCTGGCTAGTCTACATCCCGAACCAACCATTCGGCGGCGGCCCAGAGGTGGGACAACATTAGCGGTCAAAGTGGTAATCGATGACAATGCCCGACCCGTAGTCCGCCCGAATAACGGGGAACGCGCTCAAGTCGTCGTCTACGCTCTTATGCGGATGATGGGAGGAGACATCTGGGATGCAGTGTACGAATCTGTCAGGACTGAAGCTCGCTGCAGCACCCGGCTCCCAGGAGTGTCGAGAGCCATGATGCGGAACCTGTACCGTACCGATGTCTTTCCAGCGCATTTGCCCAAAGTGCGCCTGCATCTCAGCAAGGGTTTCGCTGTCGATGCGTAGATCGCCCAAAAGCAACGTGCCGGCCCTGCCCTGGGTAGGGCCGCGTCTACGCGTGGGACAACAAATATCAAGACTTCTGAAAGCGTTGCAGGACCGAACATCGGACCCGAGAGGGCGCACAAGCAGACAAAGCGAGATGTTGTTGCGCTGCTGGCTGGAGCCGCCAAAGTGCTTCACGTAAACGCTACGCAACGCATCTCGCCATCCCTTTCTTGGTGGATGACTCAAATCGTGCAATCCATACCCGCTCAGGCTGTGCGCATCTTGGAGGTTTTAAAACCGTACACCGAGTCAACGGGGTTAGTTTTTCCCGGTGAACGTCAGCGTAGCAAGCCTATTTCTGAAAACTCGGTACGAACGGCACTGATTGCGATGGGCTACACATCAGACATTCAAACATGGCATGGTTTCAGGGCGACGGCAAGAACCATGTTGGCAGAGGTTCTTGAATTTGACCCGTTGGTGATTGAAGCGCAATTGGCGCATTCTGTTAGAGATGCTAATGGCCGTGCCTACAACCGAACGACCTATCTCAAGCAACGGCAGGAAATGATGCAGCACTGGGCGGATTATTTAGACAAGCTGGCTGCTGGCGCTAATGTGCTCGAACTCAAGCGTGCTTAATCTCAAGTTGCACCGACACAAGCTATTGGGAGGTTTTGCCTCCGCAAGGTTGTATGTATGTCGCCACAAAATAACGGTTGAGTGAATGGGGTGGTGAATAAATATCCAAAAGAAGTGAACAAATATCCGGCGCTACTTGACAACTGACTCAAACTTCCTCCATCTGTGCAAAGGCAACTAAAGCCGTGAAAGGATGGATAGCAATGGCTATTTGGAGAATTGAAACCTGCAAGGCTGAGTCTGGCTACCGCTCAAACGCCAGCATTTACAACCTGATTCGTGATGGGCTTTGGACAAAGCCAGTGCTTATTGGGCAACGTTCCGTGGGTTGGCCAGACAACGAAGTTCGAGCACTGTGTGCCGCACGAATCGCTGGCAAAACCGAGGTGGAAATCCGTGAGCTAGTCGAGCGTCTGCATACGCGCCGAACAGAGTTGTTTGCAACCGTTTGAGTGCGGCTATGGTGACAACGTTCAAATCAAAAGAACCAACCACTAACGCGACCAATTTCAGGATGATTTACGTCACGCGTGAACTTGGTGAGGTTGCACTGATGCAGGGGGGCGTGAGCGATGGCAAACGGTCGTAATGCGGATAAACGGATTGATAGCGGTCGAATGCCTGGCGGTTTTGTTGCTCTGCCTTGGTGTGTGTTGGATTGCTCCGCATATAAAAAACTGAGCCATCCGGCACGCTCTCTGCTGATGGAAATTGCTCGGCAATTTGTTCGTGACAACAACGGTCGATTGCTTGCGTCGAGCGCATATCTTAAAAAACGTGGTTGGAACAGTACTGATGTGATTACGCGTGCAAAGCGAGAGTTACTTGATGCTGGATTTATTCACGAGACGGTGAAGGGGCATCGCCCCAATAAGGCGAGTTGGTATGCCATCACATGGCGAACGCTAGACAGATTGCCTGGTTACGATTTCGGTGCGGCTGAGTCTTTTGTGAGGGGGTTCTATGACAAAGAAAAGCCTACACAAGTAATTGCGAAGCTTAGACCGTTACGCGGTCAAGCAAGGGTGGAAATAGCGCCGTCTCACGGTGTAGCGATGGCTCAGCCTAAACCGTCTAACGGTGCAATACGCTTGAATTTTCGCTTGGACTCTATACCGTCAGGCGGTCACCATCTAGATATGCCATCTGCTGTTGTTAATGATGAAACGGAGCTTTTATTTGGGAGCGCTGAATGAATGAATTTAATCAAAAGAAATCAATCCGCGGTGGGCAGCGATCGGGTGCGGGCCGTCCTGCTGGGGCGGCGAGCAAAAAAACACGTGAAATTGCAGACCGTGCTGCTGAGCAGGGTGTTACACCACTAGAAGTAATGATTGAGGCCATGCGGGATGCCTATGCTCAAGGTGGTGCCGCTGCGGCGTTCATGTATGCAAAAGACGCTGCGCCCTACATACACGCCAAGCTGGCAAGCACAGAGATGACGGGCAAAGGTGGTGGAGCGTTAATGCCTGCTCAACCTACTGGCGTCCTTGTAGTTCCCGGTGTGATGTCTGAGGGAGCATGGGAGCAGATGATGAAAGAGCGCAGTAGTCTTTCGTAAAGACTCAAGTCGTCGAGCGCTTGTCCAGCATATTGGCAAAGTCCACCACTAGTTGGCGGCTTGTTAATGACAATTTGCGGAAGGTTTTTCGTAATTCCACAGCTTCGGGCGTGTAATCCGCGCTCAACTCACCATCTCCATTGCTAGGTAGGGCGGGCAGCTCTAGTCCCTCACGTATGGCACATATGAGCGCTGGGGATGTTCCAAGTGCTGCGGCCAACATTTCCAAAGCCTCAATTGCCAATCGACGCTCGCCACGCTCAATGCGTGACAAATGACTGGTTTCTAGTCCCGCGTCAAATGCCAATTTCTCCTGAGACCATCCCTTTTCTTCCCGTAGTGAGCGAATGATTTGGCCTATTTCCATTGGCGAATTGTTCTATCGACCTTGACTCCTTGGCAAAGACCGGGTGGCAAGTGAAGTTTCTAAGTTTGACTATTTGACATAATCGAAGCGTTCCTTGCCGATTTGTCAATTACTCCACTGGTCACCTCAATTCGCTCATGCCGTCACTTTCTTGGCTACACAAACAACATGCAGAGCAGGCGTCAGTCAAAGTCCCGCATCACCTGCTTACCGTTCAATCGGTTTACGGCGACGCTACATCAGAGAACTTGCTGATACAGGGTGACAACTTGCTGGCGCTCAAGGCGCTGCTTCCTGTGTATCGGGGGCGCGTGAAGTGCATATTTATTGACCCTCCATACAACACTCAGTCTGCTTTTGAGCATTACAACGACCGTCTTGAGCATAGTCTTTGGCTCTCAATGATGCTGCCTCGTTTGCAACTTTTACGTGAGCTACTTAGCGAGGATGGTTCTATCTGGGTGACGGTTGACGATAACGAAGGTCATTACCTCAAAGTATTAATGGATGAGGTTTTCGGGCGTCAGAACTTTGTTGCGAATGTGGTCTGGGAAAAATCTGATAGTCCAAAAATGGATGCTCAGCTTTTTTCTACGCGTCATGACCATTTGCACGTATTCGCAAAAAACTTAGCCAAATTCAAGCTCAAACGGCTAGAAACAGATACTGCGGCTCATTACGATAAAACTGACATTGATGGGCGGCGTTATTACTTGAAGCCACTTCGAGCGATGGGGGGGCAAGGCGACTCTAGAGATGCGCGTCCGACTCTATATTTCCCACTGATTGCACCTGACGGCACAAATGTTTATCCAAAGCGAACTGATGGTAAAGATGGTGCATGGCGCTGGAGCGTAGAAAAAGTTGAGCAGGAAAAATCTCGCATCGTCTGGGTGAATGGCCGAAATGGGTGGAGTGCAAATTACAAAATCTTTGCCGATGCTTCCAACGGACGTCCTGCGGAAACCATTTGGACTCATTCTGATGTGGGAAGCAATCGCACCTCTAAAGCAGAAGTTAAAGCACTACTTGATAGCGACGGCGCGTTCACAACCCCCAAACCTGAACGGTTGATAGCTCGAATCTTTAACCTCGCTACCAACCTTGATGACTTAGTGCTCGATAGTTTTCTAGGTTCGGGTACTACTGCGGCTGTGGCTCACAAAATGGGCCGTCGATACATAGGTATTGAAATGGGTGAGCACGCTCGAACGCACTGCTTGCCACGTTTAGAAAAAGTCGTTTCTGGCGAGCAGGGTGGCATCAGCAAATCTGTTAATTGGCAGGGCGGTGGGGGATTTCGATTTGCAACGCTGGGCAATCCCATCTTTGACGAATTGGGGCGCATTGATACCAGTGTGCAGTTTTCGGACTTGGCGGCTTTTGTTTGGCAGCAAGAAACGGGCACATCTTCTGGTGTAAATCGCTTCACATCTCCGTGTCTGGGTGAGCACAACGGAGTGCAATATCTCTTATTATTTAACGGCATTTTGGGAGACAAGCGGCCAGATGGCGGCAACGTCCTCAACTATGACGTGTGGGATGCCTTAGTTCGCATCTATCCCTTTGATGGACCTCGCGTGGTTTTTGGTGAGGCGGTCAAGCTGCCGCCCACGATACGAACCCGTGAGCGGGTGATGTTCAAAAAAATTCCGTACACCTTACGTGGACAGGGGGCCCTGTGATGGCGCATTTCGATTTGGAACCCAAGGAGTACCAAAAGCAGGCATTGCAAGCGTTGACTGAGTTCTTGCAAACGCTACGCGCAACAAGTACCGCACAAGGCTTGGTTGACGAAGATGCCTTGAATGCTGCTTTTGCATCCACTGTGGCCGCATTTGACCCAGCGATTCAAAGCGGCGGGATGAGGCCGAAGAAATACCAGAACACCTATCAACAGATTCCCAATGTCTGTTTACGAATTCCCACGGGCGGTGGGAAAACATTGCTGGGAGCACACGCCATTGAGCGATGCGCGACGCATTACCTTGGAACCTCAACGCCGTTTGTCATTTGGTTGGTGCATAGCGACGCCATCTTGACTCAGACTTTGGGCGCATTGAGTAATCCTGCTCATCCATACCGCCAAACACTTGATTCGTTGTATCAAGGTCGTGTCAAGGTGTGCAGCATGGACAACCTTGCCCAAGTTCGCAGCAATGACTTTCGCAACCATGCTGTTGTTTTGGTGGCCACGGTGCAGACGTTTCGCATCCACAAAGATAAGCAACATTTGCGGACGGTGTATGAGTTTGATGAGGCGTATTCCGAGCATTTCAGCGTCGTGCCGGAGTCCTTGGCTCCATTGTTGCTGACGGTAACTCCCGAGGACATTAAGCCCAGCGGCCCCTTAGTAGAACGTGACGTTGGCAGAGTGAAACATTGCGTTGCCAATTTGATGCGATTGCTTCGACCCATTGTCATTGTTGATGAAGCGCACAATTTTTATTCTCCGCAAACGATTGAAACTCTCAAAGATTTCTGGCCTCAAGTGATTGTGGAGCTGACAGCCACGCCTAAAGAAAAATTCAGCAATGTGCTGTTCGCGGTGTCTGCGCTGGCGCTAAAAGCCGAGCACATGATTAAGTTGCCTGTCGTCTTGGCTAATCATGCAAATGGCTGGCAACGTGCTGTCGATGATGCACTGCTGATGCGAACGCGGTTAGAAAATCTGGCTGTTAAAGAGCTGCCAGACTACATCCGACCTTTGATTCTTTTTCAGGCAGAGCCTGTGAATAAAACCGTCACAGTGGATGTTTTGAAAAAGTACCTTCTCGAAAAAGAGGGTATTTTCGAAAATCAAATTGCTGTGCAGACAAGCAAAGAAAAAGGGTTGGATAACCTCAATCTGTTTGACCCAACTTGTTCCGTGTTGTTCGTTATCACGGTAGAGGCATTGAAAGAGGGGTGGGATTGTTCGTTTGCCTATGTGCTATGCAGTTTGCAAGATGTGAACAGCACACAGGATGCCGAACAGTTGTTAGGGCGAGTGTTGCGTATGCCGTATGCCCGTGAGCGAAAAGAACCAGATTTGGGCAAGGCGTATGCCCACATTGTCTCTACGCACTTTGACCGAACAGTAGAAAAACTGCGGGACAACATGGTGCAAAAGCTCGGTTTTGAGAAAGCCATGCTTGGTGCGGCCATTGCACCTCAGACACCACTGCCATTGTTTGATGACGTGCCGTCTGAAACACCGTCTCATTTGCAAGGTTTGTTTTCGAGTGATTTTGTTTTGGTGCAATCTCCACTTGTTTCTGCTTTGCCACAAGCTGATGCAGAACGGGTTACGGTCAGCTCAACGCCTGATGGCGTGAAGGTAAAAGTGCTCGGAGCGATTACTGAGGAAATACGTCACGAGTTGGTTCGTAACGTAGCGCCAGAGCAAGCTCAAGCGCTAGAAAAAGCAATGGCTTTGCATAACCAAATGCACATGGCCCAAAGTGCGCCATCGCAAACAGGTGAAGTGTTTCCCCCTGTGCCTCAGTTGTGCTTGCCTCTTGTAGGTGATGGCTCTCGCTGGGAGGTGGTGCAACCTGAGGTATTGCAGCACCTAAGTCATTGGGATTTGCCGTTGCAGAACATCACGCTCAATGCTTATCAACCTGTTGAAAGCACTGAATCGCAAGCGATTGACATTAGCCGGAGTAGTCAAACCTTGACTATTCAGCACTACAACTATCAACAGTTGGCTCTGAATGCAGTGCCATCCACTGCCTCAGAAAGTGATTTGATTCGTTACCTTGATGGTGCGGTGCAGCAAGAGGATTTATTGCCTGATGTGACCTTAGCCTATGTGTCAGGTGTCGTTCGCCACCTCATGGAATTGCGAGGTTTTAGCCTGACAGCGTTAGAGCGTGACAAGGTGAGACTGGTAAATGCCATCACCGCGCAAATTGCGGATTCCAGAAAACAGGCGGACCAAGCACAGTACACCTTGTCGTTTGAGGCAATGCGCAATAGCGCCACCTTGGATGCGTCACATCAGTTTAGTTTTTCGTTTTCCCCATCGGCTTATCCTGCACGTAACGTGTACGAGGGGGCATGGACGTTCTCAAAACACTACTACCCCGTGATTCACGACTTGCGGTGGAAAACCGATTCCGGCAAAACTACCGAAGAATTTGAGTGCGCCCGGGCTATTGACGAACACCCTTTGGTAGCGCGTTGGGTTCGAAACATTGAAAAACAGGAAAAGTTTTCGTTCTGGTTGCCATTAGCGACAGGTCGGTTCTATCCAGACTTTGTGGCACATTTAACAGACGGAAGAATGTTGGTTGTCGAATACAAAGGGGCACAACTGCACGAGCCGTTAAAACGTGATGTTGGTACGTTGTGGCAAAAAACATCAGGTGGTAGATGCCTTTTCCTATGGGCTGTCAAAAATGATGGCGGGCGGGACGTTCGACAACAGTTGAACCAATGTTTGGAGGGGTAACACATGAACGAGAAGCCATCCGACGATTTGAGACCCCTGTTAGAGCAGGCTGCAAAAAATCTCATCCAAGAGCGAATCTTGAGCAAGGGCGGTAAACAACCGTCCCAAGAGGCGGTGGATATGGCGGCCACACTTATAGCCAACAAGGCAATCCGAGAAGGTAAGCTGACTCCTCCACAGCAGGAGTCACCTGTCAGTGAAGCATTGAGTGAGGCTTCACAAACACCATCACCAAAGCCATTGAGGCAGCCAAGTCCGAAAGCTATTGAGGTGTTAGCGAAAATGGTGGTCAACAAAGGGGTGCGCGAAGGTAAATTGCTCGTTCTCCCCGAGAAAGGATAAAGCTCATGAACGAAACTCTGATGAATTGCAGAGCAAGCAGCGAGTCTGTCGTTGGAAAGGGCAACTCGTCGCTTATCGATAGCTCTACTCAGACTGTGACCATCATTTGCTCTAGCCAGCCTCTAGATTTCACGGCTCAAAACGAGCCTGTTGGAATTTTTGAAAAGGTTTTAAATTTTCTATTTAACGGCGGAAAACGAAGAACGATTCTTGATAAGCGTTGGGACTAAGAGCTCCCCAATGCCCTACGAACGATCTTTGCACTCGTCCACACGCCGCGCCAGTAGACTAAGAGTAACTAGGTACTGCGCCGCCTTTTGTTCGTTCAGGTCGTGAGTGAGCGAATGCGCCTTCACGTTGCGCACTCCTGTGTATATGCCCTCGTAGATCTGATGGAAGCCCTTTTGATCGTTTCTACCGGTCTCAGTAACTACTTCACTGAAAACAAGCTTGCCCTTGTCCATACCGAAAGCTTGTCCTACAAGGTCTTTTCCATCTAATTGGAGGCCCGTTCGAGCGCGGATCATGTCAAACACTGCAATCACGGCGTTGAGTACAGAGTCCCGTAGATGGCCATTGCGATATTGTCCCCAGGAGCTATCGACGATAGCTGGGTGCAGGAGGTCCTCGAACCCCAGAGCCTTCACTTGGTTAGCTCCTGCCAGTGCTAGTACTTCGGCAGCTTTCAGCACAGAAGGCAGATCCTGTTTCAGGATGTCGTCGTAATCGTTGTCCATGCCGAACTTGATGTGACGACCGAGTTCGCCCAACCGGCCAGTATTCTTCATTTCAGGTTCAACTTGTTTCCATAGCCGGATTAGGGCGTCGTAATCCGCCTTCATGTAGCCGTTTATCGCCTTCGCGGCATCGTGTGCCGCCGCCTCTAGGTGGCCTTGGGCGTCATTGGCCTTCGCCGTGAGGTCGCGACACTTTTCCGACACTGAAATCAACCATTCGATCATATGCATTCCTTGTCATCAAAGATGGAGGGGCCTCTCATTTGCTAGAAGAGTAGTTATGAATTCCTGATGCGTGTTATGTTTTGAAAAGAAGCCAGTTCACCAAAGTTAACCGCACATGCAACTGCATCACTACTTTGTCAAAAATTTGGTCGAGCTTTGATTTCAACAAGTGCAAATTTGCATGGATATCCGTCGGCTCGTT
>JACCDG010745986.1_pt1 | contig 12765 bp, 13 predicted proteins | sample 7442471 | NCBI WGS metagenome assembly JACCDG01 (sample SAMN15323444, study PRJNA562643) | freshwater metagenome | isolation source: river surface water | place: USA:Blue River Watershed | collected 2017-08-17 | reverse complement strand
AGCGTAGCGTGAATGCCACCATTCGGGAATGCACTCGCAACTTCTGCTGTAGTACATGGTGTTGCCATGGTACACCCTGAGATACCGGCTAATGTGCCGTTACTAAACCACCAATTACCCGTAGCAGTACCAGCTGCATCATCAATTGTGTTCCATGTCTGCCATATATCATCACTTACCGTTTGTGTATGATACGGCTCGTATACTAGGCGTCCTTGCCAACTAGTCACTGCATCAGTAAGGTCTGCATCAAAGTTCAGCTGAAGTGCTGGTGCTAAGGCTGGACCTCCTTCTGCTCGGTACGTACTGTACGAAAGAGCTGTAATATCAGAAAGTAATGTACCTTGATAGTCTGCCTTGCCAAGAATGACGCCACCAGTACCGTCCACAATTAGATTTGCACTTCCAACACCTAGTCCTCCAGCAGGTCCTGCAACAAAGCTGCCACTACCAACTGCTGTCTCCTGCGCAAATGCCCAACCTTGCTCGTTACCTGGGTAAACTACTTCCGTCGCGGCTTGCGCAAGCGATGTGCTAGCGAAAAATAGTGCGGTAGCGATAATCGCCACTGCGAGCGGATAAACGTTTATGGTTTGTGATTGTTTCATAACTAACGAAAATTAGGTTACGACTGATCCTCCAATAAATACGCTCTACTCTCTAAGTATACACCAACACAGAACACCACCTAAAGGCGGCTTCTGCGTCTATTTAGCGGCCTGACTTAGAACCGCGATGGTTCTTTTCGTAACGCTTTTCCTTTTTATCCTTTTTGTCATCATCTTCATCCTCGTCGTCATCATCTTCATCATCGTCATGGTGCTTGTCGAGGTGCTCAACGTAGCTTACACACTTTCCCTGATTCTTGAATGAAGGATCAGTGAAGGTCTTCCAGCCACCGTTCTTGCACTGACTCTTTTCAGTTGGTGTTGTCACGACTGGAGGCTCGACCACATCAGGGTAGATAGTGGTTGGATCACCTACCAACATAGTGTTTTCGGCAGTTACCACCTGACCATCTTCGAGGGTCACGGTTGCAACAACCTTTGTTGCTGGCATGGTTTGACCATACTCTGCCGCACGCACATTTACCCAGTAGCCGTCGGTAGCGTAGTTAAACGTACCAGAGACGTCAAATGGTGTTGAGATTTGGGTACCGACAATATCGATTCCCACTTGTGCGGTTGCGGTATTTGTTTGGAGCAACGTTGCTCCAGAGTAGAGCTTAATCACCACTGATTGCGCGTTTTCAAAGGTGGCATCAGTCAAGCCGAAGCCAGCTGTGTACCCCTTCAGTATGCCAAGTCCAGTGTCGTATGAGACAACACCGAAATCTTCAGCGGCGAGCGTCGCCATAATTGGCTCAGCTACACCGACAACGGTTTCAAAGGTACCAGACCGAGCACCGCCTTGGTAATTATCAGACCAAACGCCTGACATAGAGCCATCAAGGGCAATAGTACCATTCACCTGCATGACTGTTAGCGGTGTTACCGCATCAGCGGTAGCTGTGTAGTCGGCTGAGAAGGCAATCGTATTGCCAGATACCGTGCCTGAGGTAATTACCCAGGTGTAGACATTAGCCCCAACCGGACTACCGCCGTTGCCGGTGAGTGTTCCGTCGTTGGCTTGGGTAAGTGTCACATCATGGCCATAGTCATTGCCGAGATACGTCATTTTTACCTCGTAGGTACCCGTGGTGTCGAAGTCGGGTGTGGCGGCTTGCACCGTCACTCCAGCAAAGACGGCGAGCGCGAGTAACGATGCGACAACGGCTTTGCTTATTGTGTTTTGAGTAAGAGTCATAAGGCAAAAAGTTATATGATTGAGTAAGTATGAACACATACCCTATTTAATCCTCTCTCAAGAGAGACATGTTCTACTTGTATATGCCGGTGATACCGGAAAGCGTTACAAAATTGGTGGTTGTTTTGCTTCAGTAGTGTGGTTGAATGCCGATGTAGAAACGAAAACGACCGAGAAACATAGTTTCTCGGTCGTTTTCTATTTAGCTCATCAGCAATTACAATAGTATTTTACCTAAACCATTGATTTCCTCCTAAGTGCCACACCGATATTGATGTTACTCCTAGACTGGCAACAAGATCACGCTTTTGTTCTAGACTCTGACTGTCTTGATAGAAAAAGACTGTATTTCCGTTACGCCATGTCATCTCACCCGAAAGTGGGTCACGTGTTGCCGTTCCGAAGCCTTTTTTAAGTTTAATTTGATCATACGTCAAAATGGTGATGCGGTAGGAACCTTTTGGACCCTGGTACCCATATGACGGTAATCCAATCGTTAGTTTTTCTTTAGGAAACTGAGATGAAGTCCAGGTAACAACGTTTTTAAGCCACTCAAATGGAGCAACAGGAGCGCCGGCTCCATAGTCATACTGGTAGTCATACGCCATTACAACGATATGATCTACTGGCAGTGTGACAAAATCAGCATAACGCCACAAAAACCAATTCTCTTCACTTGCATTAGATATTGCTGGCCCATCAATCATTAGCTTTTTGCCTTTAGCATGCAAGGCTGTCCCCAGAATGGATACAAATGTCTTGTAGTCGGCATATGCATCAGGTGACCAGCTGCTGAAATCTTCAAAGTCTAGTTCGATGCCAGTCAAATCATTACTCACCACAAACGTAACCAACGTTGTAACTTCTTCACTCGTAGGATTTAGAGTGTTTGCAAAAAAACTCTCCATATCATTGACGCTTGCTGAGGAGATAGTTACGAATTGTTCTGTAGAGTACTGCTTCAAACGGGCAACATTTTGCTGAGAATATCCATTACAGCGAGTGTTCGAGGTATCAAGAAGCGTAAGGTACCCACCACTGATGGTAAAGAACTCTGCTTTTAAAACATCGATTTTTCTTCCATCGGCGTACTCACTAAATGCTGCACAGGCAGGATTACCTGGATAAATCCACGCCATTGTCTTTAATGCACTAACTTGAGCTGGTGTAGCAAGTGTAGCGTACGAGTTGGTTGCCTCAGTTGCAACACTCGTAACAGGCTCACTTTTTGTTCGGCGAACTGCCGCTTCGTTATCAGAATCTATTACCATTTTTTCTATACTGGAAGCATCTTTCACCTCGTCACGTGTTGAAACTATAGCAATCTTCGACTGCGTCAGAATAAGTGCACTACCGACAGCCGCAACTACAAGAACGACTAATAAAACTGCAACGTATATTTTTTTTGTATTCACGTGCACTATCATACCCTATCTTTAGCTCTTTGGTTTCAAAAACACACCTTGTCGGTCCCATTTCTGCCACGTTAACTCCTTTTTGCGCACATAGCCCCAAGCTGCCTTGAAAAGCGCATTGGTCTCCACATAGGTACTTACGTAAAAGAGTAGCCAACCTATAGGTGCCAACAACAAGAACTGCCATGTCGCATCTCGGTGCTTATCAAATGCTACTTGCACAATAAACATTGCCCCAACCACCACAATACCTGAAATAAACGAGGTAAAGTCTCCCGTCATAAACGAGAAGATATACAAGAAGGTTAAGAAAAGTATTTCGAGAGATAGCTGAATTTCACCAATGATTGCTAGTGGAAGAATAAACCAAGTAAGTAAGGTATTGTGACGTCTTTGCATACTAAAAAATAGGTAGCGATGCTCCATAAACGTTTCGAATCGTCCACGCTTCCATCGCAAACGTTGCTTCATGAGACCTGCAAGTGTTACTGCGCCCTCGGTATACACCAGCGCATCCGGTGCATAGACAATCTTCATGCCATGAGACTGAATACGCACTGATAGCTCAATATCTTCTGTAATATTGGTTGCACTATATGATCCGACCTTTTCGAACACTTCTCGCCGGAACGCCCCGGCTGCGCCGCCTATGATATAGATGGTATTTACTAACGATTCAGCCTTTTTAAAGTAGAATGAGAAGAGAAATTCAAGGTACTGAACAACTCCTAAGATGGTATCGGTATTACCAATTCGAACATTCCCTACTGCAGCCATAACGATTGGATCCTCAAAGTATTTTACAAAATTACTAACGGTTTGTGGCGGCACATAACAATCTGCATCGATAGAAAGTATAATTTCACCTTTTGCAATACTGAGGCCATGGTTAAGCGCATGACCCTTACCCTGCTTCGATTCGTAGGCATACTTCACCACAATTCGAGATTTATTGCGCTTTGCTCGATGCCGATTTGTGCGTGACTGTATAAGCGCCAACACATTTCGGGCTGTATTGTCGGTTGACGCATTGTCCACGACGATAATCTCCAGATTTTTATATGTACTTAGAAGCAACGCTTCAACTGTTGTGATAATGCCATTTTGCTCGTTCCATGCAGGAACAATCACACTAACCTTAGGACGATACGGTATATGCTTATAAAGTCGCTTGCTAGCAACAACCTGCTGGTGAGTATTAATTACCTCGTTCCATGGACTTAGGACCATGTAGATAAAATACTTAGTTAGCAAAATAGATGCGAAGAAAATAATGACGTATCGCAGAGTGCTGAACGACTCAGTCTCTGTCGGTGTAACCAAAAAAACTGACGCTATAATCAAAAAAAGTACCACGTAAAGCGCTCCATATACAATTATTTTTTTGGAAATTAATGGCTTCATACATCCTGACGCAAAATATACTGCGAATACAACTTAGCAAGACAATTGGAAAGCACAATAAGTGCTATAAAAATAGTGACGACATCGTACGCAAGTGCATCAAAATAATCAACAAGGAAAAATGCCGCAGCAAGTGTAAGAATACAGATCACTATATATATGCCGTACGACATTGCTTTTTCTAACATAATTTGACTTTATATCATAGAATATATAAAAAGTCAATAAACTCTGACCCTACTCGAATACGTCATAAGAATAAAACCCAACAAAATGTTGGGTTTTGATAGATTCACTCGGCAGCAATACTCAAGTTGCAACCAACACGATCTTCCAGGGGCGGTAAATCAGCTAAGCCTTCGGCAATAGCCCATTCACGAGCCATTTCATCGAGTCGAGCATCGAGTGCCAGCCTCGTCGGGTCACCTGCAGCACGCTTCTCAGCTTCCCGTTCCAGAGAACGAGCAAGGTCTGCTGCTCGCATATCCGCCTCATAGTTTTCAAAGATGTCATCTTTCTGAGTCATGATACTCTCCTGTTGAACAAACGTTGGTTTAGGGAACTGCGTAATCGGCTGCTTTATACTACACATTTTATTTGAACGCAAGTACTTTCCTTAATATTTGTAATTCCCTAACTAAGGAAAGAGTACGTACTCGATACTAACCCTCAAGCTATTAGCGTACGATATCTACTTCATCAGCCGCGCATAGACCACAAGATTGTGTGAGTAGCGTTGTGATCCTTTATCAAATGTTCCTGAGCAGGTAACAAGCCGGAGCGCTGGGTAATCTGTAGGTCCATACACTGACACGGTAGGAAATTCACTTTGTGGGTGACGTTCGAGTTGCTCCACAAGGAAGGTTGCTGTTGTACCATCTTCACGCGACACCATAATCTCATCACCAACCTTCAGCTGACCGAGTGAATAAAATACTGCCGGCCCTTCAGTAGAGTCAACGTGCCCAAGAATAACTGCGGGCCCAACTTCTCCGGGGGTTGCCCCGCCACTATACCAACCAACTGCATTATAGTCGTCGGGTACCGCGATTGTCCGATCAGCATTGAGGCCGAGTGGAGCAACAAAACCAGTGTCGAGGTTAAGTCTTGGAATGACAAGTCGATTTGGTGCTGAGCGGGCAAAACTCGAAGTCGCAACTTCAGATGATTCCCCGGGTGCACCAACTTCTGTCGAGATCACCGCAAACCACGCAATTACACAAGTCAAACTGCCCACAACAACAAACGTCATTACGCGTACGTAATGACGTTGTTGTTGAATTTTTTCGAGTACTCGTAACAGACTGAGCATTCAGGGTAGCCTAATTACTTTGACTTTCGTACTGCAGGACCAGCTGAGAGAATAGCGGACAATGTCGGTACTACAGGTGCACCATGAGAAGCACCACCAGCACCAGTGTTTGGTGCACCAACTGGCATTGTACTTGTAGCCTCGCCGAGGACAGTACCTTCAGGAAGTGACGTCGAGTCGCCTGCTACAGTACCGCCGGTGCGACGTGAACCACTGCGTCCGCCACTACTACGTCCTTCATAGTCGTTACCAAAGTTGAATGCACCATATGATACCGGCGCAGGATCAAATACTACTGCATGTGCGGTTGGCACAATGTAGCCCATAACCGCCGCAAAGACACTCTCGTCTTCTTCCATTGTCACAAGCGGTGCTGGTACCGTTACGGTATATGTCCCATCACCATCAGCTTCTGAAAGAAGTACCCAGCCAGCTTCAGTTTCTTCTGAAATCTTCCAAGTGCCTGCTGGTACATTGAATTCGTAGCGACCATTTTCGTCGGTTGTAGTTTCACGAACTTCATCTGTCTCAGTATTAACAGCACGAACGGTCCAACCTTCAAGGTTATCTTCACCCTCTTCACGCTCATCGTCTTCGTCAGTGTCATCCCACACGAAACCGAAGATTTCGTAGGTATCCTTATCATTGTCGCCACCACCGTCGTCATCTGGATTACATACAAGCGAAACATTATCAATCAATGTTCCGTCAGTATTTGTCATCTGCGGTTCGGTGGTAGCACCGTCCTCAAGTGAGACAACTGTCTCAGAATCTGTCGCTACAAAAGATACAGTATGAGTTGACCAGTCTGTGTCAGTAGCTTCAGCTGGCAGCGAAGTTGACGCGGTATAGACAATCACTCCATCAACACGCACATTCACAATGTTGTTCTTAATAGACTTACCCCATGGAATTGCTGAGAAATCGAAGGTAAGGGTATATTCCTTGCCTGGTACTGTTGCAATGGTTTGCGCAATCTTTACACGCGCATCACCAAGAACTTTTGGAAGCTCACCTGGGTGTGTGTAGTTTGAGTCAAGTTCAGCAAATTGCTCACCAGCACTAGCCGTAAGAAACGTCTGCAGTTCAAGAGTTGCAACTTCAGGTGCCCCTTCAACAGGGTTTAACCAAGTAACAACCCACTCCAAACCATCCACTACTGAGTCAAAGACATCCCAACCAGCTTCATTCTCTACGACTGGTGTCTCAAAATTACCATTTTTAATTAAATTCAAGTCAGGTACACATTGAGTAGGCTCTTCTTCCTCTTCAGGCTCTTCAACAAGGCAAAGCACCGCATTATCAAGAAGTGTCCCGAGACCAGCTGACCCACTATCTGGTTCACCTTTATCTTCAAAGCCAATTACTGTAGAGGCCCCAGACGCAACAAAAGTATCGCTATAGGTGGTCCAAACATCGTCAGTAAGACTTGGAATACTCGTTCCATCACCTGATACATTCATAAATAACGCATCATCTACAAGCACATCGAGGTTGTTCTGTACTAACCCAGTTTCTGGTCGTGGAGCAAAATCAAAGCGAAGTAGATATACAGCCCCCGGCTCTGTTACTACACTCTGCGTAATCTTAGTTGCATCCTCGCCATCAAGCTCAGCATTCTGGTTACCGTCTGAGGCTGTACCAAAGAGGTTGTGCCAAATTTCGAGACCACTTGATAGTAAGATATTCCATCCTGGTACACTTTCTTCAATAGTCCAGGTTCCATCACCTCCGATACTTTTTTCCTCAAATGAGCCATTAACGAGGAGGTTCTGTTCAGGGTTGATGCACACTACAGGTTCGGGTCCGTCTTCGTAGACACATTCACCAGCCTCGCCATAGTTAAGAGCACCGTCATCTTCACATACTGGGTCTGGTGCTTCGCAAGCATCACCAATCATGTCTTCGTCGCGATCAAGTTGGTCAAGGTTTGCGACGAGTGGACAATTATCTACATCGTCAGGAATAGTATCTTCATCTGTATCAGTTGGAAGATTATTTTCATCGTCATCTGTAGCTGATGCACAGCCGAGGTCAGCTGGGAAATCTACCGAACCATCACCATCGTTGTCGATAGCATCATTACATTGGTAAACCGGATCTGGTCCAGCTTCATCACTGTCTGTAGCTGATGCACAGCCGAGGTCAGCTGGGAAATCTACCGAACCATCACCATCGTTGTCGATAGCATCATTACATTGGTAAGTTGGTGGATTGATTAAATCCAAACAACGTTGCATATCACTATCGTTTTCAATCAAAAAATCAAGCTCATGACCATTATCGCCACCGTCATGTCCACTCCAAGAACTTGCTGGCTGGCCTTCATAAAGCTTAATTTTATCTAGATCACCTGATGGTACGTGGCAATAATCAATCAGATCCTCAGGCCCACCACCATTCCCAGGATTTTCTGGCTGCATTGCAAACACCTGCACTGGTACCATGCTCATTAATAAAGAAAAGACCGCAAGCACAGCCACAAAACGGGCAGCGAGGCGGTTTAATGAAGTAAACGTGTTCATAGTGCTAAATTCGTTTAGGATAAGTATTATAAATTTCCCCACCACGTACGACCATAAACCGCCAAGGGCAGTTACGGATACATAACGTATTACCAAATAGTGTACGCTTTTGAGTTGAAAAACGCAATAGCGCCACAGCTTTCTTCAGTTGGCAAACCATAGGGGGTATTATGCCTCTACACCTAGGGGAGCCTTGGGTAAACGTAAAACGGGCGGGAGCGAAGCTCCCGCCCGTTTTCGTTGTTTTCATACTTCCTTCACTTCCCTGCCTCCCTCTAGATGCAGCCGTTTGCCAGCTTGGTTTGACCAGCAGCGTCGTAGTTTTGGCCTCCGTAGTAGCTAATAGCGCCATCGAAGCGGTAGTAGAAGTCTGGGACAATGCTTTGCTGCGTGACTACAGCGCGCCCTTTGATTCCTTCAACCACTTTCACCGCCTGCTCCTTGCTGGTCTTGTACTCCACACCATCACGGCTAGTACAGTACTGGACCTGATCACGCTTCGCGTAGAGCTCCTCTTGCCAACCAAAACTTTCGTAGACCGGCACTGAGGTAGCTACTGCAGCGTAGGTGACAGTAGCCATTACAGCCCCCTCCGCACTGACGAGCGTGACCACGGCCCCGCTGTCAGGAAATACTTCGCCAGTCCAGCTTGGGATACATGACGGGAGCAGTAGTGAACTCTCACTACAGAGCCGCATTGGTGTTCCGTATGCGAGCACTGTACCGACAAACTCCTCAACCACAGTGCCGTCCACCTGAAGTGTCCAGCCATTCATATTAATACCGCCAGCCATCGCCGGAGTATCAAAGGCAATGTCGAGGTATTCCTGGTCAGCAGTGGTACCAACGGGGACCAGGGTGACTTGTAATTCACCAACAGTGGTCGATGTGACGGCATTGCCTGCACTCGGCAGCAAAAGGAAGGCATACAAGCTAAAAATGACGAGACCAAGGACAGCCAGATAATGACCAGTTCGTTTCGTGTTCTTCATACGTAGAAGGGTTACATTATTTTATTAAGTTCAATATAAGTATACCTCACTAGTACCATACAGCTGCCTGATTTACCACTCATCAGTACGAAAGTTCGAGTTCGGATCTCGAACTTGTCTTACCGTACACTAATCGAAACTGTTCGAGATCCGAACTCGAACTTGTGTCTGTTTGGGTTCGAGAGCAATAGGCGGACAGAAAATGTATTGACAAACTGTTGAAAAAATAGCAGAATGGCCGGACTATGGATTTCCCAATGCGACTCAATAAATACCTGGCTACCCAGGGCATCGCTTCTCGTCGTGAAGCAGACGCACTCATCGAAGCCGGCAAGGTACGGGTTAATGGTATCAAAGCAGAGCTTGGTACCAAGGTGTTTGAGGGTGACGAGGTGGTTGTGGCCGGCAAAACGAAGGAAAAAATCTACTTGGCTTACTACAAAGGTCGCGGGATTATCACCCACTCCCCAGAAGAGGGCGAAACCGATATTGCCACCCGCATGCGGAAGGACTACAACCTCACGAACATCTACCCTATCGGCCGTCTCGACAAAGACTCCGAAGGGCTCATGATTCTCACGAACGATGGTCGTATCACGGGGCCAATGCTCGATCCCCAGTCTGGTAACGAAAAAGAGTACGAAGTGACCGTGGACAAGGTCATCAACGGCTGGTTTTTAAAGCACATGGCTGAAGGGGTAAAGATTGAGCGGTACAAAACGAAGCCTGCAGTAGTGACTCCAGTAGGTCAAAGTAAGCTTAAGTTCCGGATTACCCTCACCGAAGGCAAGAAGCACCAAATTCGCCGCATGTGCGCTGCGCTTGGTTACCAAGTAGAGAGCCTCCGCCGCGTCCGCATCATCAATATTGAGGTCGGCAAGCTGAAGCCAAACCAGTACCGCAAGCTCACCGACGAAGAAGTAAAAACACTCCTTTCAAAACTAGGAATACAGTAACGGAGCACCACCTTACGTACGCAGTATGATTACGATATAAAAAAGGCCACCCATGGGTGGCCTTTATCGTTCACTTCGACTACTCCTCAAGCCTCATACTATGAGCAAAGCTTGTGGCCGACCTACACCGCATTCAATTAAGTACCTTTTTACGCAACTGGTACCGCTCTCCTGGCGGCAACTGATCGCACGACGCGAAGTATGTTCCCAGGGCAACAAAAGTCATATTAATGAGGTCGAGTTGCCATGAACGCACGTACACCACCAGCATCAGACAGGCTAGGTATAGAGATAAGACACGAAGCGTCATAAAACGGTCACTTACCCGCCAACTATTTCGCGACCCAGGCTTATTAATTCGCTCGGAGGCATACGTATTGCCCACCATCTTGTATCCAAGCGCAAGCCAAGCAACAATCCATACCAAACTGAGCGGCTGCTGATGTACCTGATACTCGTTGAAAAATACCCATACGGTCAATGCAACCGCAATAACGAACATCAATCGTGCAACGGCTGTCGGTCGCACCGACGTGAAGTATTCAATCTTCGACGCAAGCGTCTGAATCCCCACCTTCGGTGTATCAAACACAAAATCGTCGACTACGCGGAGTACACGTTCCACTTGAGCACCTCTTTCAAAGATCTACCTAGCTACAAAATACAACGTAATGGTTGTCTGTCAATAATTACGGACAGGCAGCAAACTCACACGCAGGACCACTCCTCCCCACCGCACTTCCGTCAGGACAAAGCTTGGCGTCCATAGTGCAGGCAACCGGCTCCTCATAACCAGGCTCAAATCGCTTAAAAACAGGTGTTGCAAAGTGAATAAAGACGGCTGCAGCGACAACGATAATTATCAATTTAAGCATGGGCTAGTTTCATACGTCGACGGTACCAGACAAACAGAAGTACCATAAGGAGAATAGTCGGTACGTAGTAGTACGGCGACTGAAGCACGGCTACCGCTGGCTTACCGAAGAACTGTTTAATAGCGTATATCTGCTTGAGGGTACCAATGTATCCCAAGCTCTCCGGCAATGGCTCGGTCCCAAAGCGAATGACGTATTTCCCAAGATTATCACCATTACTTACCTCAATCAGGTAGGTACCAGGCTCAAGCGTTTCTGTAAATCGCTCACCGAGGCGGTAGGAATCACCAGTCGAATGAACGCGTTCGGTAACCTCGCCGATAGCGTTCGCATCAAGCCTAGCTACCTCCTCTACCCCACGCTCAACTTCACGCACAACAATGACTGATACTGGCCCGTACATTTGCTCGATATCTGGCTCGGCAATTTGAAAAGTAACTTCGCTAGAACTCGCCAGCACTATGCGGTAGGTCTGAGGAAAGCCAAGCAGATCACCGTAGTAGGCGCGCTCAAGCTCAGGCGCATCGATGGTGGTATAGGAATCCACATCCGGTGGCGTCACCATGACAACGTTGTAGGCGAGAGCAAGCTGTGGCAGAACGAGCAGGGCAAAAGCCATAGAGATAGCTACCACAAGGTAGCTTCCTCGTGCAGCGACAATCGTGGGCATAGTGAAATTATTCATCATCATACTTAAACTGGTCATCAATGAACGACTCTACGGTCTCGCCTAGGTTTACGTCACCCGCCTCATCGAGTACGGTACGCGCTTCGGTCACCTCTGGCCACACCCGCGCAAACACAGTCGCGAGACCTGACGTGGTAAATCGAGTACTGCAGGTATCGAAGAAGAATTCTTCACCTTCGTAAATAAGGCGGTAACGGTAATCGTTGGCATCGGCCGCCGAGGCACAGGCAGCTTCTTCGCGCTCATCTTCAAGGAGAGCAAGATTGGTCTCCGTGACCGCTGCAATGAGCGCATCGAAAGTTTCTCGATCGAGGCGACCCATTACGTCCTTTGGCGCTGGCTCGCTCGGCACGTACCCAGCCGCAAAGGTGTACGAGCGATCTTCTTCCAGGGTAAATGAGTCACACACCTGCAAGAGCCTATCGCACCCGCCATACTGCTGCCCCATAAGGGAAAAGGCAGTGTCTTCAACAGCTACAGGCGCATCACTTTCACGGTACTCTGGTGCATAGACGGTGATGTATAAATAGGCACCAAAAAAGACTCCGGTAAAAAAAGTGAGTACAACCAGTACTAAGTCAGTTCCACGCATAGAGGTATTATATACCACCCTTACCCGATGCGTTGTCAGTCAACACACAAGTACGGTATGATGGCTGGCGTCACAATTTTATATTAAGGAGAGATGGCAGAGTGTGAGAAATGTGTGGGACACATTTCGCAAGACCTTGCCAGCTTCTTTCGATAAAGAAGCGATAAGGTGTACAGCGTCTGTAAACAAAGTTTTCTTTT
>JACCDG010566936.1_pt1 | contig 12765 bp, 8 predicted proteins | sample 7442471 | NCBI WGS metagenome assembly JACCDG01 (sample SAMN15323444, study PRJNA562643) | freshwater metagenome | isolation source: river surface water | place: USA:Blue River Watershed | collected 2017-08-17 | reverse complement strand
GCCGTTGAACTAATAAGGTCAGTTGGATTTAAGGATGTAAGCGGGGTTTCATTGGCGCACTAGGAGCAGAAGTGACACAGAGGTGTCACCTCTGTGTCACCACCCTCACAAACCTCCTCTTACCGATTTTCAAAACCATAGTTTCAGTGGGAACAAAATTTGGATCAGTTATTTTTGTGTCATCTTCCTTTCTTACTGCCCCACCATCGATAAGTCTGCGCCACTCTGTTTTGGAAGGGATAACTTCAGCTTTGATCAAGACCTCAGGCAAAGTCTGTCCTGCCTCTAACTTTATTTCCAAAACATCCTCGGGCACACCACCCTTGGCAAAAGTATTTTCGAATGATTGAAGCGCTCCATTTGCCATCTCTTCTCCATAAAATCTCTTTACAATATCAAATGCAATACCAGCCTTTGCATCACGAGGACCTTTGGCCATCAACGATTCCTTTTGATCCAACGATATTCTTGTGCAGTATATAAATAGAGGTTCTATCATCGGATCTGGAAGCGCCATGATTGCTCCAAAAAGTTCATTTGGAGGCAAGTTGATAAATACTCCTGTGCCATTTGATTTGGACATCAGTTCACCTGTTTTTGGATTGGCAATGAGATTTAGTGCTACAACAAACTTGTCTTTGTTCTTGAGACGTTTTTGCAAAGTTCTTCCGGCAAGTGCATTGAAAGTCTGATCTGTACCACAAACTTCGACATCAACGTCCATGGCGACACTGTCATAACCCTGCATCAATGGATACATGAACTCATGTAGATGTATAGGAGTATTCTCTCGAAGCCTCTTTGCGAACATATCTCGCTCGAGCATCTGTTGAACAGTAAAATTGGAAGCCAAATTTACAACATCAACAAAAGTCAATTTAGACAACCATTCAGAATTGTAAGCGACCTTGGCAGGATTCTCTGGATCATCAAAACTAATAAGAGGCTTAACCTGATCCATCCAACCAGAAACATTGGCCTTGACCTGTTCACTTGTGAGCTGTTTTCTTGTTGCACCCTTGTCACTAGGATCGCCGATCTGTGCCGTAAAATCTCCAAACAAAATAACTATCTCATGACCGAGTTTGCGAAGCTCTTCCATGAACATGATGTTCTTTGCATGACCGAGATGCAGTGCGGTAAAAGTTGGATCGAAGCCTATATACATCTTGAGCCTATCTCCAGACACGAGACGCTCGATGAACTCCTTTTTTGAAGGCAAAACATCCACCACTTCCCCGCGCGCAAAAATTTCTTCTATTTTATTTTTATCTGTAATAATTTTCATAATCTTGAATTACTGTTTTACGAACCCTGAACCTGTAGAACCAGTTGAACCCGAAGAACTATCGGTACCAGTATTTTTTGGTTCAGTATCAGTTATTTTGGGTGAAGAATTTGTAGTTGATGTATTTGGAGTGTTTGCAGTATTTGCACTTGATTTGTTTCCATCGACTTTGTCCCATTTCTTTGCAACAAAATACAAGTATATAAGTTCCAATATACCCATAGTGTTTATAACAAGCAAGATGATGAACCACCATTTTTCATCTCTTTTTACTGCAGTCCAAAGTGAGTATCCTTTGAGAGATATAACCGCCACGCCTATCACAAGAAAAATGAGACCAAGACCAGCCATTGAAGCCAATCCCAAACCGAAAAACTGATTACCGCCTCCCCCATTACCTAAATAGTTCATCATGATAGTAAAGTGTAATTATAATGGATAATTGTAGCATAAATTTGACTCAAATTATCACATCCTCAGGAAACGTTTCCTCTCTGATTCAGGAAATCTTTCTATAGCATAACGCAACGCTGTTCTTGGTATAAACTCAATTTTTTTGGTCAAATAGGCTTTCAATTTATTTTCATCCCTCTTCCCCGCCTCGCGTAGCATCCAACCAACAGCTTTGTGCATGAGATCATGCTCATCCTCCAAAAGCATATCTGCAATATCATAGGTTAGATCCAAATCATTATTTCTAATAAATGCATAAGTCGAAATGATCGAAATCCTTCTTTCCCATAAATTTTTTGACTTCGCCAATTTGGACAGCACACTCTTAGCTTCGGCCTTTCTATTTAACAAAAAACTACCCACAACATAATGACAAGATATATCAACGAGGTCCCAGTTATTTATATTTTTTGTATTTTTCAAATAAAATCTGTAAATCTGATTCTTTTCGTTGTCACTAGTCCTTTTTGATATATATTTCAAAGCCAAAATTTTTACAGCCAACACTCTGATCTCATGCCATTTATTTTTCAATAAAACACCAACATCATCAAGACTGATATCGATATATTTTTTTGCAATTTTAGTAATTGTTGGAACATTTATGCCCAAAAAATAATCACCTTCACCATACTGACCTTTTCCAGATTTGAAGAAACGAGCAACACCAATCGCTTTTTCTTTGTTACGAAGACTCATTAAGTATCCGATCAGACGATTCGCATTACTCATAATATAGAAATCACAAACTCTTACCTAAAAGAGTATTGACTTTTTTCAAGGTTGCTGGACCAAAATATCCAGTTCCTTTTGTTAAACCACTTGGCGTCAATATGTCTTTAGCGTAATATTCTTGAAATTTTATCAATGCCTTTTGCGTCGCTGGTCCGAAATAAGAACTTTCGTTTCCTTTGGAACCAATACCACTAACTGATACAACAAAACCGTTATTGTTCAGAAAGACTTGCAATGACTTTACATCGGCACCAGTAGATCCCAATTTTAGAGTTCTAACAAAACTAATATTAGTCCCGACCGATGTAATTATAGGCTGTACTGTCAAACACTGGGCAAGGCTTGGGTATTTGGCTTGAGAAATAAGCTGATTAATATAACTTCTGGTCTTTGGTCCTACATTTCCAAAACCAGTTGTCTCTGGAGTACCCGAGCTAACAATTCCGTATTTTTTTTGAAACTGTGATACTGCATATACAGTCTGAGCATCATAAATTAGAGAAGTTGAGCTTACTAAAAAGAATTTCTCTAATGAAAGAACTTTGTGTAACAAAGCAACATCTGAACCGTTACTTCCCTTTAGAAGATTCTTGGTTATTATTGGATATACTATAGTCTTACAAATTGAAGTCGATGTTGCCAAACTAGGTACTACAGTAGGAGTTGCAAATATAGTGGCAGTATTTCCACCCCCTCCACCTCCGGTCCCACTTCCACTACTAGAACCCGATTGTGCAGGTGTCGGTGTTGGTGTCGGTGTTGGAGTAGGTTCAGCAGGTGTCACTGAAGTCGAAGCTGAACTGGCAGAACTTGTACCCAGCAGATTAGTCGCAGTAACTGTAAATGTGTAAGTGGTGCCATTGGTTAGTCCAGTTACAGTAATTGGTGAAGTTGCACCGTAACCAGCTATATTATGAGGAGAAGAAGAAGCTGTGTAATATAATACAGCTGAACCACCGTTGCTTATTGGTGCTGTAAAAGTAACAACGACTTGGCCGTTTCCAGCAGACGCTGAAACCGATGTGGGAGATCCTGGAACAGTCCAAGGCAATGTTGTCGTTGATGAAATTGATCCAGTTGATGTTCCTGCTGTATTTACTGCATATGCCCTAAAGTAATAAGTTGTATTGGGAGTTAAACTTGAAATATTATTCGTAAAAGTACCGGTACCAACTTGCGAACCCAGAGTAGTTGTTGAAATTACACTTGATAGATTTGCAGATGTACCATAAGCAAAACCTTTTTGAGACACCGTAGCACTTCCTATAGAAGTAATATTAGCGTCGAGCGTAAGCGTTGACGTTGAGACAGAGCTTGGTGACGAAGTTAATATTGAAGGAGCAACAGAAGCTGGTACATATTCATGTGCCCCATATTCTGGAGCTGTACCATACAACACCCTTGTACCATCAGATTTCTTATACAACCAAACCGAATCATTATCGCTCCAAGAAATTGCCGAAGCGAGAGTAATTGTATTGGTTGAATAATTAATGCTTGAAATCTGAACGATGTTGCTTGTATTACCAACAGCTATCCAATCTGGAAAAAAATTAATTCCCCTATTCAAATCCGAACCCCAAGTTCCATCCTGAAAATACAAAGCGTCATCGACTATTAGGGTGGTAGAATTTGATCCGGAACCATTTGCTTGTGTTAAATATGTTCCACCATCAATAGCTGTTGAATTAGATTGTAAGGATAAATTTGGCAGTGTAGCACTAGTTGCGTCAGACAAATCTATACTAGTAAATTTTGGATCACCATCTGTTGTTAACCAATTATTGGATAGTGTATCCCAGGTCTCAGGCGAACAAGCTGTATCATAAAGAGAAAGCTGGCAAATATCACCTTCCGCATTGTCATAAACAATATTATTCTTTACTACATTTCCCGTAGGACCAGTACCACTCAAGTCCCACTGAGCTATGCCCTGTCCATTATAGGCATTATTCATGTTTCCATAAATTCTCCAATTGTCACCATGTCCATTGTAATAAATCGTATTGTTATATACACGATTAAAGAAACCTCCACACGCACCATTATTTCCAACTCTCGAAGTTATACATTCATCCCCTGACCACCACGCCGAATTTGAATACTTAAAATATATACCAGACGCCATACCGTTAAAAATATCATTAAATCTGACAATGTTTCTAGGAGAGGCCAGATCAAGATTAGTTGATCCACCATTTCCTGGATTATTTGAAGCATGGCCTATTCTGTTATTCTCAAGCAATACATACGTTCCGTCACGGGCATAATCATCACCAAGTTGAATATTACGGTGACCGAACATCCCATTATATGAGGCATTGGTATAATATGGCACATTTTTTTGTGACAAAATCCAATTTGAATATGTACCACTTCCAGTGGTCTTAACATTTCTAACTACCAACTCTCCAGTACCAGCATTGTATGATTGAACCAACCCACTCATAGCCTTTGAATAATCACTTGCGTATACGATTCCGATGGGAGCGTTAACTGTCAAACTAAGAGTACCCACATCAGCGACAATAAGAGTTTGATTTGCAGTACTAATAGTAAGTGAAGTGTTGGAAGTGCCTCCTTGATAATTTGTACAACCACTTATCCAAGGTTCATTGTGAAAAAAGTTATTTCTGATAACTGTATACATACTGTTATTTTCTATGCCACCATGAGCCGAATATGCAATCGTATTATTTTCTATTGTATTGTAATTGTCGTTATTCTCATTATTACCAGCGCCATATGCCTGTCCAATAGTAAATATATTGGCACCTTCGCCACAAGCTGTAGTCAATCTTTTACTAAAAGTGTTGTTGTGGATCCAATTGTGAGTATTCCAACAATTTAATCCTGCACAACCCAATGTACCAGAGATAGTTATACCTCCCCCAGATTCATTGCCCGCTGTAGATGTAAATGTTGAGCTTGCAATTTCATTGTAACTACTAGACTTGATTATATATGCCCAAGTTGCGATGTCTTGAAAAGTAAAACCTACAATTTTTATATATGAATCTGTTGATAGCCAAATACCCCAAGTAATCGGACCACCAGTAATAATCGGAACCTCATCTGAATATGCAGAAAAAGTAATCATGTTAGAAGGGCTCGTACCAGAGTTTGCTGGATCAATACCTTCTGAATCTAAACCAGATCCAGCAACAGTATATGTGCCACCTCGGAAATAGACTGCGTCTCCAGCGACCGCATTTGCATTTGCAGTATTACGATCGCAAGCCGCGGCACCGGCCAGCGGTGTTGCACTCTGACAATTTACCCAGGTTGCTGCTCCTGTCGGACTCACCCAATAAGTACCGGCTTCTGCATAGTTTGCGGAGCACAAAAGAGTCAACATCAGCAATCCAAAAATTTCGAAATAAGATAATCTATTGTTCATTGGAGTTTCACTCGAATCAATCTAGTATAATTAAATATTTAGCGATAAATACATTGTACCATGGTAATAAATATGAAAATATTTGCTAAGATATGGATATGAAAATTGCCAGAAATCTATTGAAGCACTTCATTCTGTATCCTACTATCTTTTTGGTATCTATTATCATCGTAACGATATTAATCCGCAACATAGTCACTTCACCATCCAACGACCGCAATTGGAATGAAGATCAGATGGTATTATCGAGCACCATCATCAAAGACAATCTTATTACAATAAACAATGTCAGAAATTTTAAATACGCCTCAACGACAAGTTTTGTTGCCAAATATTATGACGAAACTTATGACCTGAATAAACTAAAGAAAGTCTGGTATATAGTAGAACCTTTTTCTGGAATCCCCGGTTCGGCTCATACTTTTTTGAGTTTTGAATTTGAAAATGACAAATTTGTTTCAATTTCTGTAGAAATAAGAAAAGAGAAGGGTGAAAAATATCACCCACTCAAAGGTCTCTTCAATCAATATGAATTGATGTACGTAATAGCCGACGAAAAAGATGTTATAAAGTTGCGCTCCAACTATCGCAAAGATCTAGTCTATGTCTACCCGATACGTGCTCCAAAAGAAAAGATGAGATTGATTTTTGTCGATATGCTTGAGAGAGCAAATCATCTCCGAGATAATCCAGAATTCTATAATACAATCACAAATACCTGCACCACAAATATTGTTGCTCATGTAAATAAGATTACCCCAAAAAGAATACCCTTTTTCAATCTCCGCATCTTACTTCCAGCCAATTCTGATAAACTGGCTTACAAACTAGGACTTATCGATACTGACTTACCATTCGACGAGGCAAGACAAAAATACTTCATCAATGACCGCGCAATGAAGTATGCAGATAGTGAAAACTTTTCAAGAATGATACGCGGGGAGTGAAAAGTGGCAATAAAAAAGGCGCGAGACTCTGTAGTTCGCGCCATGCACGGAGAAAGCTCCTGACTAGTCGGCCCCTTCGGGGGATGTGACAGTGACCGGTTCGTCATCGCAAACCTCCAGCTGATAGACTGCACCGTTGGGCTGACGAGCGGTCCACCCTTCTGCAATGGACAACGTCCAACCCTGCTTACTGGGATTGTAAATCAAAGTGAAAGTACCGGAATGCATACTGGCAAAAACTGCTCCCAAGATCAAGCTCCCGCTCCGGTCGACCATCTCGACCATGGCGGAATCGATCTTGTTGCCGTCACAGAGCACCCTCACCGTTTGACCTCTTTTCAAATAGACCATTTTTTCCTCTTTTCTGGTTTATCCGACCCATGAGACATTACCACAGGATTCGGTGGGTGTAAAGTTGTTTGGGGGCACCTTTTAGTCCACGAACTTAGTAACTCTACTTATTTAAACTACAACTTAATCCCGAATGGAGAGATTCAGTATTGTATGTTCTGTAGTCATTATTATCGACGCATATAAATTTTCCATTGTTAACGGATGTTGAAATGGCCAGAGTTTTGTCGCTATCAGTACAATTAAATCCACTAAGCCCTCCTACATTTAATTTTGTTATTTCATCAATGAGCAGTTGTGCCTCTGCACTTTTACAAAATCCTGTGAAGGCTAGACTGTGAGCAGTTTGCCATGGACCGGACACTGTTACTAATTCCATTATTTGGTTTCTTATTACGTAATCTTTTCCTGCATTTTCACCATTACGTTTTGCAATTTTTAAGGCTGTTGCATTAACGACTGTATTTGAAGACAGTGGTGGCTTCTGCCTAACTTGAAATTTGACGTAGCTTATACCGATAAAGAGCCCGATTACGATAATAGCGATAATGACCATTTTCAATACATCTTTCGCTTTACCGACACCTTTTAAGTTTTGTGCTTCAACTTCCTTTATGCGTAAAGAAGAATTCTTTAGCTTTCTTACAGCATCAAGACCAATAATGGAGCTTGCAATTACGGCACCCAATATATAAAGAGCAAGACCACCAGTTTTACCATCAGCAAAACTTAAAACCAAGAGAAGGACAGCTAGCATCAAAGCGACTAGCAGTCGCCATTTTGCTGTATATACATTTTTATGAATATTCCAACCAAGTATTACGAAGACAAGTCCCAATACTGCACTTGATATAAGAATAAACGATACTGAACCGAGCGATTTACCCGTAACAAGAAAGATAAAGAGGTTAAAAAGAAGAAGAAAAAGACCCTCTCCTTCAAGCCCAGAACCAACATTTTTAAGTCGTCTGGTTAATTGCTGTTCAATATCCATGGTTTTAAGTTATTTGTATTGTGTTAATTATACCACAAAATTAGCGAAGGAAAAAATACCTGGCTTTTTTCAAAAGTAATGGGAAACGTAGATTTATAACAATATATCTACGCTGCGGAGGCATTTTATGGTCGCTTCGCTTCCTAAAATGCACTCACGCAAAACATAGTCGCTCGCAAGCTCGCTCCTTGTTTTGCGGAGAGTGCGGGATTCGAGTCTTACAGACTCTGTACAGGTTTCGCATTCTTCCTCCTTACAGTCGTCAGAATATGCTCAACCTTTTCGAATCCCGCACGCAAAGCCCGAAGGGGCTTTGCTACTCTCCTTACTCATTCACTTCGTTCATTCGTTGCGGAGAGTGCGGGATTCGAACCCGCGGTCCCGGTAAAGGGACACCTCGTTAGCAGTGAGGCGCTTTCGACCACTCAGCCAACTCTCCAAAGTACAAAAACATTCTGGCACAAAAGTGACCATTTATCAAAAGCGATCATACAAAGGTGTCACCTCTGTTTACCCTGCGACACCTCTCTAAACTTGCTATAATTACCCCATGACTACTCTGGCCACGAAAGTATCCGAATATTTCCGAATAACCGCCGAACAAAAGAACGCTCTCAAACGTCTGGGTATCGAAACGATCCACGATCTTCTTTATCATTTCCCTGTCCGCTATGGTGATACGGCGATAGCAAAGAGCATAGACAGTCTCGAAGCTGGTGATACAGCAGTCATCTTCGGCAAGATAACCAATCTCAAAGCTAGCAAGGGCTTCCACACAAAAGTTACAATGGCAGATGGTTATGTCGAAGATGAGACTGGCAGGATACATTGTGTCTGGTTCAATCAACCGTACTTGGCAAAAATGCTGGTAGACAATTCTCTGGTCCGAATCGAAGGCAAAGTCAGTGCTAGAAAAAACAAAGAAACCAACGAAACACGTGAGATCTACTTTTCCAATCCAAAAGTCGAAGCGGTAAATACGGTGCCAATAGGCGTTGGCGACTCCCTATTTGGCGATGGTAATGAGGCCCACACACTCTACCCCGTCTACCCCGAATCTAGAGGTATCAGCTCGAGTTGGCTTTATCATGCTCTACAAAAAATCTTCAAAAATAATATTCTCGATGAGATAGAGGATCCGATACCAGAATCTATTCTTACAAAATACCATTTACCGAGTATCAAAACCGCTTTTATTTGGATCCACACACCACTAAACCGTGATGACGCTCTTTCGGCTCGCAAAAGATTTGCCTTCGAAGAAATTTTCATTATTCAACTTGGCAAAAAACAGGCCCGCAAACAGTACGAGGATCATCCAAGTTTCTTGATCGAGACCAGTGACGACAGTGTACGAGAGTTTGTCCGCAGATTCCCCTTCCAAGCAACAGGTGCTCAAGTAAGAGCGATCGAAACCATTATCAAAGACATGCGAAGCAACCATGCAATGTCTAGACTACTCGAAGGTGATGTAGGTTCTGGCAAGACCGCAGTTGCCGCTGCTACCGCATATGCTGTCATGGTATCGAGACCAGATATTACAAAAATTGTGGCGGATTATATTCCAACATTAGACAGAAGCAATGCAAAACCCCTTTTGAAACCAAGTCAGAAAGTTGTCCGCTCAACAAACCTCCAGATTGCCTATATGTGCCCAACAGAAATCCTCGCCACTCAACATTTCGAATCATTCATCCAATATTTCTCATACATGCCGATACAGATCGGTCTCATCACCGGATCTGGTTGTCGAAAATTCCCTTCCAAAGTCAACCCAAAAGGCTGGACTGATATTTCAAAAAATCAACTTCTGGAATGGGTCAGGAATGGCGAGATCGCTGTACTCATCGGTACTCATGCTCTCATCCAGAAAACGGTCAATTTCAAAAATCTGGCTTATGTAATCATCGATGAACAACATCGTTTCGGCACGGCCCAAAGAGCAAAACTGGTAAAAAAAGCTGGGGTTGATATAGAGAAGATTGCTATTGAGGCGGGCAAAAATAAAAGTAATACTATTCAAAACAAAAAAAATCAAAATCAAGGAGGCCAAAATAACCAGACAAATCTATCCGTATCAGCACCTCACCTACTATCAATGACTGCTACTCCCATACCACGAACACTTGCCCTCACTATGTATGGAGACCTCGATCTCACTCTCCTCGATGAGATACCAGCCGGCAGAAAACCGATCATTACCGAACTAGTCTTACCGGATAAAAGAGATGAAGTTTATGAAAAAATTAGATTGGAATTGAAAGACGGTCGGCAGATGTATGTGATCTGTCCACGTATTGATGAGCCCGATCCAGACAAAGAGGCGGCCATAATTGCCAAGTCTGTAAAAGAAGAAGCCAAGAGGTTGAAAAAATCCATTTTTCCAGAATACGAAATTGGTGTAATGCACGGCAAAATGAGACCAAATGAAAAAGATAATGTGATGACGGATTTCAAAGCCGGTAAGATCCACATCCTCTGTGCCACCTCGGTCGTCGAGGTCGGCGTGAACGTACCAAATGCAACAGTAATCATAATCGAAGGTGCTGAGAGATTTGGATTGGCTCAACTACATCAACTTCGTGGCAGAGTGATGCGCAGTACTCATCAGGCGTACTGTTATGCCTTTACCGAAACCAATTCTGCAAAATCAATAGAAAGACTCAAAGCCCTGCAATCTGCCAAAAATGGTTTTGACCTTGCCGAGCTAGATCTAGCTCAGCGTGGTGCAGGACAACTTTCTGGTAGTCAACAATGGGGCGTCTCTGATATTGCCATGGAAGCACTTCAAAACCTTAAGATGGTCGAGGCCGCACGTAATGAAGCGAGTGCGCTTATCGAAGAAGACATTTCTCTTTCAAAATATCCACAACTAAAACATCGGTTAGATGAACATACAAAAGAAGCGCATTTTGAATAAGAGAAATCCCGCACAAGGGCGGGACTCTTGAGAGCAAACGGTGGACGTCACCTTTTACTGAGGCTGTCGCCACATACACCGTGATTTCTTTTGTGACAAGCACTACAGGTGGTGAGTACCATAACCGTACCCCAGCAATTGAAATAGGTTAGCACTTTCTGGTCGGGCATATCGCGATCACATACGGGGCAAGCATTTGAAGGTGGGCAAACATCAATGCTATGCCAATGGTCATGCCCAAACAATCGATCGGCTACAACCTCTGGTTTCCAACCATATGCCAATATCAGATTTGCCTCGACATATCTCCAAGTACGAAGATCTCCAACGTATTGATCTGCAGTAGGAGGTTCTTTTTCGGTTTGCGGATCAAGATTCTGTCGTGTTCTATGATCAAGCAAATAATCACATTCGGTACCGTGCCAAACATGTATCGTTTCGACGGCTTGATCATCAGTCGTTACGGCAACCACCTGACCCTGTTGACCCTGGAACATAAGTCCTTTTCCAGTTACGTCAACAATATCACCAATTTTGAATGTGCTCACGTTTGTCCTTTTTGTTCAATTTTCAACAGTATCGAATAATAGATCCCTAAAGTCAATATTTGAAATTTTCATAATAATCCATTTCTTTTCATTGTATTAATAAAAAATAGTACTACAATTAGATGTAGTAGTTCTTTAGTTTATTAACTAATAAGAACAAATGACTACATTTACATTTATTTGCCTTTTGGCACTGTCCTACATAGCAGGCTTCATTACCGCTATGAAAATAAAAGATAAAGGGTGTGATTAATTCCTAGTCCGCCCTCCTGGATTCGAACCAGGGACCCCAGAGGTATAAGCTCTGTGCTCTAACCAACTGAGCTAAGGGCGGTCGCACATTTTCACATTACTCGTTCGTAACTGTCATTCTAAGATAATTTTACCAAAATTGCACCTTACACCTTCTTATCATCACTCTTCTTTACCACTATTCCCTGCGCGACCAAAATTGTCTCATATTCTTCCCTCTCTATTGTCTCAGTCTCGATCAGGCGCTTTGCTATGGCCTCAAAAGCTATCTTGTTGTGTTCAAGGGTCTTTTTTGCAACCTCTCTAGCATCAGTCATGATTTTGGACACCTCGCTATCAATTTCTGAAGCAACCTTTTCTGAATATTCGCGATCTGAAACTCCCATACCATACAGAACTTTGCCTTGAGCGCTTTCGAGAGCGATCGGACCAATCTTGTCTGACATACCATAACGAGTCACCATATCTCTTGCAAGAGCGGTTGAGACTTGGAGATCATTCGACGCGCCAGTCGTAAGATCGCCGAACATCATAAGCTCTGCCACATAACCGCCGAGCGAAACAGCGATATCATCTAGAAATTCTTTCCTTGATTGCAACTTACGCTCTTCAAATGGCAACTTGAGCGTGTAACCAGCTGCTCTACCTCGTGAAATAATAGAGATTTTGTGGACAGGATCGGCATATGGCAAAACCGAAGCGATGATAGCGTGACCAGCTTCATGATATGCGGTGATCTCTTTTTCTTTCATAGAGAGGATATGACTGCGTCTCTCCGGACCGAGCATGACTTTTTCTATTGAGCGAATAAGATCAAATTGACCGATCTTATTCCTATCTTCACGAGCCGCCAAGATAGCCGCTTCATTCATAAGTG
>JACCDG011142818.1_pt1 | contig 12767 bp, 7 predicted proteins | sample 7442471 | NCBI WGS metagenome assembly JACCDG01 (sample SAMN15323444, study PRJNA562643) | freshwater metagenome | isolation source: river surface water | place: USA:Blue River Watershed | collected 2017-08-17 | reverse complement strand
TTAGTTGTTGCAAAAATGATGTACCAACTCCAGTTACTGTTGCATTAGCTGTAGAAGAAGTTATTGTTCCAACACCATTTATATTAGATTGTTGAAATCCATTTGCAGTGAAAAAAGACAGCATTTCACATCCGTTTGCAGATGTAGCAACAGATGTATTAAGCGCATTGACGTGTGAAAAATTACCTATAATATGTGCTGGTTTAAATCCAACGGAATAAAAAGATATTCCAGCGCCAGAAGCAGTGGCTCTTGATTGAAATGTATCTGCAGCAAAAGAAGGATTCGTGCTTAATCCAACTCCTGCTTTCATAGCCATAAAAATTATAGAATGACCAGCATTTACAGAGCTTTGAGTTACTGCAAAACCTGTAGCAAACATAGACTGAAACAATACAGTTGAAGTTGATGCCAAAGTCAAGCTTCCAGTATTAGAAATTCTAGCTACGACAGCAGTAGGGTCTGCTCCAGTTGTACTTCTCCAAATTCCGCCAACTTGAGATATAACATTAGTGGTTCCTGCAGCAGCATTGCGCAAAGCTGTACCAAAATGTATTTGGCTATCTGCTGTTTGAGCAGGACGTAAATGTGAAAACAAAATTGCATCTGGTTGAAATGTAGTACCAACTCTAACAGCAGTATTGATAGCTGCTGGTAAAGCTGTTTGACCAACTGCACAAAAGAAATCATCTCCACCAAAAACTGTAAAAACAACATCTAAAGGTTGTACTTGTGTTCCTACGCTATCATAAGTTCCAAATATAATGTCATTGCCAAAACCTGTCATTCGCCATTCTCTACGAACTGTGTTGCCGACATTTCTTGAAAACACAGAAACAGTATTTCCAAAACTAGCTAAAGAACTCGATGGGTCAGCAGCGTCTTGATTTGAAACCCAAAAACAAGCATTTGTCAAACCTGTTCCAGCAATATTGCTACCTCCAAACCCAACAGATATACAAGGAAAAGTCGTTGTAGTATCAAAATTGTTAGGCTGTACAGCATTGTCCATTGCATACACAAGAAAACCTTTGGGCACACCAAATCCTGTTGGTAAATTTATATTGAAAGCCCCATTAGCTTGTCCAGTTGGAATTCTGGTTGCAACAATTCTAGTTTTCATAATTTATTTATAAAATAAATTAAACTTCTTCCATTGTAAGTTGTATACTGAAGTTAGCATGAGTGGCGTTAAGTAAAGTCCAGTTGATACGTAATTTATCATTAGAAGTGACCAAAGATCCAGCTAAGAATGAATTAGTACTAGTAAAATAAGTTCCTGCTCCAGTAAGAGTTATTCCAAAGCCACCTATCATACTGTATCCAGTACCACCTAAAGTAAATAGGCCTGTGTCTGTATATTTTTCTAACTGAATTCTAGAAACACCAGCTGATGCTGTTTCAACTCTTATATCGATTTCTCTTAATCTAAAAGTTACATCAGTTACACCATCTGCAGCAGACTCAGGTATTTTCAAAATAACGTTGTCAGGACCAGCAGCAAGAGGGGTGTAGCCAGCGCAAAATTGCATTGTAAATCCTCTTTTAGCTCTTATAATTGGTGTATTTGCAGTAGCAGAGGAGAAAGCTATTCCAGCACCAGGTGCTGCGAAATATTGCAGACCATCAGATCCTGTGACAATTACAGATGCTCCTGCTCCAACTGGAGCAGTTGGCAATGTCATTGTATAGTTAACGGTATTTCCGCCACCTTGCAGAGCAGCATAAAAAGTATTTCCAGAATTCCAGAATCTTAAATCTGAAGCAGTTCTCATTCCTAGATTGGTAAATACAGAAATTGCGGTGCCTGATTCTGAAATATACAAAACATCAGAGGCACCACCATTCACAACAAATCTAATTGGATGAGCTGTTGTTGTACCAAGCACTAATGGTGCACTAGTAGATGAGACATATACTGCATTTGGCGCAGCTAAAGCTCCACTTCCACTAAATGTACTAGAATTCATTCCAATTTCGCCGTAAAACGTAGTATCTGTACTTTGATCGTTATTTACAACTAAATTTGATGATGCAGACGTTCCATTTGATCTATTTTGAATTACAAGCTGATTGTAACTGTTGACATTAGAGACAAATGAACCTAAAAGATTTGGAATATTATAACCAGGTGCGCTACCAACTGCTAATGTTGTTCCAACAAACAAACTTTTTGCGATACCAGCACCGCCGTCTACAACTAATGCTCCTGTTGAAACTGATGTTGATTCGGTTGTATGATTTATGTCAACAACACCAGTTGCAGTGTTATTTGTAAAAGTCGTTGAGCCAGAAACAGAAGCACCAGTACCTGAATAGTAAGCTGCTATTTGATATTGCGCACCAGGTATTGCAACTGTTCCCGAACCAGCACCAGTTGAAGAAACAGTACTCCAAGAAGCAACTCCATTAGCATTGGCTGTTAAGACCTGTCCAGCAGAACCATTTAGTATAGGAAATGTAAATCCAGTCCCAGTTGCTCCAAGAGTTAAGTAACCATCGCCACCCAAGTATAGTCTTTGAACACCATTGACTCTAACATCTATAATGCCACCAACAAAACCAGTTGCAGCATTTATTGCCAAATATGTTCCTAACGAAGAACCAGCACTCCAGGATTGGCTTGTACCTAACAATTTTAAAGCTGCACTAGAGCTATTTACTGCTGAAAGTGGGAAACTTGATATTGATAATTGACCTACATCAGGCTCATAATTAAAGGTTGTAGAAGCAGCAAAAGATGTACCTGATTTATATTGGATGTCACCAATGTTAGTTCCGCCAGGAGATCCACCGCCACTTGTAGGTGCTGCTACCCAAGCCATAACACCATCTATACCTGATGATAAATATGATGTTCCTGTCCCAGTTGGAGTTCTTGGAGGTAGAATATATGTTGTGTTTGCGGATCCAGCAAATCTAAAACCACTATAGTTTGCTCCATTGAAAATGTTTAAACTTCCGCCAACTGAAATAGATTGACCAATTCCAACTCCGCCTCTTACAACAAGGCTACCAGAATCAGCAGCTAGTGAAGCAGTTGTGTTTGTTATTGTTGTTGTTCCGCCAATAAATGAATTACCAGCAATTCCAACACCACCCGCAACAGTTATTGCACCAGAATTAGTGCCAGAAGATGATGTGCTATTTTGCTGAACAAATGTTCCACCAATAAATGCGTTTCCTGCGATACCTACTCCACCGGCAATACTCATCGATCCAGAGTTTGTACCTACAGATGAAGTATTATTTTGTTGAACAAATGTCCCACCTATAAAAGCATTCCCTGCAATTCCAACTCCACCTACTACGGTAATTGCACCGGAGTTAGTACTTGAAGATGAAACATTACTATTTTGAACAAACGTACCACCAATAAAAGCATTGCCAGCAATTCCAACACCACCGGCAATTGTGACAGCCCCTGAATTAGTGCCGACAGATGAAGTGCTGTTTTGTTGGACAAATGTTCCACCTATGAATGCATTTCCAGCAATACCTACTCCACCTACTACAGTTATAGCTCCTGAATTAGTACTAGAAGAAGAAGTGCTATTTTGTTGAAAAAATGTTCCACCAATAAATGCATTACCAGCAATTCCAAGACCACCAGCAATTGTAACAGCTCCAGAATTAGTGCTTGATGATGATGTGTTATTAGTTTGAGTAATAGTACCGCCAATAAATGCATTTCCTAATAATCCCAAACCACCCGTTACAGATAATGCACCTGAATTTGTAGATGATGAGGATTGATTGTTTTGAATTACTGTAGTTCCACCAATAAATGCATTTCCAGTTATTCCAATACCACCATAAACATATATAGAGCCAGTAGTAGTTGAAGTGGAATTGATTCTTCCACCAATAGAAACACCTGTTCCAGTAAATTGTAAGTTTGCGTTTTCACTTATTGCTGTTGAAGTAGTAGCGTAAAATGCAGCGAAAGTTGCTGTACCAGAGTTAACTGATCCTGAGCCACCACTTGTCGGAGCTGCAACCCAAGCCATTACACCGTCTACACCTGATGACAAATATGATGTTGCAGTTCCTGTCGGTGTTCTGGGTGGTAAAATATATGTAGTATTGACACCTGATTGAGCACCAACAAAACCTGTATATAAAGTGTTTCCAGAATTATAAAATCTTAATGCATTTGCTGCTCTTATAGATAAAGCATTGTTTCCAGTGGTTAATCCGTTTTCCACTAAAACTGTGTAAGATCCATCACCAGTAGAAGCAAAACCAACCCAACCTTGAACATCTAATTTATATCTAGGATTAGTTTGTCCTATACCAACGATAACTCCAGTGCCTAATTCAGCTATCCCAATTGTTCCACCAGCAGAAGCACGTAATAATGGTGTTCCAGACTTATCATTGACAGACCAAATTGTGCCTGTAGATAAGTTGTAATCAAGTGAAAAGACATCACCATCAGACCCAGTAAAAGCAACCGAGTTATCATCTCTTACTTCTAATGTTAAAACAGACGTGCCAGCACTAGAACCAGTAAAAACAATATTAGGTAATACTGTTGCTTTGTTTCTATTGGTTGTAATTCTTATATTCTTATCTGAATCTGCCATAATGTTATCTTCTTATATTGTAAAAGTTTTACTTTTATAATCCATACCTTGATTTTTGTGAATTGTATATTTGTTTTACTTCTTCAGCTGATAAAGCTCTGTTATAAAACAAAACTTGCCCAATATTCCCAATCCAATCCTCGCCAGCCCCAACATATCTACCAACATATGCTATATTCTGTGTTACATTAATTGATCTTGGAGAAGGACCAACAATTATTGCACCATTAACGTAAACAGAAGCATTTGTCCCATCGTAAGTTGTTGCAACGTTGTACCAAGTATTTGCTGCCACTGATGATCCGCCAGACAAAAATTCAACTCCTGATATATAAGTGCCCCAAGCAGATCCAGTATTTCCTTGAGCTATTCCTGTGGCTTGATTGTTTGCATTTGTGCCATATGAAAAAGGGTGTCCATAGGTGTTAAAATTCGTTGCTCTCGCCCAAACAATTATTGTCCTAGCGTTTGTGCCATAATTAAAATTTCCCGTGACCAAACTTGCATTAGCTGAACCATTAAAATACAAACTGTCTATTGTAGAACCACTTCCAGACCTTGTTAATGAATTCCCAGTACCAGATAAAGTCCCATTAGTATTTCTGCCTGATAAATCGTTCCAAACAGTACCAGAGCCTAAATAACTTCTTATATTTGAAGCATCTAAATTCAATACTAGATCTTTGTCATATGGAATTTTCGGCCCTATTGAAGTTCCCATTATAATCCATACCTTCTTCTTTGAGACATATATATATTTTTAATTTCGGATGCGCTCAATGCCGAAGAATAAACTTTTACATCTGAAATTTTTCCATCAAATGCTCTTGTTCCAGAAGCATTGTTTCCTATAACTGCGCTATTATTTGTTCCAAGATTGATAGATGTGGTGCTATTTCCAATTGCAGCACCATTTTTGTAAAATATGACATTTGTACCATTATGAACAGTTGCAATATGTTGCCAAGTATTTAGGTCGACTCTGTTTTGCTGATAAACATTAGTAGTACCTAGAAGTATGCCTACTCCGTAAGCAAAAGCATTAGAAGCATTTATATTGTCAATATATAAACCAAATCCGCCAAAAGGAAATGCTTCTGAGAGCTTGTCATAAATTCTACCTCTGCTATTTCCACCAAAACTAGCAGGATTTATCCAAGCAGAAATAGTGATTGAGCCTGTCAAGTTCAATCCATTTCCAGCACCCAAATCGATTTTTGATGTAGTGCCATTAAAAGAAAATGATAAGGAATTTCCAGTACCTGCTAAAGTTACACTAGTCAAGGTGCCAAAATTTTTACCAAGCAGACCAAAAACTGTTGATCCAGAAGTGTAAGACTTTGAATTGGAAGCATCTATATTCAATGCTATAGAGGGATTGTGTATTTTTGGTCCGCCGTGTTGTCCCATTATAATCCATACCTCTTTTTAGTAGCATTGTAATTTTTAGATATTTCTGCTGCAGAAAGAAACCTATTATAAATTGTAAATTGTCCAACTCTTCCTATATGATATTGTGGTGATGATATTTGGAATCTGCCAATAAAAGATTGAGATGGAGTAGGCATAGTGCGTGTTCTTGTTGTTCCTGAAACATTTAAGACACCATCTAAATAAATTTGCATTATTCCTGTTGTGGCACTTTTTGTAAATGCCCAATGATGCCAACCTTGCCATTGTGCATTAGTTAAAGTTGCAGTATTAATTCTGTCATATGTTCCAGCAGAAATTCCAGCATCCCAATAAACTACATTATCACTCCAAGGTAAGTGTATATTTATTGTCCTCAATTCATCAGCTGTATGTGCTGAAAACACTGAAGAACTTTGTGCTGTAGTTCCGTAATTCCAGATACAAAATGTTGCATCATTTCCTGTTGGTATATAACTCACTGGCACTTGAATATAATCATTTGTTCCATCAAAATTAAATGATCCACCATTTAAAGTGCCGAAGACGACACCATTATTAAGAGTCCCACCAATACCACCTGTAAATAAATCAAATGCTGTATTACCGCTTCCAGAAAAACTTCTGATATTTCCAGCATCTAAATTAAAGATGATGTTATCTGTCACTATGCTTGGATTGTAATAGTGTCCCATTATAATCCATACCTCTTTTTAGTAGCGTGATAATTTTGCAAAACTTCAGCAGCAGATAATCCACGATTGTAAATTTTAAAATCTGCAATTTTACCATTTAAAAATCTAGTTTCTGTAAAATCCCATTTACCTAAACTTATGTTTGTTTGTTTAGTGCCCACTCCTGCAGCTGTTCTTGCCAATCCAGATTGAACGCCATCAACATACAAAATAGAAATAGATCCATCATTTGTTGCAGTGATTTGATGCCAAGTGTTATCTCCTACAACTATAGAACTTGTGCATCTTGTTATTCCATTCCCTGGTTGAGCGCCCCATTCTAGTACACCTCCAAGATCAGGCCTGTCTTGAATAAAAAAACCAGTTGATCCAGGCGATGTTTGATAATTATTATCCACTAATGTTTGTATAGTTGCTGTTGTAGTGCCAGTTGTCAACCATTTAGCCCACATTGACAAAGTGATAGGCGACCCAGTGTCAATTTCATTTGGATAAGAAACAGAAGCAAAAGAAGTTGATCCATTAAAAGTAAAAGATCCATAATTAGCAGAATCAAAAGTTACACTAGTAAGAGAAAATGTTCTACCAAACCCACTAATATCATAAGAAGTATTACCAGACCCAGGATAGCTTCTTGGATTAGCTGCATCAATGAACGAAATTAAACCGTTCATAGCTATAGAAGTATTGTATGCAATTCCCATTAATAGCCATACCTTCTTTTTGTAGCGTTGTAGATTGCTAATATTTCTTGATCTGATAAGACTCTTCTATATATCAATGCATATGATATTTTGCCATTCAAAACTGGGCTAGAAATTGTAGGGTCAGGCACTGAACCATAATGATAACTGAATCCAGTAGAAGAAAAACCAAAAGTCATTGTAGGATTTATAGCATCAAGCCTTCCATTTAAATATATTCTTCCCCCAGTATTTCCTATTGCAGCGCCTGGAGATAAAATGGATTTCCAGGTAGCTGCACCAAAATACCAAATACCAGTTGACAGATTTGTTGTACCAGCAGTACTGGACAATGTAGGAGGATTAGCGAGACGAGTGCCTGAGTGAGACATTGTTAGATTTGCTGTGTTGTTCATCCAAAAAAAATGTCTTGGATTAGTACCACAAATTAGGGGTTGTCTTGAAGAAACATCATCTAAATTAAACCAACATACTTTTGTATATTCAGAATTAGCCATATCAACAAAAGATGTGCCTGTAGCAACAAAAGTATTTTTATTAGTTCCAAATGAAATACCTTGTGTACTAGAAATAGAAGCCAAGCTATTTCCAATTGCAGAAGCTTGATTAAATAAATCAATCATTGTTGCAGAAGTACCATCAAAACATCTAGGATTAAGTGTATCAATAAAATTTAATATATTGTCAAAAGCAAATGATGGTGCGTGTCCAAGTGCCATTATGAGATACCAAACCTTCCTCTAAAAGCTCTGTAATGTTCTCTTGCTTGTAAAGCAGTAATTGCTTGACCCATATCAAACCACAGTTGACCAATAGCGCCATCACAACCTGGAAAATCAAACATTTTAGTGTCTGATGCACTGTTTTGGTTACCAGATAAACCTGTAAATGTTGTAAACAAACTTCCATTTATATACATTGTTGCAGCAGTTCCAGAACGAGTAAAAACATAATGTCTCCATCTATCATCTGTCATTGCTAATCCACTTGTAGTGTAATTTGTATTTGAGGATTTCATTGTGATATTTCCGTTTGCTTCAACAAAAAATCCTAAATCATTACTTTGCCATTGGATTATTGTTCTATAATCTGCAGCTTGAGGTTGTCTGTATATAAAAATACATGTAAAAGAACTACTTGATTGATTTCCAACTTGAACTATCTTTTGAGTAAATTGTTGAACACTTGTTTGCTTGACATACTTTGATATACCAGAACCAGCAATAAGATTGGTATTATCTGTCATTGTCCAATTAGAAAAACCCTTAAAAATAAGAGGATTAGAAAAAGTGAAACCAGACCCAGTGTAAGACAATACACTAGAAGGGTCTAATAATGTTTCAAAACTATCCCACCAAGAAACACCAGGACCAGTGACAGTTCCCATTTACTGTGCCTCATATTCTGTGATAAGTTTAGGTATATCTTTTCTTTCTGCCCAAACAGAATAATAACAATGAATTGGGTTCAGATTAGCATCTGATATAAAGACATTATAATTTTCAATTTTTTCTACATATAATTGAGCATATCTACCAATTGGAGTAAGATGAACAGTATATGAATCTGGATGTACTAAACCAAGCCAGTGATCAGGAACTTCAATTATATTTGAGTTATTAAGTTCACCACGAACATAAACTCCGTTTTCAGGACCTTCCAAACTTCCATAACGAAGTTTCATTCCATCTTTAGTTGGGTGATCAATTACAAAGCTTTTATTTGTAGCAGAAATTTCACCTAAAATTTCAAGTTCATATGCTGGGTTTGAAAGTCCAATGCCAATTCTTGTGGTTGATCCATTTATAGCGTGAACCCAAAGACCAGATGTATATCCAACACCAGATGGTGAAAACATTGATACAGTGATTGCCGTGCCACCAGTAGTGTATTCGAATCCAGATGCTCCACCAAACGTTGTTGAATTGTTATATTGAATTTGTCTATTGCTACCACCAGGAGTTGCACTTCCGCCAGTAGGAGCAGCAACCCAAGCCATGATTCCGTCTATACTTGATGATAAATATGATGTACCTGTTCCAGTTGGTGTTCTTGGAGGAAGTATATATGTTGTGTTTGCAGATCCAGCAAATCTAAACCCAGAGTAATTAGATCCATTGAAAATATTTAAACTTCCACCAATTGATAATGTTTGACCAACTGCAGCACCACCATTTACAACTAAAGCTCCAGTAGAAGTAGAAGTAGTTGCAGTACTGTTTGAAATTAATAAATTAGAAATGTTAGATGGAGTAGTAGAAGGAATATAAGCAGTACCACCGATAAACGCATTTCCAGTTATTCCAACACCGCCATACACATAAATAGAACCAGATGTCGTAGATGTTGACTGAATCAATCCTCCTATAGATACACCTGTTCCAGTAAATTGTAGGTTTGCATTATCACTTACTGTATTACTTGTAGTGGCATAAAAAGCAGCATAAGTTGCAGTTCCAGAGTTGACTGATCCTGAACCACCTGAAGTTGGGGCTGCGACCCAAGCCATAACACCGTCTATGCCTGAAGATAAATATGATGTTGCTGTACCAGTTGGTGTTCTTGGAGGAAGAGTGTATGTAGTATTTGCTGAACCAGCAAATCGGAATCCTGAATAATTAGACCCATTGAAAATATTGAGGCTTCCACCAACTGAAACAGATTGTCCAACAGCAGCACCACCTGTAACTACTAATGCTCCAGATGTAGTTGATGTAGTAGCTGTACTATTTGAAACTAATAAATTAGAGTAATTAGATGCAGTAGTTGAAGGAACATAAACAGTACCACCAATAAAGGCATTTCCACCTAATCCCAATCCTCCATTTACAACTAAGGCTCCAGATGTAGTAGAAGTAGTTGCTGTATTGTTGGAAACTAACAAATTAGAAATGTTCGAGGCAGTAGCTGAAGGAATATAGGCAGTTCCTCCAATAAAAGCATTTCCTCCTAGTCCTAAACCGCCATTGACTACCAATGCACCAGATGTAGTCGATGTAGTTGCCGTGTTATTTGAAACTAATAAATTAGAAATATTAGAAGCGGTTGATGATGGAATATAAGCAGTTCCGCCAATAAATGCATTACCAGCTAATCCTAAACCTCCAGAAACAACTAATGCTCCTGAAGTGGTAGAAGTAGTCGCTGTATTGTGGTTGATTGTTACTTGTGATGTTGATGTATTATTTGTAAATGTAGTTGAACCTGAAACAGATGCTCCAGTACCAGAATAATATGCAGCAATTTGGAATTGCGCCCCTGGAATTGCAACAGTGCCAGAACCTGCTCCACCTGATGCAACCATAGGTACCCAAGACATAATACCGCCAGAATCTGATTGTAAAACAGATGTTCCAGTAGCCGGAGAAGCACTAGGTAATGTATATGTTGTATTTGATGTGCCTGAAAAAAGGAATGCTGCATAATTACTGCTATTGAATAATTGAAGCCTTCCACCAATAGAAACTGAAAGTCCAACACCAACCCCACCTGGTACTATAAGAGCGCCAGTTGTAGTGGATGTTGATGGTGATACTGCAGATAAATAAAGTGATGTACCTGTTGCAGCACCAATATTTGGAGTAACTAAAGTTGGACCTGTGGCAAAGACTAATGAACCAGATCCTGTTTCATCAGAAATAACATTTGCTAAATCACTTGATGAAGTTATTACAGATGCTGTGCCTGAGCTTAATCTTAATAAACCTGTTGATGATGAAAAGTTTTGACCAGTGCCACCATACTGAGTGCCAACAGCTGTGCCATTCCAAGTACCTGCAGTTATTGTTCCTGTTAGTATTCTGACACCCGAAATACTAGCACCAATTCCACCAACATATAAGGAGCCACCAATACCTACTCCACCAGATACAGTTAAGGCTCCATTTGCAAAATTTGTAGATGCAGTTGAATGGGAAATACTTACGACATTTGCAACAACATCATTCTTAAGTGAAGAGTATCCAACTACTGATGTACCAGTTGCCGGATAAACTGCAACTTCATATTGACCACCAGCGCCAACACCTGTTCCACCTCCACCACTTCCTCCTGAAGGTGTACCCCAAGAAAGTGTACCACTACCATTGGTTTTCAAAAACTGATCAGGTGATCCATCATTTGTAGGAAGAGTATAAGTTACATTAGCTGCAGCATTAGACTTAATTCCAGTATAGAATGTATTTCCAGAATTATATAATAATATAGAGTTTGCAGATCTAATTTGCAAACTGTTACTTCCAGAAGCTGATGAATTACTGAAAATAAAATTATATAAATTATCATTTGAAGAGGCTAATGCAAAATTGCCTTTTAAATCAACTTTGTATGTTGGGTTAGTTTGACCAATTCCTAAATTTCCACCAAATTCTGATATAAAAACATTACCATTTGAATTTGCTCTTAATAATGGAACACCAGAAATATCGTTTACAGCCCAGATATATCCTGTTGTAAGATTAGGTGAGATGGAAAATAATTGGCCTTGTGAACCTTCAAAAGATATTGAATTATCTTCCAAAACTGACAAATAGATTGGATCACCTGTCTGTCCAATCATTGCCATTGTAGGAACAGTAGTTATCCCAGTTGTTCCAAATGATGCTTGATTAAAACTTAATCTTCCACTAATTCCTACACCGCCAGCTACAACTAAAGCGCCAGTGGTAGTTGAAGTTGATGCAGTACCAGATGTAATTGCCACACCAGAAGCAGTAAATCCAATTGCATTAATATTTCCTGATACATTTAAAATATTATTGGTTGAATCATATGTAAATTCTGCATCTGATCCTATGGTATTATTTCCAGACCAAATTGTTACTCTACCAGCAATACCAGAACCGTTTGGCATCTGGGCATTATTTGCAAAGAATGATGTAGCATAAACTCTATTATCAAACTGATAATATCCATTGGAATAGTTAATTGTTGCACCAGAAGCAGCTAAAAGTCTTACATTGGCACCATCATAATATACAAATCCAGCACTTTGACCAAATGAAGATACATTTGTACCACCGTTAGGAATCGTGATAGGTGAACCAACATTGATAGTTCCACCTATGAATGCGTTTCCAGTGATACCAATCCCACCCCTTACTTGAAAAGCACCAGAGGTAGTTGAAGTTGAAATTGCTCCAGATGTTACAGCTAATCCAGAAACACTTAAGATATCTGTGAAAGGATTATATACAAGTGTACTATTTGAAGAGACAGCAGCTCCAGAAACTGTACCTGTAGCTGGTGTAAATAATACAGGATGACTTGCATTTGTAGAAGCAGAAACAACATTTATATTTGTAGAAGTAGTAGCTAAACCTACAGCTCCAATCCAAGTTAAAGTTCCAGAGGTATCTGATTGTAATACT
>JACCDG010767687.1_pt1 | contig 12768 bp, 17 predicted proteins | sample 7442471 | NCBI WGS metagenome assembly JACCDG01 (sample SAMN15323444, study PRJNA562643) | freshwater metagenome | isolation source: river surface water | place: USA:Blue River Watershed | collected 2017-08-17 | reverse complement strand
GGTTTGCTTATGAGGGATTATTCGCAAATAGAATTATTATACCTTCTTATGATGCAAATAGAAAACTTAATTATTTTGTTGCTAGGTCTTACTTAACTAAGACCAAGATGAAATATAAGAATCCTGATGTTCAGAAAGAAATTATAATCTTTAATGAACACCTAATAGATTGGAATAGAACAATTTATCTGGTTGAAGGTGCGTTTGATAGTATATTTGTTGACAATTCAATTGCTATGTTAGGTAAGGTTATGGGTGAATTTCTTTACTCTAAACTTTATGCAAATGCAAAAGAGATTGTTATTGTGTTAGACGGGGATGCCTGGGAAGATGCGCAACGACTTTATCATAAATTAAACACAGGCAAGTTATTTGGTAAAGTGTGGGTTGTTAAAATGCCTATGGACAAAGATATCGCCGATTTAAAAGGTGATTTCGGAAATTTAGAAAAACTACAATTAGATTAATATGGATTTACTATTAGAATTAAACAAGTTTGATCACATCAAGTATCATGATGAACCACATCACTATTATATTGAAGATCAATTATTAACATCAGCAACTACTTTTATTGGAAAATTTAAAAATAAATTTGATAGTAACGGTCAAGCTGAAAAGTACGCAAATAAACACGGCTTACTGAAAGAGGATGTTCTAGCTGAGTGGGATCACAAAAGAGATTACAGCACAATCAAAGGAAGCGCAGTACACGATTATGCTGAGAATCATTGGAACAATAAAATTTTTCCATATGATTCATCGGCGGCTATTAATAGGTTCGGCGAAGATATTGTTAAACCAGCATATGACAAATGTGTAAAATTATTTGACAGATTTTACAATGATAGTAAAGCAAACTTAGTACCTTTAAAAAGCGAATTTGTAATTGGTGATGAAGAGTTGGGTATATGCGGAATGGTAGACCAATTATTCTGGAACAAGAAAAGCAATCAGATCCAAATCTGGGACTGGAAAACAAATAAAGCCATAAACATGAAGAGTGATTATGGGAACAGATTTAAAAGACCAATCTCACATTTAGATGAATGCGAATATAACACATATAGTCTTCAAACAAGTCTATACAAATATATTATTGAAAAGAATACGAACTTAAAGATAGGTGATCTATATTTCGTTTGGTTCTTTGAAGGTAATGATAACTACAAAGTTTTCAAATGTGCGGACATGAGAAAAGAGATTATCGACATGTTAAACTCAAAATAAAATGATTAAAAAAATTGTACATATTGCAGATTTACACATCAGAACAATTCAGTTACATGATTTGTATAAAGAGCAATTTGAAAAACTAATTGAAGAAATTAGAGAACATAGTGTGAAATGGACATCCGAAGGCGTTAAATGGGATGAGATTCGTATTGTCATTGCTGGAGATATTGCACATCAAAAAATCAACATATCAAATGAACAACTTATGTTAACCAGTTGGTTTTTAAATAAACTTTCTGGGTATGGTAAAGTTGTTATTATTCCAGGAAACCACGATTTTTTAGAAAACAATATGCAACGATTGGATAGTATAACACCGGTTGTTGAATTGATAGATAATAAAAATATTGTTTATCTAAAAGACAAAGGTGTGTATGAAGATGAAGATATTGACTGGGTTGTGTATTCATTATACCAACACAATGAAAGACCAGATTTTAAATCAGATGGTAGATTTAAAGTTGGTTTATTTCACGGAGCAATCCAAGGAATGTCTACTGATTTGGGTTTTAAATTTGAAGACGGTTATGATCGTTTAAACTTTGTTGGTTTAGATTTGCTTTTATGTGGTGATATACATAAAAGACAAACATTTAAATTACCTGGTGGTGGATTAGCAATTATGATCGGTTCTCTTATTCAACAAAATTTTGGTGAAACAGTTAAGCATCACGGTTATGGGATATTTGATATGGTAACAAAAAAATATGATTTCTTTGATTTACCAAATAATCAACCATATATGCATTTCACCATTTCAGATATAAACGATATTCAAAATGAAAAAGAAGAACTCGTTAACGCTGGATGATGAATTTGTAAGGTACTGCGAACTCAATAATATTACAGACATCGAAGGAACCGCAAAAAAAATATTTCAAAGAGGATTTACCATAGAAAAATATGGTGAAACACCAACAACAGCAAAAGGAAAAGAGGTAGAAGTAATCAAAGAAGTGATTAAGGAAGTTCCCGTTGAAAAGATTGTTGAAGTTATAAAAACAGTTGAAGTGATTAAGGAAGTTCCTGTTGAGAAAATTGTTGAGGTGATCAAAGAAGTCCCTGTACAAGTTAAAGGTGAAAAACAAGTAATCATCAAAGAAGTAATTAAAGAAGTGCCTGTTGAAAAGGTAATTGTTAATGATGATGAAGTTAAAGCCTTGAAATTAGAAAATGATAAATTAAAAGACGAATTAACAAAGATAACTACCGCTTTAGAAAAAATGAATAAAGCAAAATACCTAAAGGGTAGTGACTTGAATAATCTATATGACGAATAAAATTTAAATTATGGTATCAGTTTTAATCTTGTGGGCATTTATGGGTTATGGAATGTCTACTATTTTGGTTTACGGATCAATTTTTGAAAAACAAAGAGTGTGGATTAAAAAGAAATCTAAATTCTTTGGTGATCTGATTAGTTGCATGATGTGTACGTCCACTTGGGTTGGGTTCTTTATGTCAATCCTTCTCGGCAGTCTAACCTCAAGATTCCTGGAGGTTAATTGGTTATTCGGTGTTTTCTTTGATGGAATGTTTACATGCGGTATTGTTTGGGCGATTAACGGTATTGTAGAATTTTTTGAAGAAAGTAGAATTAAGTAAGAAAAAATTTTTAATTTTAAATCAAAAACATTATCTTTAACAGATATGAATCCTTTTATTAAAGTCGAGTGGGAAGATGTTGCTGAGAACTTTACCCCAGAAAGAATTAAACGTGTTAAAACGTACTTCCAAAACAAGTACAATACAACACATGTACAAGTCGTTACAAAAACCTTAAGTCAAAAGCAAAACACAAAGCTGAAGACATTGGAGGTTACTGATAGTATACTAGACCATCAGTATCAAAAAACATTAATGAAAGATTTTCTAACTGAAAATAAGGTTAATGTTAAGTGGGAACTGTTAGATAGACTAGATAATCGCGTTAATTCTCAAATAGATAAAATTAATGAGAATAAAGTAAGATATAATAAATGGTTTATCAAGAAAGTTGAATTTTCAAACTTTCTTTCTTTTGGTAAAAATAATAGTATTGATTTTACCGAATTGAATGGCATTAGTGTTATTGAATCAAATCCTAGAAACTTTGGTGGTAAATCAACTTCGAGTGTTGATCTATTAATGTTTTTATTCTTTAATACAACAACTAAAACAAAAACAAACGGCGAGGTCTTTAATAAATTTACTGACGACGATGAAGTTGTTGTAAAAGGACATATAACAATTGATGGAGAAAATTATGTTATCTCCAGAACATTAACCAGAAAGAAAGGTAGATCCGGCGAATACTCTGTAAAAAGTGAATTAGAATTCTATAAAGAAAAGGAAGATGGTGAGCTTGAGAATTTGACAGGAGAACAGAGGAGAGAAACTGAGACGTTTATTGAATCAGCGATCGGAACACAAGAAGATTTTCTTTCTACAATTTTAACTACTGGTTACAATCTAGAAGAATTGATCGAATCAAAGCCAACAGCAAGGGGCCAAATCTTAACTAAATTCTTGGGGCTAGAAAGCCTAAAGCAAAAGGAAGAGATTTGCAAAGAAATTTATAATGATTGGTCTAGAAAATTAATTAGCAATACACACAACATTGTACAATTAGAAGCTGATATTGAAGCTAGCAATGAAAGTATTGAAAACTCTAAAGATCAAATCTTTGAACATACAAATCTTTTGACCGACTATGGTAATAAGTTAAAAGAGCTGGAAGATAGAAGAGATTATATTCTTGGTTTAAGATCAAACGATATTGATCAGGAACTAATTAAAACAAATCCTGTTGCGCTTCAACGAGAGATTGAGGAGCTTAACACACAAAAAGCAACAAGCAAAAGAAATGCAGAGGCCGTAGATGTAAAAGAACCATCAAAATATTACAGCGAAGATGAACACAAAGACCTAAAAGAGAAAATGGGTGATGTGTATTCACTTATTGTTGCATATAAACACACTAAGGGAGAAAAGGAAAAGTTAATAAAACAACTTGAAGAGGGGAAGATATGCCCAACATGTAAGAGAGCCTTAGATGAGGTTGATCATACAGATGAGATTGAAAGCCTAAAGAAAGAGATTAAAGAAATTAGTTCTCAGGTCGATTCAACTGAAAAAGAACTTGATGAACTGAAAGTACAATCTGGTGGGTTTGATTCTCTTAAATCCGAGTTTGATAACTACGAAAGAAACAAACTGCGCAAAGCAAGATACGAACTTGAAGTGGATCAAAAAGATTTGGAGATTAACGTTAAACAAGCTAAGCTAGATAATTACGAGAACAATAAAAAGAAGCTTGATGAGAATCAAAAAATAGACGCTGAGCTTCTTTCTTTAAGAACTAGATTAGAAACTGTAAATGCTGATATCCGTGTTTCAAATTCAACAATTGAAAGAAACAAAATCAATATCACAACGATGGAGGAAAAAATAAAAACCTACAACGAATTGATAACAAAGATAAAAGCAGAGGAGGAACTACAAGGAGTGTTCAAAGTTTATTTAATGACCTATGGTAAAAACGGTATTTCGAAAACCATTTTGAAAAACATGATACCACTTATCAATCAAGAATTAAGTAGACTACTTTCTGATAGTTGTTATTTTATTTTAGAATTAAATATAAACGATAAGAACGAATTAGAGTTTATTATGATTGATTCCGAAACCAGAGTTATCAAACCATTGAATGCCGGCTCTGGGTACGAAAGAACAATATCTTCATTGGCATTAAGAAGCGTACTTACAAAAGTATCATCATTACCAAAACCAAATATCGTTGTTATGGACGAAGTATTTGGTAAAATAGCTGATGAGAATTTAGAAATGGTTGGTGAATTCTTTAAGAAAATTAAAAACTATTTCGAGCATATTTTTGTAATATCACACAATCCGTTGATTAGAAACTGGTCTGACAATCTGATCATGATCAAAAAGGAAGAGAATGTTTCGTCTATCGATTATGTAACAACAAAAATTTCTTAATACCACAAATTTTATTTATATTTGCATTAAACAACATAGAATTATGATTACAAAAGATTTTAGTCTTTATGCGAAAGACAGAGGTATTGGTTCATTAGACTTACATCGTTTTAATAAAAACATTGAAAGTAGTTTGACACCATATATTCTTGAGGAGAGATCCCTTAATGTTACTGTGATGGATGTGTTCAGTAGACTTATGATGGAAAGAATCATTTGGGTTGCAGGTGAAGTGAATGATCATATGTCAACAATTGTTCAAGCGCAGTTAATGTTCTTGGATAGTTTAGATAATAATGACATCACAATGCATATTGACAGTCCGGGTGGATCTGTTAAATCTGGTTTATCAATGGTTGATGTTATGGAATACATTAATTCAGATATTAGAACAATCAATACTGGAATGGCAGCATCTATGGGTTCAATACTTTTGGGCGCCGGAACAAAAGGTAAAAGAGGGTCACTTAGATTTTCACGTACAATGTTGCACCAATCTAGTGGTGGGTTTCATGGAAATATCCAAGATGCTAAGATCGATATGATTGAATGGGAGAAGCTTAATAATTTGCTTTTTGATTTGTTAGGTGGATATTGTGATAAGGATGGGAAACAAGTAATGCAAGACGCTTCCAGGGATTTGTGGCTTTCTGCCGAAGATGCGCTAGCGTATGGTATTATCGATGAGATAGTAAAAAAGAAGAAATAAATTAGTGGTTAGTGTTTAAAATGGGAAGTTTTTTAACTTCCCTTTTTTTTATTTAAAAATTTTCCTTATATTTACTATTAGACCTTGTGGTTGAATCGGAAGTGTCCTTGAGGCATTAGAGTTGGAATTAATACCAGCAAATTCGGATTCAAATACAAAAAAATATAAGGAAAATGAATAGAAGAATTTCAATCAACAGTGGTGTTGCTGTACCACAATCTTTTATTACCAAGGGTAAACAAAGATTAAAACAGTAAGCAGATACCGTTTATCTAAATAACGGAGACGAGTTCGAAATCGAACTTTATAATCCCACAAAAACCAAAGTATTAGCCAAAGTAGAATTGAATGGGAATTCAATTGGATCGGGAATTGTACTTCGCCCAGGCGAAAGGGTGTTCCTAGAAAGATTCATGAACGACCCTAAAAAATTCTTATTTGAGACCTACACAGTTAATGGCGAGGACAGTGAAGTTCAGGAAGCGATTTCAAATAATGGGGATGTTGCAGTTAAGTTTTATAGTGAATATAACCCAATATCACTAACTGGCGGTTATACCACAAGTACTGTCACATATACCTCAAATCCATTATTTGGTAATTCAACCTACACTACGGGTATTTCTCCAATGACTTTTACAAATACTAGTACAACTCTTGGAAGTACAAATACTGCGTTTTATAATGCGTCTCTGTCTAACACCACAACAAACAAAGATGTAGAAACCGGTAGAGTTGAGAAGGGATCGAACTCTGATCAATCATTTGCATATGATACAACAGTTTTCAATTCTCATATGTGCATGGGTAATTGGTGGAAAATAAAACCAAAATCAACTAAACCTTTGGTTTCGGAAGATTTGGCCGTTTATTGCACAGAGTGTGGTGCAAAACGTAAAAAAGATAACCATAAGTTCTGTCCACACTGCGGAACAAAATACTAAATAAAATAATCACAAGGTCTTGCTTTGAGGTCACATTTTGTGACCTCTTTGTATTTATATGAAAAAGGATTTTATGAAAATAAACAAGCAAAACATTTTATTGGGTATTATAGCTTGCTTGGCGGCGTATAGTATTTTTCAGGGACACGGTATTAGAACCGACGTTGCTGGGTATAATGCTAAAATAGATTCGATTCAAAACGAGATCGATTCTTTACAAGACGTCAATACGGCTCTCACCCAACAAATTCTAACTATCGATAAGGAAATCGATAACATCGATGGCGACATCAACAGCGTTACTAAAAACATAACCATTATTAAAAAGCAAACCGATGAAAAAATTGATTCTGTTAACAACTATAATTTTTCTGACCTCGAAAAGTTTTTCACAGACCGTTACAATAACAAAAATTGATACAATAGTGCCATTAAAAGTTCCAGTTGCTAAATTGGTTATCAAAGATCTTATTAGCGGGGACGGAGCAAAAGCCGAGGTTTTAGACTTGAATAAAGTTATTGGGTTAAAAGACGATCAGATAAAACTTTTCAAGGAAAAAGATACACTTAAAGATCAGAAAATTTCTAATCTAGAATTGATTATCGTTAAAAAAGATGAACAATTTAATCTAGAAAGACAAAAGTCAGAAAGTTTATTAAAGGAACTTAAAGGACAAAGAAGAAAGACCTTTTTATATAAAGTAGGATCTTTTGTTGGCGTTATAGCCACGTCAATGTTATTGTTAAAGTAAAATGAAGAAAATTTTTGATATTAGACATATAGTAATAGCATTACTATTATTAATAGCCCTCCTGGAATTTATAAATCCTGGAGGGTTTATGCCAAATAGAACAATCAAAATGGTACAGACAGATTCTATACCATATCCAGTACATGATACTATTCCTTACGAAACAGAGGTAGAGGTAGAAGTTGAGGTGCCGGTCCCATATGAAGTTCAGGTTGTTGTACACGATACGGTTTTAGCTTCAGTAGATACAGCAGCAATTCTTAAAGATTTTTATGTAAAAAATGAGGTTAAAGAAACCTTAACACTACCTAACGGATTGGGTACCATAGCACTAAATGAGACAATCAGCCAAAATAAAGTTTTGTCTAGGTCTTTTGATGCAAAAGTTAAACAAAAAGTAATTAAAGATACAATTTACACCCCAGAACCAAAGAAAACACAACTATTCTTTGGGTTTGATGCCAATTTTGACAAACCAAATGTGGTTAGGCTTATGGGTTTAGGGTTGATTTTAAAGGATAAAAGCGATAGATTATATAAAGTGTCGACTGGCGTTAACAATACGGTTGTAAACGGCTTAAGCGGCGAATTCCAACCATACGTCGGTGGAGGTGTATACTGGAAAATAAATCTAAAGAAAAAGAAATAAAACTATTTCTTTTTTATTGCTTATCTTTTTATGAAATCATATATCCTTTTCATTTACGGGGCGTTTGAAGACCATGAAGACCTAGAATTCTTCTGTATGGAACATTTTAATCAGGTTACAGAGGCTGGGATTAAATACGTAATAGAAAGTCTAGGTAATTGCATTATAATTTTTGACACAGAAAAAGATAAAGAAACCTTATTGAAGGATCTTAAAAAAACTTTGGATATTGAACATATTAAATTCTATTTTATTTTTGAAAAAAATCATGTATTTTGGGCTGAAATTCCGGAAGCCCTTAGAGATTTTATGTTTAAACCACAGGAAGTCTCACATGATGCGTTTAAGATTACAATTAGAAAGTTAGACAAAAAATTTGACCTGGATGAGATTCTAGAAAAGATTCAAGATTTCGGGATGGATAGTTTAACAGAAGATGAAAAAAAATTTCTTGACGAATTTGGTAAATAGGTTTTTTTTCCGTATTTTAGCTTAACAAACCTTTTACAAAATGAAGAAGACTGCCCCAATCGTGAAAACAGAAGAGATCAATTATTACATCAAGGATCTCAAAAAAATTCCAGTTATCTCACATGAAAGAGAAAACGAAATCTTTCTACAATTGAAAGATAAAAATTTAACAAAATCGGAACGTCAAAAACTGATGGATGAAGTTGTTAAAGGAAATCTTAGATTTGTTATATCAATTGCCAAGGGTTATCAAAACCAAGGGCTTGATGTTTCTGATTTGATTTCAGAAGGTAATATAGGTTTGATAAAAGCAATAGAGCGTTATGATCTTTCATCGGGGTTCAAATTTATTTCTTATGCTGTGTGGTGGATCAAACAACAAATTTTATATGCGTTAAATGAATATGCAAGAACAATTAGAGTTCCATCTAACGTTATTCAAGAGGCACAAAAATTAAAAAAAGCAGAAGCTTCACAAGAAGATAGTTTTTATGTTGAATACAGTGAGATTCCATTAACCGGTATACCAACAACCATAGATTTGTTTAGAGAAATAAATGAAGAAGGCGACACCCTTCTTGAGATTATTGCGAATCCAAATGCGGTATCTCCCGAAGATTTAGCTAATAGCGGTGAGGATTTAAAACATAGAATCAAATACATGATGTCCTTCTTAGATGAAAGAGAAAGCGCCATCATTGAAGGTTATTTCGGACTTACCGGCACAGAAAAGAATCTTGACGATCTTGGAGAAGAGTTCGGTTGCACTAAAGAAAGAATTAGACAATTAAAGGATAAAGCAATAAAGAAGCTCAGAAACGAGAGCTTTTCACTCTTAAAATATTTATAATACATGAAAAAGTTTGTAGAAAATAATTTTACGGTTATTGTGCTTGCTATTGCTCTATTAACCTTTTTTAAAGGTTGTAGTGATAGTAGGGAAATAACAAAAATTAAAAACGAGATTAAAACAATAAAAGATTCTACTTATACAAAAAAAGAATTAAACATTGTTTTACAAATCGAAGGTCTGAAATCTGAAAAAAGAATGATCCAAGCAACAGACCGAAAAATTCTAGATGTTCAACGTCAAACAAAAATTGATCAAGAAGTTGTAGAATTAGAAAAAGAGCTTGCGAAATTTTAAAATGAAACATTGGATAAATAAAAATTACAAAACGCTAATCATTACTGCGTTTTTAGTACCAATCATTACTGTAGCAATTGTATCAATATCACATGTTACAAAATGGTATGGTATTTCAAATCCAGTGAGCTGGGCAGTTTATCTTTCAATAGGTATTGAAATTGCTGCGTTATCTGCATTAGCAGCAATATCAGCAGATATGGGGAAAAAAGTATACTTCCCATTTGCTATTGTTACATTAGTTCAATTTATCGGTAATATATTTTTCGCATATTCATTTATTGATATTAATTCGCAATCTTTCAAAGACTGGGTAGATCTTGTTGCTCCTCTATTAGAATTTATGGGTGTTGAACCAACAGATTTTGTTGGACATAAAAGATTTCTAGCGTTATTTGCCGGCGGTATGTTACCAATAATATCTCTATCTTTCTTACACATGTTAGTTAAGTTTACTGAAGAGGATAGATTGAAAGAAAGTGCTAAGGAAAGCGTAGATGAAAAAATACAAAACAATGTGGTTAATGGTGATTTAACTGATGAATCTTTAAGACTCAAATTAACAGAAAGAGATTTAGAGATACTTGAAAGATATTTGTCAAATCCGCCCGAGCCCAACGAAGTCTTGAAAGAGGCTGCAAAGAGATATGTGGAAAAAATGGAGAAGGCCACAATTGCTTCAGATGAACAACCCGAAATAAAAGAAGAATTAACCAAAGAAAAGCAAGCAGAACTACTTTCCGAAATTATGAAGTTAGATCAAGAAAGTGGTTTATATGATCTACCATATGATAACCCATTAGTTAAAGAGGAAGTAACCCCTGCATTATCTGACGAAGAAGTTAGAGAAATGTTTATGGACGAATGGGAAAGAAAATTTGATATGGTAGATGAAGAAGAACCTATCGAAAGAAATTTCTATGTTGATGATGAAATGCAAGTTCATGAAGTTCTACCTGAAGAATATGCACCATCTCAAGAAGAGGAGGAATTAAACTTTAACAATTCTGTTTCTGAAGAGCTTGTACAAGATTCGGGTGACTTTGAAGAATCTATACCAGAACCAATTGCGGAACCAGAGGAGGCTCCAAAATACAATATTGATAATTCAATATTGGTAGAAGAAGAATTTCAAGAAATAAATAACGATAGTTTCTGGAGGGATCACGTCCAAGAAGAGGATGATGATTTAAAAAAAAAATTATAACGACACCTTCCGCTACAGAAACGCCATGGTACATTCAGGAAATAATACCAACACCTAGTCCAACCCCGACACCTACACCAACAACTACGGCTACGGGCACACCAACACCAACATTCACTTTTACAGAAACACCAACAATAACCGAAACACCTACAGAAACTCTGGAACCAACGCCAACACCAAGCGAAACACCAGATGATTTATATTGGGAGGATGGTATTATAGAACCAGAACCCCAAGAACCAATAATTGGAAATAAAACATTCCAGAGAAATGTTAGAAATTCTAGACGCAGAAGCTTTTAATCTTAACGAGTTAAATTACAAAAAAAGAAAATATAAGAAAACACAAATCCTTCTATATGACACCAAAAGAAGATTTGATGATTTTATTAAAATGCTCAAATACAGAAGAAATGGTAAATATGAGGATATTCCCCATTTCTGTATCACAAAGACGGGTAAGGTTTATAAGCTAATAGAGCCTGATTACATGACCAAAACATTTGGCGACACTTCCATAGACAAAAAACAAATTAAGATCGCTATTGAGAATTTAGGCTGGTTAAATAGGAATACCATTATGGGTACCTACAGTAACTGGATTAACGATGTTTATAGGGGTGAACCCCATCTAAGAGGATGGAGGGGTTATTTTTACTGGGATATATATACAAAGGAACAATTAGTAGCCTTATCTAACCTATCATTAGTGTTATGTGCACACTATGATATACCATATCAAATAGTACCATCTTCAGGATATTTTGAGAATGCTAAAAACTTCAATGGGATAGTCAGTAAATCAAATTTCTCCGATATTTATACAGATATAAACCCATCATTTAATTTTAATATTTTTGAAGAAAATGTCACAGAAACAGAGCCTAGGATATGATTTTACAAAAAAGATGCTCAATACAATGAGAAATCTTAATGAAAATGTACAATCAAAGAAAGTCCTAAAAGAAGAAGAAAACCAGGAAATGTTTAATCTGGTTTTAAACGATAATGTCGAAGTAAAGATACATAGCACAGACCAGGAAGACCTATCCTTATCAGACGAAGAGAAAAATTCATTGAATCAGTTGATTCAAAATTTTAAATCACAGGTTAGCGAACTCGCTAATTTTGATGAAGGATTCAACATCTATGTGGACAATGTTAGATTAGATGGTAGTATTGAGGAAGATCTAGGATTTGTTCTTATTGCTGGTAACAACGGAGGTTTATATATCAATACCAATATGCTAAAAGTGGAACAAGAAACTGTTGAAATAATCAGTAAGCTTGAGAAATTTAAACACAGTTTTGATGACGTTGTAATAGAAATAATGAATAATAGAAAAAATAACTAATAATGGCTTTAACAAACGATGATAAAAAAGAAGTTGAGAAAATTGTAAAAAAGGAAGTTAAAGATTTCCTTGATACAACTAAAGCTCACGACATTGTGGTTAAAATAATTCAAAAAGAATTAGGAACTAAAAAAATAGACGATAAAATTGTGGACTTGTCTACTAAGGTGGTTGTGGAGTTATTCAAAACTCTTTGGCAAAGAAAGTCATTTTGGGAAACATCATTAAAAAATGTTAGATAATTTAAAATATAGAAAACCCAACTTCAACCGAGAATGGTTAGAAGCTAACAGATATCCGGAATTTCAAAGT
>JACCDG010269157.1_pt1 | contig 12770 bp, 24 predicted proteins | sample 7442471 | NCBI WGS metagenome assembly JACCDG01 (sample SAMN15323444, study PRJNA562643) | freshwater metagenome | isolation source: river surface water | place: USA:Blue River Watershed | collected 2017-08-17 | reverse complement strand
TAACTGTGGCTTCCTGAACTATTTCACAATGCATCTTGTCCCTTAGGACCTTGAGTTCTTGGAGGTAATCTGCAGCTCCCGTATTGTATCCGACCATATGTCATTTGTTTATGGGTGTAAATTAAAATATATTCTAGAATATTCCAAAAAATACTAGATTTATTTTACTAACATTTTTTCCCCATACTTAGACTTCAGGTTTCTGATGTAGTATTTGTTTTCTGCAATCTCCACATCCATTGCTTCCGATAACTTGTTTCGAGCAATTGTCATAAAGTCGCCGTTGAACATTAGGTCCTGAAGGTCCTCCCCGTATACGTCTGTTCGGCCAACTACTACACGGATATCTTTCACCTCACGACCGGGTCTGAAGAACAATGCTCTTGCATAAATGTATTCACGTACCTTGGACAATTTAAAATCACTGAGAACCTGCTCACGACATCTTAACTGTACAATTGATTCTTCAAGCTTTGCAAGTTCGTCCAATACAGTCTTGTTATTCCTTAGGATGGAACTGTAAAGTCTCTTTGCATCTTTAATGTCATCCGTCTCCTGAATTCCAAGTGCTTTGTCTGTTGCCAGGAATTTCTCATACTGACTCACACGTTCGTCATTGCCTACGACGTTTGCGAACACGACGTCAATAAGTCTGTTGTTTCTTGCCATAATTGTGTTTGTTTTTAATTGATTTGTTTAAATACTGATTTAAGCTTATCCATCTCATCCGGTCCAATATCTTTCCATATGGATTTTATTAACCAGACTGTCAGGGTAATCTTAATTGCTGTTTTGAAAATCTTCCACATAGGGTCGTTTTTTTTATAACAGTGTAAAGGTAATACATTATGGGACCTAAACCAAATATTTCTTTATATTTTTTAAAAAAGTTTAACGGCACCATAGCCGTATGACATCCTTTGGATTTGCGCTGCGTTGCGCTAAAGAAAAACTGGTGAATATGCGCAATAAACCAGATTGCTCCAGCGTTTGCCTGGTAATCCCACAAGTCTAACGGCTTTTGATTCTTAGCCGTTGAACATTGGACTTAGCGCAAAGGGCCCCTGATTCTGTGCACAAAAAAAGGTGAACATCTCTGTCCACCCTTCTTCGATTAAATCACCACTAAAAAACAATCTTACATATATTTGTTAAGGATATTCATAATCCTACCTCTCTTTTCCCATTGAGACTTCAATGTCTTTGATTCGTCCAATGATTGTTCATTTAACTTCTCAATCTTTTCTTTGTCATCATCAGATAACTTATCAGGTGCATCTGATTTAGATGGATAGGTTCTATACGAGCCTTTAATCTCACCACCCTTACCATCAAACTCGGCATCGTCATAATGAGTATCGTACATCTTCTTGTGAGGTGTACCGGTTTTTGTCCCGTCCTTATCGTCAAAGGTTGGAACTTCAAAGAATGGGATTTGGAATCTTCTTCCTTTTATCTCGGAGTAGAAGTCATCTTTGTTATTTCTATCAATGAAAACCTTTCTCTGTCCCATAATTGTTCCAACAGGTTCATCACTATCACAGGTATGAGTTCTAATCATACTAAACTCCATTCCGAACTTCTCACCTTCTTCGAAGTATTCACCAAAGATGATACTTTCCTGAACAAACTCATCACCAAGTTGCATTAATTGTTTTTTAGTAATGTTATTTACCAAGAAACTATTTTCTTTATTACCATACTTCCCCTTCACCTTTCTGTATCCAAATAAGAAACTACCTAAAATCTCTTCAAGTTTGGCATTACGTCGATTATTCTCTTGTGGAGTCAATTCTTGTGCACAAGGATTTTCTGCGGTTAGAATTCCTATGGTCTTGATTTTAGGGATTGCTCCTCTCATAGTAGTCATTACTCGGGAGAAACCACCCTCACCAACTTCCCTCTGGGGACTCTCTTTAATTATATCAGTTAACTTCATATTCAGATGTTTATATTGTTATAGATAAATATCCTGAACACAAATATACATCTATTACTTTGATAATCCAAATTATTGTTAATATTTTTTTTATATTTTTTGTTTTTCCACATTATACCCTTACCTTTGTGGAAACAAACTGAAAAGTTATGATACAAAAACCAAGAAAAGACACCACCGACGCTTTGAAGAAGTCGCTGGATTCTATGAGAGATTGTTTAAATCAGAGTGTTCCTAACTTTAACAAGAAGGCAATGTACGGAATTAAATTTTCAAGAATAGGAACTCATTACCGAATTGAAAATGCACCTGTGCCTCCGTCAGATGTTATTGGCCGTAAGTTAGAAAAATCTTTTAACAATTTTATGAAGCAGTTAAAAGTAAACTACGGCAACGTTAAAGTTGAAGGCTCTTGTTTAATCGGGACTCAAAAAAACAACTTCCTTATCGGATACGAGAACTACGAAAAGAAAGGTAAACGTATTACGAAAAAAATTCACGGAATAGAAGGTACGATTTAATATAGTGTGTTTCCCCCTGTGGATGGTTAGTTAGTAAGTTGAACCTCATCAGAAATGGTGGGGTTCTTTTTTTATGCATTAATAAGCAAATCTGCGCATTTTTACCAGTGTGCGCTGCATTGGTCAGATGTCTTACAGCTTTAAGCCGTTGAACATTCGACAGTGCAGCTCGGCGTCGGAAATGATGGACATAAAAAAACCCCAACTTTCGTTGAGGTCTTTAACCACTAAACCTATGAACATTAACTTTCTAACACTAAAAGGGTTCGGTACTCTTTTTCAGTTAAGTGTCTAACCAAACCTGTTTCGGCGGTATCTTTTTTCTTAATCAGAATACAATCACCCTGTCTAACTATTTTCTCAATACCACCTTCTTTAATATCAGTTTGGATTGTCCAAGCGATTGATTGGATTGGTGTAATAAGATTACCATAGTTTTCAGAACTACTCACTCCCAAGTGTCTTGAACCTGTCATTGAGTTATTGGAAGTAAATACATCTGACGCATTTACCCAAAGGAAATACTCTCTGTCAGTTGAAGTGTCCTTACATTTTATGTAATGAACATTTCGTACATTTCTACCAAGACTTTCACCCCATATACTACCATCTACTTCGTATAGTTCATAAGTGTCATTGAACTTATGATTTTGTAGTACACCATTCTCATCAACCCAAGTGGTTTCTTTTTTTATGGTTTCAGATTTAATCAGTCTTGGATTTACTTCACTCACCAATTTTTCTAAACCTAAACATAAGATACCTACTCTACGTTGTTCGGTGTTGGTAAAACTTACCGCAATATCTTTGAAGTTCATTGGTACTATGTCTTCCCAAAAATCTTCTATTTCCTTCATTGGACATTTGTCATACTTCAATTTAAGTAAACGACACCCTTCATTAAAAGGAAATTCTACGTTGTTGATTATTATTTTCATATTATTCGCTTGGGGTTGTGGTCATATAATTTCTCTCAACCTGTACTTTGAGAGAGTTTCCTTCAAACTCAATTTCATCTTCATCTTCATTGGTTGTCCATCTGTAACCTTCCTCTGGTTCACCAGTGGCATCTTCTATTTCAAAGTCTTCACTCTCATCACAAATCTTCTGAATTAAATCGTTCATCATTTTTTCTTCATCATCTGTAACGATACAATCTACTTTGTAGTTGATATTTGGTTCACCCCAATCACCACCATTCATATTCAATACCTTTTCTTTGATAAAAGAAAGTTCGGTATCGGTTAGTGGTACGTTCATTTGTCCGAAGTATCTCTCTGACCATTCAGAAGTCGCATCTTTGTAATACGAAAAGTGTGGTTCTTCATCATCATCTTCCAATGTGATTTCAACAATACCAGACTCACCAATGTAATGTCCATCAGAACATTCATAAAACTCTACCTCTCTGAATACTTCATTTTCAAAGTAATCAGTAAGTTCTTCACCATCAACTTCTTTGTTGTCGTTGGTGTAAAAGGTGAATGAGTAGTCGTTCATACTATCACCACCACAAGAGAACTCCATACTACAACTTTTGATATTGAGTTCTTTCCACTTGTCAATCATTTGTTCATTAACTGATTTCATAATGTAATTTTTCGTTTAATTGTTTAACAATGTTTTGGGCTTCCACACTATCCAAAACCTTCACACCATTATTCATCCAGGGTTGGACTTGTAAATGTTGTAAGTAATCCTGTGGTGTTGGAACGAACTTCATACGGAAGTCCTCTGCGATATGTAACATCGCAATATCAACTACATCAACACTCTTACCATCAGAGTTCGTAATGTTATATCCAAAAATCTTCGGACATATATGATACGCAAACCAAGTATTGTGTGTTAATAATCTTGATGAGTTATTATTCATAGTCGCCTTCGGACTATCAATTAACTCGTGAATGGATATGTAGTCTTCTACTTTTCCACCCCACCTTTTTACACTGGATTTTGAATGAATTAGTGGATTAGCCATTAGTCCCAAACTCTTGAAATGGTTTGATTAAATGGATTGTACTCTACTTGTTTACCCATCACCCACTTACCCTGTTCAATTTTTAGTGTCTTGTGTTCACCAAAAGAACCATTAGGTTTCTCGTGTTTAAGTAAACTTTCTTCGGATACTTCCACTTCCATAAAATCTACTTCGGTTTCAGAACCGATTTTGAAATCCCCATACAATGTGTGTTGGTGGATACCTTCACCCTTTAAGAGTGTGTGTTGTGTTTTCTTTTTCATTTGATTTGATTGAGATGATTAATTATTAGTCCACAAATATACATCTATATCATTGATATTTCCAAATTTTGAACCAATTATTTTCTAAAAATTTTGTTAAAAGATTTCCTCAGCGCGTCGGAAAGAAATGTCTACCGGTTATTTGAAAGCCGTTGAACATTCCTACCACCCTGTAAGGTTACATCTTCTTGGACAAAAAAAAAGGAGTGTATTTCTACACCCCCTTTTCTCACTCATCATCTACAACTAAAATCTTAAATTAACTTTATTACTTCTCTTATAGTTGTATATGTTCTCAATCATTTCAATATATTGTTCCGTAGTACCACACGGAACTAACATATTCGGTCTCAACTTTACTTTGTGTAAAAATTCTTCAAACACAAACTCTTTCTTGTTAGAAATGATTTTGATGAAACCTCTCACAAAGATTGATTTGTTGTAATACTTCTCAAAGTATGGTTTCAACTCTAACAAGTATTGTCCCCATAAACGACCTTTCTTCTCGTTTTTTACAACATAATTACCACTATCAAAATTATCTCTCTTGATTGATGTTACACTATTTTGTAACAACATCGCACATTCAGTATATTTGAACATAGGGAATTCTTCCGTAAACTTTTGGAAAGTTATGTAGTTAGGATTTCCTTTCTTCACGAATTTGTTTAAGTGGTCAAATGGAGACCAATTTCGTTGAAGAGTGTTCATTGATGTCATTTCATCACTACCCGCCCCTCTCACACATTTGTAACGGACAGGGACACCCGCGATAATCGCTCCCTTAATCCTGTGTTGTCCGTCAATAACTTCACCACTACCATTGATAGTAACTACTGATGTTGATAACCAACCATTCTCTTTCATACGTTGAGAGAGTTTTCTAACGTGGTTTTGGTTTACGATACGATTATCTTCTCTAAATTTGAAGATTGAGTAATCTTTGGTCTCAAAGATTTCACCCACTTTTTTACCTGTTTGAATTTTATTCACGATAATTTTTGTTCGGATTTTGTCCCGTCCCCGAGTTAGTTATAGAATAATGAATACGATTACAAAGTTATACAATTTTATTTAACTACCAAATTTTTTTTGTTAAATTTCTTCTAAACTTAATAATTTATACAAAATACTTGGTTTAATTTCACCAATAAACTTTTGATAGAACAAAATAATTGGTTCCCACTCTCGATTGTCTCCGTCTGAACTGAATTCAAACCCTGTTATTCTATTCGCTAATGAGAGTAAACAAACTCCTACAAAAAAATCATAGGGTTTGTGGTTTGTCTTACAAAAGGAAAAGTCCGTAGGGTCTTTATCAAAGTAAAATGTCTCGTGGTCTAAACCTTGTTGTCCGTCTCCGTTGAAACAAATTCTTTCTCTTGTGAATTCAGGTGTACCTGTTCCGTCTCCACCTCGTAATACGATACTCTTGTCGAGATTTTTTAATCCGAGGTTAATGTCTAATAGTACGTTGATGTACTCATCATCAAAATCTTTTGATGGTTTGGTATAATTCCAATAATGTGTGTAACCCATTTTTTTAATTATTTATTACGTTTAGAAAATCTTGTTGAATGTTCTCGAAATTAAGTTCGTAGATTGTAGTCAGTTGTTTTGTCGAATTGTCGATAAACGATTGTACTACATTTCTATCGGTACTTGTGAAGTAGGTTATATCACTATCAGTTGATTTAACCTCTACCTTACTTCCGTCAAGTTTAAAAATAACTTTGACGTGGTTTTCTCTCCAATCTCTTAATGTTAGGTAACTCATCTCTTTTTGATTTAAAGGTTTACAATGTTGGTAGAACTCCATCACTACCATAAAATAATACACCACCATCATTCCCTTCATCATCACAGGACAAGATACAACTTGTACCATCATTAAGGAAGAAACACACAGGTCGTTTATACCAACCCATCATTTCCATTTCTTCGTCATTAAGATAACGAACTTCTACAATAGTTTTACCCTGTAAAACTTCTTTCGATTTTTTAGTCCAATGTGTTAGGACATCTTTTTCGGTTTTTAACTCTGACATAGTCTTTTAATTTAGATGTGATTTAATGATACAAAAGTAATAACGTTTTATTTAACTACCAAATAATTTTAGTTAAAGTTTTGTTAACGATATAACGTAACGTATTCCCCAAAATACTTGTCGAACGTATCAACAAGATGTTCGTAGTCTCCTTTCATCATTTCTGATTGAATGGTTTTCCCATCTAAACCTAATTGTTTAGAGAATCTACTCGCGTACCCTAATAGTACAAACGCGTTTCCGTCAGGACCTGTCAAGTCAATTTCTAACTTGGTTTCTTTTTCTTCGATTGATTTAATCATTTCTTTGTTGTTTTGATGATGATGTAAAAGTAATATGTTTTTATTTAACTACCAAATTTTTTTTGTTAAAAGAATGTTAAAGAATGTTAAAAGAGTTTTCACCTGAAATCCCGTGTCAGATGTTTAACAGCCTAAGCCGTTGAACATTCAATAACACAGCTCGGCGTCGGAAATGTTCTTGAAATAAAAAACCCTCGAATTAGTCGAGGGTTTCTTTTTAGAGTGGGTTACTTTTTATTTTCGGTTTCCCATTCTTGTTGTGTAATAAAGTTAACGTGTTCTTCACAATCTTCACACCACCTATCATTACTATCATCAGTACATTCTCCCGCGTACTCGTTAGAGTTTACGTAGTTCCATACTTTAATTTGAATTGATTCAGATGAACCACATTCACAACAAACTAAAATTTCATTTTTCATAGTGTTAATTTTAAGACACAAAGATAAAACAATATAAACCACATATCCAAATAATTTTAGTTAATGTATTGTTAAAGGAGTTAACAACAGAACAGTGCCAGAATCCCAGGTCCAATGTCTTACGGCGACGATAAACGCAGCGCGCCAGTGCAGCGCTGGTGCAGGTGAATGTCTTACAGCCACAAGCCGTTGAACATTAGACCCAGTGCTGTGCAGGTACAGTGCACAGAAGCCAGAAACAAAAAACCCCCGAACCAAAAGTCCGAGGGTTTCAAATCACATCAACCTATTATGTCTTACACCAATTCTACGAGGTTGTCCCAAATCTGTCTCTCTTTGTAACCGACTTGTCCGAAGATTTTACCTTCCGTGTTATCACCTTTCTTCATAGAGTGTGTGGTATATTTTGTAACACCACTAAATAAACCCCAAAGGTTATCACCTTTTTGATTTAACTCACCATTCAAATCAATGTAGAAACGAGAGAGTTTGTTTTTCTTGTTAGTAGATAAGTCATCACTATCAAGTCTCTCTTCCTTTTCAATGTCGAACAATCTACGAATAACCAAGTCTTTAACTTGTTGTGTCATTCTAACATTACCAAGACGTTGAATGTTGTCGAAGGTTTGTTGTTCTTCTTGTAATAGAACATCAATCTTTCTCAAAATTTCTTCAATCTTTGGTTTCATCGCCGAAGAGTGTCTCAATTTGGTTTCAACATCTCTGTAACCTTTCCAAAAAGTGTTTTGACAAGATACAGTAACATTCGAGTTACCAAACGCTAATGATGTTCTTCCATCAAATGAGTTGAACCCACTAATGTAACCTTCAATCCTGTCGTTGGACAACTTCAAGTCTTCTGACTTTAATTGAAACCATACCTTCTCACCACCTTTGAATGAACCCCCTGTATGAAGTTTCAATCCTGTTTGTTGAGAGATACGGAATAACAATTCCAATAACTCTTGGTTTTGGTAAGGTACATACGAACCCGAGTGAACGCCAAGACAAGTGTTGTTGTCATCACGGATTAAACCAATCTTATCAGGGATAATAATTCCTGATGTGGTTTGTAATTCTTCTGTTCTTACATTCCAATTCAGACCTGTCTGATTGAGAATGTCGGTAATCTCGTTACCTGTGGTGATAGTTTGTTCTGTCATACGATTTAATTTAGAATTCAAAATTACTACACGAGAATTTATAAACCAAATATTTTGATAAGTTTTTTTGTTAAAATTTAATTTATTTTTTTAACACTGGAATCAGGACCAGCGCGCGCTGCATTGAATGTCTTACGGCTACAAATGGTTTTACACTAAATGAAGTAGGAGTTGGTAATCAAGATGTTATTATGATGAATGGGACCCGGGCTAAACCAGACAAATGTCTTACGGCCACAAAGCTGTTGAACATCTAACCTGGGATTCCAGGTGAAGATGATGTTGTAAATGAAAAAAGGTGGACATTTCTATCCACCTTTAAACTTACTACCAAACAAACTAAACACTAAACTATAACAAAAATATATCATTAATGTTTTACATAGTCAAGTGGATTAACTCATTTTCCATCTCTTCAACATCAAAAGTTATCTCACCATTATCATCGGTAGTGAAGTAAACACCTATGTTAATGATTAGATTTGGTAGAAGTTCAGGTCTGTATTCTTTAACATCAGATAGTTTAGCTCGTAATACTTCACTATATGAACTCATACCCCACATATCAGTTCTAAAATCACCATCGGAGAATGTTTGTATTACTACTCCAATTTCCGAACTTAATTCATCATCGTATTTTTTGAGTAACACATCACCAAGTTGGTATGTAGTACTCGGTTCACTTTCGTAATCGAAATGACGATACCTCGTGTGGTCTTTAACTTTTAACATAGTTTTAAGATTTAATGGTTTTGAATGTACAATAATTTTCTAATTGGTCTAATGGAATTCTTCCGTAGTTGTTGGAACTATAATACCCTTGTTGTTCGTACCTCTTTTTCCATTTGTTGAAGGACTCCATCATTTGTTTCTTTGAGGGGTACGTCCACTTGTCGAATTCAATTGTGAAACCATCGGGAGATAAACATTGATACTTTGACATAGTTGTAGTTTTATAATGAAAAAAAGTAGGGGATTATTCCCCTACCAAATCTTGTACTGAAACTTTGGTAATGTGTTCGTCCCAAACATCATCACCCCAATCCTCACCGAGTTGTGAACAAGTCTTGTAGTCGATTTCGACAACACCATCTTTGATGGTTACAACACCCTCGGTTCTCTCGTTGATAGGGATTAAATCTTTTTCAACAAGAAATAGAACTACTCGTTCCAACTCCAAAAATTGGTCGGTGTCTTCCGACTCAATGTACTCAACTTGTCCTTGGAAGTCCAAAGAGAACTCAAACTCCACATTGGTAGTAAGAGTATTTTCGATTTGTGATTTGAACAATGTGTCCATAGTAGTAGATGTCTATTGGTTAGTAGACAATACAAAGGTGATAAATAAAAATGATATTTCCTAATACTTTGATAAAAAGTTTTGTTAAAATCTGTTAATAATTTTCGTACCTGTTGGGGTAAAAAATGTTCACCGGTTATTTGAAAGCTGTTGAACATTCCAAGATTTTTGAAAATTTACAAGGTTGTAATTTCTTGGACATAAAAAAACCCCACAATTTCTTGTGAGGTTTTTAATTCAGTTTGAGAATTAGTCGATAGGTATATTCACACCTATTATGTACTCCGACATCTTGTGAAGTAAAGGAACGACACGACTACCAACAATCTCAAAAATTTCTTCTACCTCTTCCTCGTTGTCGTCGTCGAACTCAATTCCGTTCTCGACAAGTTTGTCTTTAATCATATCCACAAATTCGTTAGTGGACATTTCCTCAATCAGTTGAGTGATTTTGTCATTGATAACATCAGTGACTACTTGGGTTACTTTTTCTTTATTCATTTCGTGTAGATTTTAATGAAGTACAAAGTAAAACAATATAAGTGATATAAACAAATATTTCTCGTTAAAAGATTGTTAAAAAGTGTTAATGGAAGCTGTAAGACATTCCATTAACATTTTATCTCCTCATCAAGATTTGAAATATGGAACTCGTACCAACTGAAAGTCCTCTTCGGTTTCTTCCACAAAGTAGTCGTTGTCCTCATCTAATTCACGTCTATCGTTATTGTGTTGAATTAACCACTCGGAAAATTGATTTTCTTTTTCTATCACTCCCTCAATGGTGTCTTCGTGATTAAACGTGGTGTCTTTATAGACAATTACATAAACTTCACTCATCTTACAATGGGTTTATTAGGTTAGATAATTTTTCCTCGAACTCGTTTCTCATTTCGTCCTCATCATATATCTTGACGTCTCCCCCTCGGTATCGGTAGTATATCCCAACTTTTAATGATGGGTGTACGTCCTCATCAGTAGGTTGGTGTTTTATCATAGTAATACTATACTCACGTTCGATAATTGTATCCACGTGTTGAGTACCACGAAAACGATTTTGGTGGTGTGTCTCTACAACTTGGTGTGTACCTACCACTCTATAACCTTGTTCGGTGTACGACTTAATTTTATCGTTAAGTCCTTGATTTGATGATGATGTAATGATTAGTGTTTCCATATTGATTTACATTTGGTTTTCAGTTGAACGAATACAATTACAACTCCCGTCTATTTCTCTACACATTAGAGTACCTTCAAACCCTATTTGTGTATTACCCCTTTCAAGTAATTCTTGTAGGTCTTTGATTAGATTTTCAATACTGATTTGTTTTAGTGGTTCTTTTTTCATTGGTAGTGTTTTTGATTATGATGTAAAAGTAATACCTTTTTATTTAACTACCAAATTTTTCTTGTTAAAACTTTGTTAACTCAGTACCCGAAGGTTCTGTGATGGTAGAATGTCTTACAGCTTTCGGTCAAATAACCGGTAGACATTTCGGATTACGTCCCGAACCAAGATGGATTGTGGTCAAAAAAAAAGGGGTGTATTACTACACCCCCTTTCACCTATGAACTTTAACCCTACCTTACTCTAATGTACTTGGTTTTGTCGATTGTAATTTCGTTGATGTTGTCGATATTCACTTGACGAACATTCACGTTGTTCTTTGTCGACTTGATAACCCATTGGTCGAAAAGTTGTTTCTCGATAGAATTACCCTCGAACTCGTAGTCAACCTTTACTCGTACGTTGTCGAAGAACTCGTACATAAAGTAGTAACGATTTAACTTTTCGTTGTGAGTAACACAACCAACCTCGTCCACGTGACCACCAACTTTGTTTCTACCCAACTCGTGTTCAGGTAAACCACGTTTCTCATTCTCGTTGTCCATACGTAACTCGTAGTCACACAAAGGACGTACGTTCCCTTTTACGTGTTTAACAACTTTCTCGTAGTAGGTATTCAACCCCTGACGACCACCCTTATTCATATTCACTTTCGTTGAAGTGAATAGGTTTACGAATTGACCTTTCGTAATCCCACGACATACTGATACCATAGTATCGTAGTCAACTAACAATGTTTGATTTACCATAGTAGTAACTTTTAGTGTTTAATAATTTAACAATACAAATATATAACCTTTATATGAGAATACCAAATTTTTTTTGTTAAAATTTTGTTAAGAGATGTTAATTTTTTTTTGACATATCCCCCTCATTTCAACAATACAAAGTACGTAAATATAATTGATATTTCCTATTATTTTTAGTTAAAACTTTGTTAAGAAGTGTTAAAATTTTTTGACACCTGTTGGGGTAAAAAATGTTCACCGGTTATTTTGTTGGTAGAAAGCTGTTAAACATTTCTCCCACCCCTGTAACCTTACATCTTCTTGGACAAAAAAAACCACCCCTTTCGGAGTGGTCTTATTTTAAGGTTAATTACTTTAATCAATTAAGTCCAAATCAAGTAACATACTTCTAACCGAAGTCATCGTACCTCGATAACTTGTTGTGGTCTCTTCATTCGTGTTGTCAAAAAGTGGTGAGTATTCACCCTCTTCAAATAGGTCGTGATAAATTAAGGATAAAAAACCATCTTCATCTTCTTCAACATAGAGTAGAATTTTACAATACCCCCCGTCAAAGATTAAGGAGTTTTCACTCCAACCCGTTTCCGTACCTAATACCCAATCAATTCCACCTTTGGTTAATTCCTTTTTTACATCTTCAAAATGTTTCATTTTTAGTGTGTTTTAAGATTAAGAAATAGTAGAACATTATCCCATTCGTTAAAGTCAAGTGGTAAACCCATATTATCGGTTAT
>JACCDG010695670.1_pt1 | contig 12771 bp, 12 predicted proteins | sample 7442471 | NCBI WGS metagenome assembly JACCDG01 (sample SAMN15323444, study PRJNA562643) | freshwater metagenome | isolation source: river surface water | place: USA:Blue River Watershed | collected 2017-08-17 | reverse complement strand
GGTGGGACGGGCAACCGCCCCCTCAGGAGATCCACACAAGAAATAGTGCGGGCGTAGCTCAATGGTAGAGCCCTAGCCTTCCAAGCTAGTTACGCGGTTTCGATTACCGTCGCCCGCTCCATTCTTTTCATCAACCCGTAATGCTTCCGACCAGCGTAATAACGGCAGTACCGGTTACAGCCATTGCATCTGACCTAGTGCCAGCCATTCCGTCAATTAGGTTTACGGCGAGTGAAGAATTCGTAGAGCCGACTGAGATAGTTCCAATCACCAAGAATTGACTCCCTGTCCAAGGTGATCCATTCTTGAAATCGTCCACGTTTGAAACCACGTAGTTGTAAACAACTGTGTTACCTGTTCCGCTTGAGTATATTTCCAAACCAATTCTTGAAAGCGCTGAATTGGTTTTTCCTCGAACAGCAATTTCAAACTTGTATTTTCCACCAGCAACTAATGTTCCAAAATATGTACTTAAAGCAGAAGTGTTTGGTGTATTTGTTTGCAAAGTAAAGTTTGGAACAGCCACGACTTGAACTTCGGATGGTCCTGTTGCACCCGTTGCGCCGGTTGCACCAGTGGCTCCTGTTGCACCGGTTGGTCCTTGTGCGCCAGTAGTTCCAGTGTCACCTTTTAATCCTTGCAAACCTTGTGGACCAGTTGCGCCTGTATCGCCTTTGTCTCCCTTGTCGCCTTTTGCTCCTGCTGCGCCAGTTGCGCCAGTTGCTCCGGTTAAACCTGCGGCACCTGTTAATCCGGTTGGACCTGTTAAACCAGTATCGCCCTTATCTCCTTTGTCACCCTTTAAACCTTGTGCGCCAACTAATCCTTGCAATCCAGTTGCGCCGGTCAATCCAATGTCACCTTTATCTCCTTTCGCTCCGGTATCACCTTTTTCGCCCTTATCTCCCTTTTCTCCTTTCTCTCCTTGTTCTCCTTTGTCACCCTTTTCTCCACGCGATCCTGTTGCGTTATTTCCTGAGGATCCTCGCTCGCCTGGTTTTCCGTCATTGCCGGCTGGACCTTTGAGACTTACAGAAGATGGCCAACGATTGTTGTTCTTGGGGCCGTAAATGTTGAAGGTAGTCACGTCAATATAAAAATCACCGTTAATGCCTAAGCTCGCAGTTGGTGCACCTTTTCCGCTGAGCACCGTGTTCGCGATAGATTTATTTGTTCTTCCAGCAGAGTTTGCAGGCATAAAAGAATTACTTGTAATCAATACAAATGTCGCTAGCATTGACACAATTCTCATTTGACTGGTCATGTTGCACTGTCTTTCGAATCTGAACCTCGACCTCTTCGAGGCGTTTGAATATGAATAGTCAATGACCTGGGTTGCAATTAACAGGTCGATTTTTCTCTGTGAATTCACAGAATTTGAGCGTATAACGTTTAGCAAACGCTCAGAATTCTGATGTGTCTCTCAGAAAAAATGTCTAGCGTGTTCAATCTTTGGGAGTTCCATTCATACATCGAATGCGAGGGTGTTCGATGCAGTAAATCAGAAAACAAATCGAGTAAGGAGTATGAATGAAGAAAAAGATAATCGCAGCGACAGTAGTTGCTGGTTTAACGTTGGCACTAGGCACTGCTGGTGTTGCATCTGCTCACGACAACAAAATGGGCAGAGGAGAGAAGGCTGCGGCGGCGCTAAGTGATCTTGTATCTAAGGGCACTCTGACACAGGCTCAGGTTGATGCAGTAAAGAAAGCTCTGTCAGATGCACGTGATGCAGCTAGAGCTTCGCATGATGCTATGCACGCAGAGCGAAACAAGATCATTACTGACACTCTCGGTATGGATGCTGCGACTTTGAAATCAAGACTGCAGGCTGGTGAGTCACTTGCAGCAATTGCGGGCGCTAAGAAAGATGCCTTGATTGATGCACTGGTTACCTATGAAACCAAAGAGATAGATGAAGCTGTCACTGCAGGAAAAATAACTGCTGCCCAAGCCACAAATCTCAAGGCAGGACTAAAGACTCGAATAACTGAGAGAGTTGAAGGTGTTCGAGGATTTGGTAAACACTTCGGGAAAGGCATGGGTAAGGGCTTTCATGGAGAGCACGGACCTAGAGGCAAAGGACATGGCCGCGACGACCGCTAAGCCTTGATCCACAGTTCTTTCATTTAAGAACTCTCCTAGGTCAGAAACCGCTGGCAGAAATGCCAGCGGTTTTCTTTTTTCTTTGAGAAAGTAGGCCGGTGAAAATACACATTGGCAGCGATCACGCAGGGCTTGAATTTAAGAACAAGATTGTTGAGCATTTGAGAGCTCAGGGTCATGAAGTAGAAGATCACGGACCGCACGTTTATGACGCTCTCGATGATTACCCGGTTTTTTGTATTCCTGCTGCAGAGGCAACCGCCAGAGAGGCGGGTTCTTTTGGAATTGTGCTTGGCGGTTCAGGAAATGGCGAGCAGATGGCCGCCAACAAGGTTAAAGGTGTTAGAGCGGCATTGGTCTGGAGCGTAGAGACCGCCAAGCTAGCTCGCGAACACAATGATGCCAACGTGATTTCAATTGGTGGCCGCATGCATGATGAAGAGTTCTGCTTGAAACTAGTGGATACCTTCTTGGCCACGCCCTTTAGTGGAGATGAAAGACATGTAAGGCGAATTGGTCTTATGTCAAAGTACGAAAGAGATGGAAAACTCTAAGTTTTTAAGTAATACTCAAAATCTGTAACTACATGCTCTTTTGTTATTCCTTTGCTTTCAAATTTAGTTAGTGGACGCCATTGCGGTCTAGGAATTACTCCACCTCTGAAATTTGAGTTTGCGGCAAAGTTTTTTTCAATCTCTTGAGCGTATGGATACCAATCAGTTGCAATGTTTACCCGTCCCCCAGGTACTAACTTCTTGGCCATGATCTCTATAAATGCTGGTTGCAAAAGCCGACGCTTGTGTTGTTTCCGCTTTGGCCATGGATCTGGAAAGAAAATGTGGAATACATCAATTGAATGATCATTGGTGTGCTTTGTTAGCACTTCGAAAATATCTGCGTTGATAATTTTTAGATTTCTTACACCTAGGTTTTCGGCTCGGATAATCAGGGCGCCGATTCCTGGCTTATGTACCTCGACCGCTACATAGCCGCTATCTGGATTATTTGCCGCAATCTGGGAGGTCGCCTCACCCATTCCGCTTCCAATCTCAAATACAACCTCTTTTGGTCTTAAGGAGGGAAATAGTTCTTTGGGATTGATGGTGCCTTGCAAAGGAATTTCAAACTTGTTCCAATGGTCGTAAAGGGCTTCTGATTGCGCCTTTGTCATCCGTTCGCCCCGCAGCCGGAAGCTACGTAGGCGGAACTGGCCCTCTGTGACTTGCTCCATAGTGGCAAAGAGTGCCATCTCTGCTTGGATACGCGCATGCCTGGAATCAATATTTCGCGTGCTGAAGCCGCAGAACGTTCATCACACCTATCTATTAAGCACTATGACGTGACCCTTGATGTCACAACTGGCGAGGAAACCTTTATCGCCAAAACTGTTGTCACATTCACCTGCAACAAACCGGGTTATGACACCTTTATTGATGCCGTAGGCAAGAGAGTCATCTCTGCAACCCTTAATGGTTCGCCTGTAGATGTTTCGAACTACGATGGCGAGAGCGTTTTCCTAAAGAATTTGCAGGCCGAGAATGAGTTAATTCTCGAAGTTGAAGCAATCTATTCCAAGAGCGGCGAAGGCCTACAGCGTTCCGTTGATCCTGCAGATAACGAGGTTTATCTCTACTCACAAGGCGAGACCGCCTTTATTAGAAATATGTACCCATGCTTTGACCAACCTGACCTAAAAGCTACTTTTGCATTTACCGCAACAGCTCCTGCGCATTGGCAGGTGATCTCAAATAACCCGGTAAAGGATGTAATCGAAAACGGCGGGAAAAAGACTTGGTCATTCACTACTACCCCAGTTATGTCGACCTACATATCCGCCTTGGTTGCCGGTCCTTACTCCTACGTTTCAGATGAGTACAAAGGCAAGAAGACCATTCCGATGAGCATCTACTGCCGTAAATCCTTATTCGAACATCTGGATGCTGATGAAATCTTCTTGATTACAAAACAAGGATTTGCGTATTTTGAAGAGGTTTTCGGATTGGCATATCCATTTGAAAAGTATGACCAAATCGCTGTGGTTGATTTCAACTGGGGTGCTATGGAAAATGCTGGAGCGGTTACCTTCCGTGAAGACTTGTTGGTATTCCGTTCAAAAGTCACTGAGCGTATGTACAACGCCCGTGCGAACACGATTTTGCATGAGATGGCACATATGTGGTTTGGAAATATGGTGACCATGAAGTGGTGGGATGACTTGTGGCTAAATGAGTCTTTCGCCGAGTGGTCTTCTTATCTAGCGCTGGTGGAGGCAACCAAATTCAAAAACTCATGGGCTGGATTCAATGCAGAGCGCAAGAACTGGGCATATCGTCAGGATCAACTCTCTTCTACTCACCCAATCGCAGCTGACATGATTGATATCGATACTGTTAAAGCAAACTTTGATGGCATTACCTATGCAAAGGGAGCCTCAGTCCTACAACAATTGGTAGCTCATGTGGGTCGACAAAACTTTATTACCGGGTTGCAGAAGTACTTTGCCAAGCACGCTTTCAAGAACACAACTCTGCAGGATCTATTGTCAGAGTTGGAAGCAACAAGTGGCCGTGACTTAAAGCCATGGGTTTCAACTTGGCTGCAGACTGCCGGCGTAAACACTCTTCGTCCTGTTGTTGAAATCAATGGCGATACCTACACCTCAATCTCGGTTCAACAAGAGCCGCCGCTGATTCCAGCTGGCTCTACAGAGTTGCGTCCGCATCGCATGGCCGTTGGGCTTTATGACCTGAAGGATGGAGTGCTCTCTCGCCGTAAATCTGTAGAGCTAGATGTCTCTGGAAAATTGACCAAGGTTGATGGTTTGTCTGGAGAAAAGGTTGCAGACTTACTTCTAATAAATGACCATGATTTGTCCTACGGGAAAATCCGTTTTGACGAACGCTCAATCGCGACATTAAAGGCGCACTTGGGCAAGTTAAATGATGGTCTTTCCAGAGCGCTTTGTTGGTCAGCGGCTTGGGACATGTTGCGTGATGCTGAAATTTCCTCGACTGATTTCATCGAGATGGCAATCGCGGGCTTACCCGGCGAGGATGACATCACAACAGTAACCGCTCTTGGAAATCAGTTGATTTCTGCCGTTGAAATGTATGCGGCAGACAAGAACCGAGATGCTTTGCGAGAGAAGATTGCTGGCGTACTCTCAGCATTGTTAGACAAAGCAGCAGCCGGCAGCGGTCACCAACTTCAATTTGCTCGTACCTTTGCTTCTTTGGCTCACACGCCAGCTCAAACCGCTCGTATCCGCGAGTTGTTGGAAGGAAAGTTAACTGGATTGGTAGTGGATGCTGATCTTCGTTGGCACTTCATTATGAATCTAGTTGAGCGAAATGCTTCTTCTAGAGAAGAAATTGATTCCGAACTCAAGAGAGATAACACTCTTACCGGACAACTCGCTCATGAGCGTTGCATCGCCGCGTTTCCAAACATGGAGGCTAAGGAGGCGGCATTCAAGCGAGCAACTGAGGATGACACCATTACTAACTGGTCTCGTCTATCGGCGATCCAGGGATTTGCCAGACCAATGCATCGCAAATTCCATGAGACCTTTATTGATCGCTACTTCGCTCTAATTTTGGATACTTATAACAACAAGTCTTATGAGGTTTCCACCAGCATTATCGATCTGTTGTATCCCTCATATGTGATTTCACAGTCCACATTGGACAAGACAAATGCTTGGCTAAATGGAGTTGGGAAAGATGGACATCCGACTTTACGGCGCCATGTTCTTGAGGCTAAGGATTCCTTGGAGAGAGCTCTGAAGGTTCGCGCGAAAGATCTGTAATTACTCGTTAATGCGGGTAATTACATCTTGCTTTGCATGAGCTTGCCCAGCTCGGTTTTGTCTAGAGCGCTTTAGGTTTTCCTGTGCAACTACTGCTACCCATACAAAAAGGGTGATTGCTACTGGCACAACAACAAACCAAATGAAGCCTTCTAGAAATGGGAGTGGTTCTCCTGGCATTGAGCCATCTTCATTAAGAGCTAATTGCAGATTTGAGGCCAGTTGAATAAACATGGCGGAAGTTTAGGCAGATGCGCCAACAACGCCAAATGGTGCGAGGTATGGAACCCATCTCTCTTCAGCGCGACCGGTCCCGAGAATTCTCCATGCCGCACCAACCGGCTCACGTGGAATAGAACGTAACCTCCAACCCAACTCTTTAAGGGTTTTGTCAGCCTTCACATGGTTGCATCGGTGACAGGCGCTGACGACGTTGTCCCAACTGTGATCGCCGCCTCTACTTCTTGGAATTACATGATCTATTGAGGTCGCGGTCGCTGAGCAATAAACGCAACGGCCACCATCTCGAGCAAATATGGCTCTACGCGAAAGTGGAACAGTGTGACGATAAGGAATCTTCACAAATTTATGTAATCTAATAACGGCTGGGAGCTCTAAAGATCCAGATGAGTAATGAAGTTGAATTCCAGATTGCTCAACCATTGTTGCGCGATTATTCAAAACCAAAATGAGCGCGCGTCTATCAGAAACGACACCCAGTGGCTCGTAGGTGGCGTTTAGAACTAGTGTCCTTCTTGACGAAGTCGTCACAGTCTCAAATCCCCTTTGGTCCGACGCGTGGCTCGCGCCGTGGGGGAAATCCTGCCTGAATGGGCGCGGTTTTGTGGGGATATTTGATTAAGTTCTTATAAAGTCTTGCTCAAATGAAGCTGAATGTGAGCCTGCGCGAGGCGCTGGAATGGTTTTTGGGCGCACCCCTGAGAGTTGTAGTTATTCTCATCTTGGCGGTATTTCTTCAAAAAGTGGCGACCCGGGCCATCAAGAAAGCTTTAGCAAAAGTTGCCGAAGCTGATTTTATTCCGGGTGAAAAGAGCTCAGTCACTAGACAACGTGAACGCGCCCGCACCGCAGCATCGGTGCTAAATAGTTCATCTAAAGCAGTAATTGGTTTAGTCGCCGGAGCCATGATTCTGGGCGAACTAGGTGTTGACCTTGGACCACTGGTGGCCTCTGCTGGTGTTGTTGGATTTGCTGTTGGCTTGGGAGCGCAAACAATTGTGCGAGATGTTTTTTCCGGAATCATCATGTTAGTAGAAGATCAATATGGCGTCGGTGATGAGGTTGATGTTTTAGATGTAAAAGGCAAGGTTGAGACAGTTGGTCTTCGCATCACAACCATCCGAGATAGACAAGGAACTCTTTGGTACCTAAGAAATGGTGAAATTCTTAAGGTGGGAAATAAGTCTCAAAAACCTCGTGGTTGATTCACCATTGAGTTTGCAGCCATGACCATGTAACTCCAGAGTTGTTCCTTTAGATCCGGCTTCATATCTAAACCTTCAACAGCTGATTGCATATGCTTTAACCAAACATCACGCTCAACCTCGCCGATATGAAATGGTGCGTGGCGCATCCGCAATCTGGGATGTCCCCTTTGTTCACTGTAGGTGTTAGGGCCGCCCCAATACTGCTCTAGAAACATCAATAATCTTTCAGCTGCGCCCTTCAAATCATCATCTGGATACATCGGCCTAAGTACTGGATCTACCGATACCAAGGCATAAAAGTGTGAGACGAGTTGTTCGAATGTGGCTCTGCCGCCCATCTCTTCATACAGATTCATGAGTGATCAATTATTGATGTGAAATTCGACGTGACCAAATACCTAGAACTGCTACTGGAACTGCTGCAAAGGCACAGAGCCAGCCATATGAAAGGGTGCCAATTATTACCCCCGCCATTGCTCCTCCCCCTGCTCCAGAGAGGTTCATAACCAAGTCGCTAGCACCTTGTGAAGAGGTCTTCATATCTGGATCAACTGATTCCGTTAACAAAGCAGAGCCAGCAATCAAAGTGCATGACCAACCCAATCCCAATAAGAACAATCCCACGCCCAGCATGACGGCATCATCAGCCGCTGCTAATCCCGAGATTAAGGTGGAAAGCAATAGTGTTGCAACACCAATTTGAATTACCTTCACTCTTCCTAATCGATCACTAAGAGATCCAACGATGGGCGAAAAGGCGTACATTCCCAAAACGTGGATACTTATTACTAATCCAATAATTGTTAGAGTGACATCAACATGTGCCATATGCACTGGGGTCATAACCATGACTGAAACCATTGCGATATGTCCTATTGCAATAGACATAATTGCAAAAGCTGCTTTCGGATTTGCCTTAATATGTTTCAGCGCTGTCTTGGTTGCGGCCTTTGGTTTAGCATCAACGCCCAGTTGTTTCTGTGCGGTCAAAAACGGATCTGGTCTAAGAAACAATTGGATGACAAGTATTGCCAAAGTTAGCGTTATCGCTGAAATCATGTAGGGACCAACTAAACGAGGCAGATTAAATGACTGCGCCAAGTTGCCGGCTGGCTCCATCAAATTTGGTCCGGCGACCGCGCCAACTGTCGAGCCCCAAACTACAAAGGAGAGTTGTTTAGCTCTAGTTTCATTGGTCGCTAAATCAACCGCGGCAAATCGTGCTTGATATCCAGCAGCAGAGGCCGCACCTACCAAAAAGGTTCCCGTCAGCATTAAAAAGATGTTTTCTTGCTGACCACCGAAAATGGCAAAGAGGGATCCGATAACTCCCGACAAAAGACCAATCGATAAAGCTAACCGACGTCCACCCTTTGCGGTGAGGCGTGCGAGCGGAAGTGCCAAGGCGGCAGCACCTAATACAGAGGATGTTTGAGCGAGTCCGGCCAATGTTTCAGAGTCGGTAATTGAAGCCACTAATAAAGAGCCGGCCGCTACTGTGCCAGCGACACCTACTCCATTTAAAACCTGTGCAGTAGCAAGAACCTTTACCGTTTTCTCTTGAATGGCGGTATTTGGCATTTACTTGGTTCGAACCCAAACTGCGGTATCGGTGGGCAATAAGTGATTCTTCAGCGGCCCGCTGGCTACCAAAACTTCACAATCCTTGGGTAATTCAAAATCTGCCCCAAAGTTTATGTAGCAAGCGAAGTTCCCGGGACGGGAAAATGCAACAACATCTTTGCCAGCATTTATCCACTCCATGGGTCCATCACCGAGACCAGATTCATTTTTGCGAACCGCTAAAGCTCGACGATAAATATTTAGCGTTGAGTTGGGATCATTCTCTTGGGATTCGGCTGAGTAATTTCCCCACCATGCGCTGGCTGGCAACCAAGCCTCTTCTGGCGTTAGTGAATCATTAGCCGAAAATCCAAATGCGCCATTTGGTGAACTCTTCCAAGGGATTGGAACACGGCATCCATCGCGGCCACGATCTTTATAGCCGCTCATCTTCCAACGTGGATCAGTTAATCGATTCTCAGGGAGATCACGCACCTCAGGAAGAGTTAACTCCTCGCCCTGATAAAGATAGGTACCACCGGGAAGAGCTAAAGCCATCAAAGTTGCACTTCGCGCACGCAACGTTCCACGCGCAATATTTAACTTGGAAGGATCTCCCTGTCTGGACCAGGTTGTATCGCCATGATTGGTTAAACCTAAATCCAGGCGATCTACAGAACGCACGACATCATGATTATTGAAAACCCAAGAGGTCGGAGCGCCAACTTCAGCAAGTGCTGAGATGGAGTTATTGATTTTCTTGCGGATCTCCTCTGGCTTCCACAGAGTTGTTAACATCTCGAAATTAAAGGAGTTTTGTAGTTCATCCGCTCTGACATACCTAGCGATTCTTGAGGTCGGGCTTACCCAAGCCTCTGCTACCGCCATTCGATCCCTTTCATAGGAATCGAGAATCTTGCGCCAGCGTCGATAGATGTCATGCACGCCTTCTTGATCCCAGAATGGCTTGTGTTCTGGGCTGAGCATTCTCGTCAGATTATTTTTTCCAAGTAACTTTGAAAGTTTGCTCTGGCGAATATCTGGTAATCCTTTTTCTTTGAACATGCCGTGAGCAACATCAATTCGGAAACCATCAACGCCTCGATCGAGCCAAAACTTCAAAACCACATCAAAGTGCTCAACCACCTCTGGGTTTTCCCAATTCAAATCTGGTTGCTCTACGGCAAACAGGTGTAGGTACCACTGCCCCAAAGTTCCATCTGGCTCGGTCACACGATGCCATGCAGGGCCACCGAAAACCGCCTGCCAATTGTTGGGCGGCAAATCTCCATTTGCTCCTTTGCCATCACGGAAGATGTAGCGATTGCGCTCCGGTGAGCCCGGTTTTGCTTTTAGTGCGGCTTGAAACCAGACATGTTGATCTGAGGTGTGATTTGGCACGATGTCGATAATGACTTTGATTCCATGATCATGAGCTTCTCGAATTAGCCGCTCTGCATCTTGCAAGGTGCCGTAATCCGGCTCGATGTTCATGTAATCAGAAACATCGTAACCATGATCATTTTGCGGAGATGGGTACCAAGGAGTTATCCAAATCGCATCGACTCCAAGCTTTTGGAGATAGCCCAGCTTTGATCTAATTCCCTCAACATCACCAATTCCATCACCATTTGAATCGGCAAAGGAGCGGATGTAAATCTGATAGGTAACCGCATCACGCCACCATGGGCGCACTCCGCGAGGCGCTAACTTTGAACTCACTTGCTCTCCTCTAAATATTGCTGCAAAAAGCCACGTTCCTCATCATTGAGTGAACGAGACTTTGCAATACTTTCATCTACTGCGACCTGAACAGTTCTGATTCGGGCATACAAGACATCCTCACCCTTTACCTCATAAATCATGGTGAATGAGGAGTTACCTATGGACTCTACCCATAGGACAACATCTACATAAGTTCCACCTTGAAAAATAGCGTTCTTGAAATCAACTTCGGCTCGGGCAACAACCATTCGCAAAAAAGTATTGTCCGAGGCGGCCATAGGATTTTTAGCGAAGGACCATTCAAAGCGGGCCTCTTGAGCAAAGGTTAGATAACGCGCATTATTGACATGTCCCATCGCATCCAAATCATCCCAACGGACAAAAGCTTTGTGATGGTATTTCATCGAGTTAGCTTTCGATAAGTAACACGGTGAGGACGTGCAGCCTCTGGCCCCAGTCTTTCAATCTTATTCTTTTCATAAGATTCAAAGTTGCCTTCAAACCAGAACCACTGTGAATCACCTTCATAAGCCAAGATGTGGGTAGCTACGCGATCTAAGAACCAACGATCATGCGAGATAACTACAGCGCAACCCGGGAACTCCAACAATGCATTTTCTAATGAGCCCAATGTCTCAACATCTAGATCATTTGTTGGCTCATCTAGAAGCAATAGGTTGCCACCCATCTTTAGAGTTAAAGCCAGATTTAAACGATTACGCTCTCCACCTGATAAAACTCCAGCTGGTTTTTGCTGATCTGGTCCTTTAAAACCAAATGCTGAAACATATGCTCGGCTCGGCATTTCTACTGCGCCGACCTTTATGAAATCCAAACCGTCAGAGACAACCTCCCAAAGTGGCTTCTTGGGATCGATGCCACCTCTTGATTGATCTACATATGAGATCTTTACGGTTTCTCCCACCTTGATGCTGCCCGAATCTGGTTGCTCCATTCCTAAAATCATCTTGAAGAGAGTGGTTTTACCAGCACCATTTGGTCCAATGACACCGACGATTCCATTACGCGGCAGTGAGAAAGAAAGATTGTCGATCAATAGACGCTCTCCAAAGCCCTTTGAAAGGTTTTCAACCTCAACAACAACATTGCCAAGTCTTGGACCCATTGGAATCTGAATCTCTTCAAAATCTAACTTGCGAGCTTTTTCTGCCTCAGCTGCCATCTCTTCATAACGTGCAAGACGTGCCTTTGATTTAGCTTGGCGGCCTTTAGCGTTTTGCCGGACCCAATCCAACTCTTCCGCTAAACGCTTAGCGCGCTTGGCATCTTTTTGTCCTTCAATCTTCAAACGTGCTGCTTTAGTCTCAAGGTAAGTGGAGTAATTGCCTTCATATGGATAGGCACGACCACGATCTAGTTCGAGAATCCACTGTGCAACATTGTCCAAGAAGTATCGATCGTGAGTAATCGCAACAACGGTGCCTTCATATTTGGAAAGGAACTGCTCTAGCCAAAGAACTGATTCGGCATCCAAATGGTTAGTTGGCTCGTCAAGCAATAACAAATCTGGTTTTTGCAGCAGCAGCTTGCAGAGCGCGACACGACGTCGCTCTCCACCTGACAAAACCTTTACATCAGCATCAGGTGGTGGGCAACGCAAAGCATCCATAGCCTGCTCTAGCTGCGAATCCAAATCCCAAGCATTTAAATGATCTAACTTTTCTTGAAGCGAGCCCATCTCCGCCAACAACTTGTCATAGTCAGCATCAGGATTTGCCATCTCCTCTGAAACTTGATTGAAGCGGGCCAACAACGCCATAGTTTCGGCGACGCCCTCTTGCACATTTTCTAAAACATTTTTCTCTTCATTGAGAGGCGGCTCCTGCAAAAGAATTCCGACGCTGTAGCCAGGTGATAGATAAGCCTCTCCATTGGATGGCTGTTGAAGGCCGGCCATGATTTGTAAAACTGTGGACTTGCCTGCTCCATTTGGGCCAACCACACCAATCTTGGCGCCAGGGATAAACATCAACGTGACATCATCAAGGATTACTTTGTCACCATGCGCTTTACGCGCCTTCTTCATCGTATAAATGAACTCTGCCACGAGGCGAAACCTTATCGTTTAAGCGGTACTCAAACGTACTCTGTAGACTTGCG
>JACCDG011297856.1_pt1 | contig 12773 bp, 17 predicted proteins | sample 7442471 | NCBI WGS metagenome assembly JACCDG01 (sample SAMN15323444, study PRJNA562643) | freshwater metagenome | isolation source: river surface water | place: USA:Blue River Watershed | collected 2017-08-17 | reverse complement strand
GGTCGTGCCGCCGGATGAGACGGTGTTCTGGGCCACAGCGTCCGCATCGTACCCGTTGGCCGCCACGGCCCCGGCGTAGAGGTCGGTCGCATACCCGGCCCCGATGGCGTCCTTGGCAGCGATGTTCGCCGTGAACCCCTGGGGCGTGTAGTCGGCGCTCGGGAACCAGAAGATCCCCGTGCCGAGGGAACCGGATGTCACGTTCGCCTTGACCTCGCCCACGATGATGTCGCCCGGATCGAGGGAATCGGCTTTCATGAACCACCCGCTGGTGGTCACGGTGACCTTGTCTCCGGCGGTGAGGGCCTGCCCTGCGGCGAATATCATCTCCCCGCCGTAGCCGAGCTCAAGATGCTCGCCCGACTTCGGCTTGTTGAGAAGGATGCCGCTCGCTTCCTCGCCGTTCACGGCCAGCTTGCCATCGTTCAGGGCAATGGCATGGTAGCGGTAGCCGTCAGCGTAGAGATCCTCTCCGGCGGTGAGGGTGGTGATGAGAACTTTGTTTTCGGTCGCCATGAGTCACCCCCCCTACTCTTCGTCAGATGCGCCGGTGTTGGTGGACGCCTTCATGTAGCGGTCGAAGAGATCTTTGTCCGCATTGAACACGGCCTTGTAAGCCTCGCCCAGGGACGCCTTCGGGTTCTCCTTCTGGTAGGCTTTCGCCTTTTCCTCGGCCTCGGTGAAGACGTGCTTGTCGCCCTCGTCCTTTTTCTTGTCGCTCGTCCCCTTCTCATCGAAGGAGATGACGGCCTTCTCGAAGGTCTTGAGGGCCTCGATGACGGTGGCTACCGGGATGGCATAGCCGGTGTCCTCGGAGTACGAGTGCTTGCCGAAGTCGGTCAGGATGTCCCGGCATGCGGGGGTGAGCTTGCCAGCGGTGACCAGGCCCTCGCAGAACGCCTTGAGGTCGGTCTCCTGGGCGGCCTTCTTGCCGTCCGAGAGTGTCTTCTTCAGGCTGTCCAGCTCGGCCTTGTAGGTCTTGGATGCAGCCGCCTCCGGGGTGAGTTCGGCGATCTTGCTCTCGAGGTCGGCGATCTTGTCCGTGAATATCTTCTTTTCCTTTTCGTCCATGATATGGGTATCTCCTTTATCGTGGGAGTTTATTTGGTTCCCGCCCTCGTCCATCTCCCAGGAATGGCAGGCGATACGGTCAAACGATGCGTCACGCATGGATTGACTGAGGTATGCCTCCAGGTCCGCGAGGGTAGACACGGCGGGGATATCCGCTCCGAGGAGGGCGAGACCGGCGAAGACCTTATCGAACACCTTCCCGCCCTGCTTGTAGTTCCAGTAGATCTCCGAGCTCACCCTCTTGTACCGACCGGACCGGATGGCCTTGTAAACCAGATCCGGCACCTGGGTGAGGGTGGCGATCAATTTGTCCTTGACGCACCGCAGGGACTTGACCCACCCGAGGGCAGGCTGACCGTCCTGCATGATCTCCTTGAGCTGCTTCTCGTTGTGGCCGAGTTTCACCGGGGGTTTGACGGTTTCCCCCAGGGCCTGGAAGTTGGCGACCATGGCCTGGAGATCTTCCACGGTGTACTTGTCGCCGTTCCATGTCCCGGCGGCGAATGCCTCAACATCGAATTCATGGAGCTTCGGTTCGTCTGCCATTCTCTGATGCCTCCATGTGGAAAGAAAAAGGCCGTGCAGTGTGCGGCCCGCACGGCCTTGTCTTTCCTTTTACCTGTCCGGGTTGATCAGACCCGGTGACAGCTTCTTATGTTATAAACGTATCAGGTCATGATTTCCTTACATGGCCACCTGGTGATGGCATCCCTCGCACAAGGCGAAGGGTGATGCCTCGATGGTGTCGAGCTGGTCATGGACGGTTCCCAGGATGCCGGTACCGAAGGCATCAATACAGCACCGGGTGACATTTCCGTCACTCATGACCATGACCTGGCCCCTGCCTAGCCACGGGCATGGCCCGGCGTTGTAGACCGGCTTGAACCAATCCACCTGCCCCGCCCAATTATTCGGCTGCGTGATGTAGTCGAAGCTGAGATTCCCGCAGATCCCCACGGCCTGGAAGATCCTGATGGCCTTGGCCGTCCTGAAAGCGTCATGCCCGGTAATGTCGATGTGATCGATCCCCGCCGTCTTCAGTCTCCTGGCATAGTCCAGCTCGCCCTCGGTGAGCAGGGTCGTGGTGATGTCTATCCAGTGGCCGTTCGTGTTGATGTGGACCGGCAGGCGCAGGGGCATGACCGCCCTGGCCTTGGAGATCATCTCCGGAAGAAGGGGGTTGAGCGTAGGCTCGCCCACGCCGAACAGGTTGAGCTCCCTCTGGGTTCCCTTCACCGAGAAGTGGCGGACCCACAGGAGGGCAGCATCGAAGGTCTCCATATCCATGAGGCCGGTCGTGCGGTGCTTGCCCTGATCCTTGGCCGGGCAGTACGGGCATCTCCGGTCACACAGGGAAGAGGTCTCGATGGAGTTGATGGTGGAGATCTTCATGCCTCCACCTCCTCCCGGATCTCTTCCGGTATTATCTGGTGACAGGTCTTGCAGAGGGAATAAGCCTTGATCGGCCGCTCCAGTAGATCATCATCGAACACGGTCCCGTACTGCCCGAGGCCCCGGTAGTCATAGCAGCAGGGACTTACCCCGCCCTCTCTCTGGATGTACCCCCGGCCCTCGATGAGAGGGTCGCACCTGGTGGTGAAGACCATGTCGATGCTGTTGTGCTCCTCGAGCTGCCCGGCCCAATTATGGGACATGACGATGGACCCCATATTGATGATCCCCGTGAGCTGCGCCTTCATCATGGCGATGGCCGCTTTCCGTGCATGGAAGGGCGAGTGGGGGGAGAGGTCGCACTGATCGAGACCGGCATCCCGGATCTTGCATGCCATCTCATAGGTCATGTGGGTGCCGTTCGTGCACATGCAGACCCGGCGCTCGCCCATGATGTCCTTGACCCTTCTGATGCGCTCCGGGATCTGCGGGTCCAGGAGGCTCTCCCCGTTGCCGTTGAGGTTGACCTCCTTCTGGGTGCCGAGGTCGCACAGCATCTGGAGCCAGTAGAGGGACCGCTCGAAGGTGGCCTCATCCATGATGCCATATTCCCGGCCGTGCTTGTGCATGAGGCGGTTGACGCAGTACGGACAGGCCAGGGAACAGGCGTTCGACAGCTCGATGGTGGTGATGGTGCGCAGGGTGATCATAGGGCCTCCTCCTGGGTTACATGAACCCCTTCTGTGGTTTGACATCCGCTGGTATGGTGTCCTCCTTGCCGTTCCACTCGTCCACCGTGGTGACCGGGATCAGGAGGGATCGACACATAAAATGATTTGGGGGTTGTAAACTCCCGAAATCACGTTGTATTTTTCCATCTAAGGCCTCGCAGACCTCGGATGTCCGGTCATCGAGGATGGCGCTGTATTCGAACGCCTCCACAAACCCCCGCATGTCGGGATCGGTGAACAGTGCCTGCCGTGCCTCGTTCCAGGCATAGGCCGTGTTCGTGCGCACGATGTTCTCCAACCGGGCCGGTACGTTCACCGGTCGGCCGGCAGCGTCCACGTCCGGCAGGTATCCGACCAGCTCGGTGTCTTCCCTGAGTTCCTTCATGGTCGTACCCAGGGCCTTGTCGTACCGGATGCCGTTCTCCAGGACGGTCTGGGTGGCGTTCAGGACCCTCTGCTCGATCACCCCGGTGATCTTCATGGCCCTGGAGGAGAGGAACTTCTCCGCCTTCGTCTTGTCCATGCCGGGGCGGTACTTCGGGGCGGCCTTCATCTTCTTCTTCGGCAGCTCCTTCTTGGCCTGCTCGTAGGATGTGTCCAGGGTTTCCTGCAGGTTCTTCCGCAGGGTCTTCCTGATGGCCGAGAGGATGCCCGATGGAATCTTGACCCCCTCGATCTCCTTCGGGTCCACGTTGCCCATGGACCTGTCCCCCACGATCTTGGCGATCTGTTTCTCGATGGAGATCCTGGCCTGTGCCAGGAGGTCGTTCAGGTCATCGGTCAGGGCCTGGTCGCCCCGGTCCATCTCCTTCTTGATGGCCGTGAAGTTCACCCGGCGCATCCAGGGGCGGGCCGCGAACATCTTCCGGACGTGCGCCTTCTTCTCCTCGTCCGGGATCTCCTCTATGATGTCCTCGTTGTCGGGTTCCTCTTCTTCTGAGCCCTGCCCGTTGATGGGGAAGATCTCACCCTCGCCGGGTATGGGGTCCTCCGGTTCCTCCTCTTCGGCCTTCTCGGGGAATCCCACGAGCCGCCTGATGTACGCCTCGTCCGTGTCGGACTTGGTGACCGCGCCCTTGCTCACGAGGTCGGACCACATTGCCGCGATCTTGCCTTTCCGGTCCTCGCTCATCTCCTCCCACCTGAAGGCCGGGAAGTCCTCGGTGCCGAAGTTCCACAGGGCCAGGTCGCGGAACAGCTGCTCATTCAGCGCCTCGGCCAGGCAGTTGCCGATATGCTCCAGCACGAACATGAACGCATCGAACTGCGTCTGACTCTGGGAGTATGATCCCACGCTATCCTGTTCGGAGATCCCCAGGAGGTTGGGCACCAGGAGGGACTTGCTGATCGCCTTGTCATGGCTGGCGATGGCGTCCCGGTAGGCCGTGGTGGTGTGGGGCTGCATCTGGGTGATGTCCACGGTGTCCGGGGTGATGATGCCGGTCGATGCCGTGATATTGGCGATGGTCTTCTGGAGGTCCGCCTTCTGTGCATCGGAGAGATTCCCGGTCACCTTGGCGTGGTTGAACCCACCGGCCATGCGCTCAAGGAAGATGTTCCAGAATTTGATGGTGATGTCTTTCGACCACCAGGCCCGGTAGCAAGCCCTCAGGTCGGACTCGCCGAAGACCCGGTCACGGTCAGGCTGGTAGACGAAGTGGATCACCTTGTCCAGGGGCAGCTCCACCTTCATGGCCCCGGATACCTGCTCGATCTTCTCGATGTTCCCGTGCGCATCCGTGGTGATGCCGGTATTGAACGACTCGAAGGGCCTGGTCTTGAGGTCCCTGATGCCCCACATGGCCCTGCCATCCCAGGTGAACGGCTCGAAGACCTTCTCCGTGATGCTGTATCCGTTCTCCATGGCGGAGAGGATCTCGATGAGCTTATCGGTCCAGGACCCCCTCAGGTGGGAGATCACGGCCTCGAAGAAGTCGGCCATCTCCTCGTGCTGCGGATCCGGGTTGCCCTCCTCGTTCTCCTTCACATCGAAGTAGTAGCTCCGGCTGATGACGCTGTACTGCTTGAACCGCAGGCATGCCTTGACCTGATCGTCCATCATCATGCGGCGATAGACCTTGTATCCCTTGTTCTGCATGAGCTCGTCCGGGTTGTACCGGGACCATGAACCCGTGCCGTACAGGTTCGATATGGCGAAGCCGATCTCGCCCGGCTTCAGTGCCTTGGGTTTCTCTTCGGAGGCTGGCGCAGGAGCCGCATTGTCTTTCCGTCTGAAGATGTCCAGGATGTTCTTCATTCTACCAGTCCCCTTTGCTCGCTATGGATTCGCCCACGATCATGGAGCCGGTCCAGGAGGCTCCGCCCTTGTTCCTGAGATAGTCCAGCGCCTGGGTCATGGCATCGATCTGGTCATCGTGCTCGCCAGCCGGAAACTGCATGCACTCGTCAAGGAACGGTTGCAGCCATTCAGATCCTTCCAGGAGGTAGACCTTCCCCGCCTCGATGGTCGGGGATACGGCGGATGCCCGTGCGATCTTGTCCCGGTCAGGCTTCACCGGGATGATCGGGATGGTGGTCTTCCGCAGCTCCTGGATCAGACTCTGGCCGCTGGCCGCATCCTCCACCAGGACCGCCGAGGGTTTCTCTCTCTCGTAGAGGCTCACGGCGATGCGCTTGAGGTCCGGGAAGGCCACTTTACCCCGCCACACATGGGAGAGCATGTATCCGGCCTCTGTCTGGAGCCATGTCTCACAGACGGAGTAGTCGTTCTCCTTGCCCTCCTTGAAAGCCGTGTCCCAGGATTGGATCTTCGCCAGGGTGAACGGCTCGGCCGGAAGGTAGTTGAACCAATCGATCTTGATGATGCCCCCGCCCTTCGGTGAGGGCCTCTGCTGCAACTGAGCCGCCGCCCGGTACGTCCCGAGCTTCTCCTTGAGGGTGTCGATGTCCTCGCCCCTGAACTTGTCCGGCCAGAGCAGCTCGCCCTCTTCCTTCCTGGGGTCTTCCCACCCGATGGAGGTCACGCACCTGTTGCCGGGCTCGAACTCGGCGGGAAGGTTCAGGTGGACCCAATCCTCCTGGTTCAGCACATGGCCGATCAGGTCCCGGTAGTGGGTCCGCTGGCACACGATCACATAGGCTCCGGTCCTCGCATCGTTGAGCCTGGTGGACATGGCGCCGTCCCACCAGTCGATACATGCCTGGCGCTGTATATCGCTCTCGACCTCGATGGCGTTGTGCGGGTCATCGATCACGATGATGTCGCCGCCCTCGCCCGTGTTCGCCCCGCCCACCGAGGTGCTGATCCTGTACCCCTGGTGGTCGTTCTCGAAGCGTATCTTGGTGTTCTGGTCCGAGGTCAGGGCGAACCTGTCAGCCCACCATGCCTGGTACTGAGGGCATTCAATGAGCCGCCTGCACTTCACCGAGTCACGTATGGCGAGGTTAGCCGCATACGAGCTGAAGAGGAACCTGGCATCCGGCCTGGAGATCCACGACCAGGCGGGCCAGGCAACCGACACGCCGATGGACTTCATGTGCCTGGGCGGCATGGTGATGAGGAGCCGCCTGATCTCGCCTCTGGTTACCGCCTCCAGGTGCTCACAGATAGCGGCGATGTGCCACCCGCCCACATACGGGGAGGGGTCGATATACCGCCACAAGGCCCTGATGAAGAACGCGAGATCCTTCTCGGCCAGGGCCTTGTCTATGTCGCTCTTGTCGCCCGGCCTAATCCTTGGCGTAGAGCTTCTCGTAGAGTTCATGGAGCTGTTTAAGTTCATCCTTGCTCAGTTTGGAATAATCCGGCTTCTTGTCCTCGGTCTGTATGGGTCCGCCGTCCGGGCCTGAGTGCTCGTTGCGGACGGTCTCAATCCACCCCCGGTGCTTGCCCTGGCACTTCAGGTAGAAGCAGATTGCCCAGGGGTGGCCATCGTTGACGGCCTTGACAACCTTGCTCTCTGCTAGGTCCAGATACATCTCCTTTATCTCGATCTGCTTCGCCTTTAGCCTGGGGTTCCTATTTAGTCTCTGACATACTGCCTGAACGGATATTCCAAGAGCCTTGGCAGTCTGGGAGACCCATCCCCCATTCTTCTCAAGCGCACTGATAAATTCTTTCTCGGACAGTGCCATTACTCCGCCCTCTCAATCTTCAACTCGGGGAACGCAGTCGCCATGCGCTCAAGGATGACGGCGCAGTAGGCGGGACTTATCTCGATACCGCGACACTTGCGGGAGAGGTTCTGGCAGGCTACCATGGTGGTGCCCGTTCCACAAAACGGCTCAACAATAATGCAGCCACAATCAGTATGTACATGGATCATCCAGGCTGCTATTCCAGTCGCCATTCCCGCACCATGATCATTTTTTCCGACAGCTACACCATCCATATGGCTTGAATCACACCATCCATGCATTGAAGACATTTCGTTGCCAGTTTTCGGTTTTGTCTGTTCCCCACCAGGTTTGCGCCATGTCCAAATGTGCTCCCAGTTTGTAGCTCCTCTGTTTGACGATGCGCACCATGGAGCTGACACTCGTCCAATAGGCTTACACCAAATCCGCTGACTCCATAGCAGCCAGCCCACATTACGAAATACCGGCCAGTATTCCAATGCCATCGGGTATTGGCATACGCATTTCTCTCCAATAATCTTACCACCTGAAACAACATCGCCAAAGTTCACAACTGCATACCCGCCTTCACGCACAATGCCCCACCACAATGCAGCCAACTTTGGCAGCATTTCACGCAGGCTTTCAATGGTGTCCTGATATGTAGCTCCATAATCTATACCAACAGCATAAGGCGGTGATGTAAATATACAGTCCGCATTATCACCTCCCATAACCCTCTCCACACCATCGGCCTTCGTGCTGTCACCGCAAAGCAGACGATGCTCGCCGATTGTCCACAAATCGCCCGCCTTGATCCTCCACTTCTTGTTCAACTCCTCGGCACGGTCTATCTGCGGCTCGGCGTCCCTTGGATCTCCAGTAGGTTCCGGCTGATCAATAAGTCCTTCAGGAATATCAACCCCCCACTCCACCAGGGGGAGATGGCTCCACTCATTGGCTAGGATCTCGAAATCCCACTCGCCGAATCCTCCATTGTCCTTGATTGTGATCTCCTGCTCCTGCTCCTCCGTCAGTCCAGGCATAATGATCACAGGCACCTCTTTGTACTTCAGCTCCTTGGCCGCCCGTAGGCGCATATTTCCGCCCAGGACTATGAGCTCGCCTGTGCGATCAGAGCAGATCAGAGGACGAGCCCTGAAAAGGTCGGGACAATCATCCAATGATTTCACCAGGCGCTTGAACGCATCGTCCTTGATGAATCGAGGATTGCCTTCGTTTAGCTTCACCTTGCCTATGGGCAGGTATTCAATCTTGTATGCTTTACCCATGATACTTCAGATTCCCCACCTTCAGCACATACTCGTCCGGTATGTGGTTGCTGCTGTTCCAGATATACTCTACCGTCACGAAGCGGAACTCGAAGGGCCTCCCCGAGTTCACGATACAGGTCATGGAGTTCGACAGGGTGAAGCTGGTCGGGTTCGTCAGGGACGAGATCGCCGTCCTGGCCATCAGGGCCGTGTCGGAATGATAATCATCCACCCGGACGTATACCCCGGAGATCAGGTTCGCCGTGATGGCAACCGCGTCCCCATCCTTGGCCGTAAAGAGCAGGCTCGGGGTCTCGCCCTCGTTGATCTCCAGGTCGTGATCGATGCGCTCGTTCTTGGTTGTCATGTCGGTGCTCCTCGATGGAGATGGTCGTCCGTGCGTAGGTCGTAGTCATGGTGGGCCTGGATGCGGCAAACAGGATGGACGGCCGCCATGCCTTGACCGATATGGTGAACGGCCCGGTGGGAAGGTCTGAAGTGTTCAGGTGGTTTGCATCACTGGCCCCGGCCTCGGCTGCGCTCAGGCTGGCATAATCAGCAGCTATGCTGTTAACCACAACAGCTGATGCCTCGTTGCTTGGTGTTCCACCAGTAGCCGTGACTACATCAAAGCTGGTGGACGAATTGACCTTGGAAATGAAGCACACCTTTGAGGTGTCATAAGTGATTCTGAAACCCTGACCGATATTCCCGGTCTGGGCAACAGAAAGAGTGGCTACCCCACCTGAAATGGTTATGGTGGGAGAGCCGGTTTTCTTATCGCTGGTGCCGCCCGTGCCAGGGCAGATGGCATAATAAGCAGAGGCCATTGGTTACTCCTTAACGATCTCAGCTACCTTTGCAAGCTCTTTGATCTCCACCATGTTCTCCGTCTTGGTTATCACGTTAGGGACTGCTTTGGCTGCAAGCAGGGAAACCTTACTCTCAGCGGTCAGGACTTTATCGACAAGCTGCCTCTCAAGCTCCTTGTCCACAGCCACGTTGATCTGATACTTGGGCCTCTTCTCGATTTTTCTCCAGACCCCGTTATCATTCCAGACCTCGATCTCCTCAGGACGATCAAACCCAAACTTTCCCGCAGGAGCATTCGTCTTGTACGCCTGTTTGACTTCAGGAAGGTTTGCATCCAACCTTCTCCTGACTTCTTCTGCTGTGCCAGGAACCTTTACAATCTTAAAATTAACATATCCAGGTCCTGTGAGAGCTACATCGTCATCGTGGATAGAAACGAGATCACCAATAGCATTGATGGCAACTCCATCCACATACCTGAGGGTTCCCGTGTCGATGAGTACGAGCTGCGCCATGGCCGCCTCACTGATTGATGTTGATGATTACCTGGACCGGCCTGTTGGGCGGCACGTCAATAGGCGGGACCTCGATCACCTGGGGAGCATCGATCACCAGGGCCGTCGCCACCGCCGACAGGGCGCTTTCGTTGCCGCTGGTATCCAAGGCTGTGACAGCCACGGCATACGGGCCGGGCACTCCCGGCATGGTGTATGTCGTGCCGGGGATCAGCGACGTGGACCTGGGCAGGGTGCCGAGCGTGTACGTTATCTGCCCATCCGAGATCGCCCACCCGGGGTCGCCCGGCTGCGCATAATAGACCTTGTATCCGGCCAGGTCGGTCTCGGTGTTCGCATTCCAGGTGACCTGCAGGTCGGCCGCGCATGCCATGTGCCAGGCGGTCAGGAACAGCACCACGGCGAAGATCCAGCCGCATACGAGAATGACTTTCCAGCTCTTCATGTCTTGATCCTCCGATCGTTTCATTCTGTGATCCCCTTTGCCGCCAGGAACCGGGTCACCAGGTCCCGGATGCCGGGGCATTTCTTTTCCAGGTCTTTTGCGTTGTCCCGGTCCCAGGTGATGGACCGCAGGGCATGCCACTTCTGGAAGAAGTCGCAGATGTCGGATGACAGCTCGCCGAGCATGTGGTCCCCATCAATGCTGATGTCCTTGTACCCGAAGACCTCGGCCTCGCCGAATGCCGCCACGAGCATATAGAGCTTCTCGGCCTCTTCCAGGCCCAGGGTATGGGAGATGGTCTCGTTGGTGTTGCCGCCCTTGTCTGACCACATCTTGTCCCACTTGCCCACGGTCCAGTTCACGAACCGGTCGAGCCAGAGGGCACCCTTGCCGATCCATGAGCCGATCTTCTTGAGAGGGTTCATGCCGTGATCCTCCTCAAGGTCGGCCAGGATCCTCCTTGCCCTGTCCCTCGCTTCCCCGATGTCATGCGTCCACCCCCCTGGTGAGCACCACCTCGCCGCAGTCCGTGTGCTTGTGGTGGTTGAAGTGCCGCCACAGGTCATCATGGCCCTTCTCGTTCTTGGCGCACATGGCAGCGTGGTCCTTCTCGTTCTCCTTGCAATACTCCTCAAGCCTGGTTCCTTGGGCCTTGAACAGCATGATGGCCCCGGTCTGCAGGATACAGAGGAGGCCGCCCACGATGAGGAGCAATACCTGGATGATGGTCTCGTTCAATGATGCGCCCTCCCCTAGATGGTCTTGATCACGATGCTTTGCTTTGTCTTGCCCATTGCGGCCATGATCAGGCCAAAGGCGTCCTTGCTCTTGATCACTGCGGGTTTCCCGCCGAGGTGTCCTGGCATCATGCCGGGAAGGATGCAGCCCTCAGTCTCCGCCGCCGTGTTCCCTATGTGGATCTCGATATAGTCCCTTTCAGGAACACGGAGCAGGAGCGGGACCGATCCCTTCGATGGCGACTTGTAGAGCACGACATCATAGACCCCATCCGGGATGCACGAGATGTTGTCCTGGTTGCCCCTGAAGGGAGGTTCGATGGTATAACAGGCCAGCTTTCCATTGATGTGGAGGATGCCCATGGTCTCGGTCTCGGTTGATCTGATCCTGAACAGCTCAAAGGTTGCCATCTCAGATCATCCCCTGCTCTGCCGCCGTCTTGAACCGGTTGAGCGCACGAGCGACACGGCAAGCCCTCTTGAGGAGGTCATCGGTGGTCTTCCTGTCCGGTATGCCGCCATTGCCCATCACGTCATTCCATGCGTGGATCATGACGGTGATGTCGTTCCCCATGACATGCTGCAGGTTCTCGAGCGGAGAGTCAAATCGTGCCTTCCGACCCCTGCGAGTAAGTAGTGACATTGACCATCATCCTCCTGGCCCGGTGCATCCGGACCCAGATCGCATCTTCCGTCACGCCGTCCTGTGCGGCCTGGACCTTCGGAGCCGCCCCGCCGATATACCTGAACATGGTGCGCCGGAGGAGATCGGGAAGGTGCAGGATCTTGTCGCATGCTCGAACGATCTCCATCCGGTCTTCATAGTTGGCCTCGCATCCGTGCGATTCATCACAGTAGTTAACGTTTGACGAGGCGTTTTCCTTACATGCTCGCCAGTGGTCGGTCATCCTGTCCCGTGCGCACTCGTAGAGATAGCCTGATATATCGGGGGTCAGATCGATGCGCTCGGCGTTCTCCAGGATGTAGCGGAAGGAATCGTGGAGCAGATCCTGGGCAATAGACAGATCGCCGGTCCCGGCCATCAGGTAGCGCAGCAGACGGTCCGAGTACCGGCGATAGAGTTCTGAGATGTCGGAGGGGGTCAGAGGCATGAAGTCCTTTCCATGTGTCCTCCTTGGGTTAGTGGATTATGCGGTCGGCTTCGGCAGCGACTTGACAGGGGCCAGCTCTATGGCAAGCTCCTTTTTCGCCTCTATCGCGGCCGTGCTCATTCTCGCCATGACCTTCATCTGTGATGATCGAATCTCTGCTTGCCGATATCATCCAGGCGGTCCCTGGGGATAATGGCTGTGCGCTTGAAGGCCCTCTTTGTCTTCCTGAGTCCGTGCCGGAACTGATCTTCTCCCACCTTGAGCCGTTCTGCCGGATCCAGGATCTTCAGGCCCTCACCCTGGATCCATGCCGAATCAATGCCGAGATCTTTCAGGAGATACGAGCGCCAGGAGTTCACCACGCCGTAGTATCTCTGTGAGCCTCTTTCCTCGTTGAGAAGTTCCTCCAGCTCATCATGGGACAATACCAGGCCCTCCTCTGGTTTCGGATATGCGTCCTTGAGCCTTTTGACCTGTGGGTTATAAGGGACCCCTGCCAGCCATTGAGCCGTTTCCTGTGCCTTCTTGCCCATAATTATCCTCCTTGTGTTTTTCGTTCTTGCGCATTGCGCCCTTGCCAAGCCCGGCCCTACCTTGCCGGACCAT
>JACCDG011048701.1_pt1 | contig 12780 bp, 12 predicted proteins | sample 7442471 | NCBI WGS metagenome assembly JACCDG01 (sample SAMN15323444, study PRJNA562643) | freshwater metagenome | isolation source: river surface water | place: USA:Blue River Watershed | collected 2017-08-17 | reverse complement strand
TCGAACCCGTTAATGTCGGGCAGGCCCAAATCCAGCAGCACGATGTCATATTCGTAAATTTTGCCGATTTCTATTCCGTCTTCACCAAGATCAGTGCTATCAACGATATAATTCGCCGATTTAAGCATGATCTCCATGCTTTTCTTCATGGACGGATCGTCTTCAACCAGTAGCACACGCATGCAATTCTCCCTGTTAGTAAATGAGAATAGGTGATGTAATTTTTAACTATTAATTCTATTTTTAGATTAATAATGCTTAAGGATTCGTAAATTATTTAACGATCCTTATCAATTTTGGTAAAGAATTATATAGAATCTTGCTTTAGAATACCGTTTCCGCCATGGTAAAAATGTATCGTTGCAATAATATTATCATTTAAAATCAAAGGTTTGTTCGGTGGATGTCTTTTCCGCGCTTAGCGATGAAGTGAATCAGGTCACGCCACAAGAATATTACGGCAAAGTGACCGCCGTCTTGGGCATGCTGGTCGAGATCGGCGGTATCGAAAACCGTTTGTCGATCGGCGACCGCTGCTATCTGCAAAGCAAAAATCAAAAAACCGTACCTTGCGAAATCGTCGGATTCAAAAATGGCCGGGCGCTTGCCATGGCTTTTGGCGATTTGGACGGCATCGGGCTTGGCAGCAAGGCGGTGCTGGCATCGGCGCAGCCTGCGGTATACCCGACATCCGCCTGGCTGGGCCGGGTGGTGAACGCCATGGGCGATCCCATCGACGGCAAAGGCCCCTTGCCGCAGGGGCCGATTGCCTGTCCTTTGCGCAACAAACCGCCGGCGGCGCATACAAGACAGCGCGTCGGCGGGAAACTGGATCTTGGCGTGCGTGCGATCAATACGTTTTTGACCTGCTGCCGGGGGCAGCGTATGGGAATTTTTTCCGGCTCCGGCGTCGGCAAATCCACGGTGATGTCGATGATGGCCAAATACACCAAGGCGCAAACCAGCGTGATCGGCCTGATCGGCGAGCGGGGGCGCGAAGTGCAGGAATTTTTGCAGGACGATCTGGGCGAAGAAGGCTTGAAACGCAGTGTCGTCGTCGTCGCCACCTCGGACGAACCGCCTTTGATGCGCCGGCAAGCGGCCTATTTGACTTTAAGCCTTGCGGAATATTTCCGCGATCAGGGCCAAGAAGTCTTATGTCTGATGGACAGCATCACCCGCTTCGCCATGGCTATGCGCGAAATCGGCCTTTCGGCTGGGGAGCCGCCAACGAGCAAAGGCTATACCCCGACCGTGTTTACCGAATTGCCGCGCCTTTTGGAGCGCGCCGGGCCGGGCGAAAAGGGCAAAGGATTCATCACCGGGTTGTTCACCGTTTTGGTCGAAGGCGACGACACCAACGAGCCGATATCGGACGCGGTGCGCGGCATCGTCGACGGGCATATCGTCATGGACCGGGCGATCGCTGACCGGGGCCGTTATCCCGCGATCAACGTGTTGAAAAGCGTGTCCAGAACCATGCCGGATTGCAATAAGCAGGAAGAAAACACGCTGGTCGACAGGGCGCGTTCTTTGCTTGCGTCATATGAAGATATGGCGGAAATGATCCGGCTTGGCGCTTACCGCGCCGGCAGTGATCCTAAGATCGACGAGGCGATACGCTATTATCCGGCATTGGAGAATTTCTTGAAGCAAAACGAACATGAATCTTATGATTTTGAAACGGGCTATCGCCAGCTTGCCGAAATTCTGGCGCAATAATCCATGCGGGGCGTCTTGAAGAAAATTGGCACTTTGATCCGGCTTTATAAATTGGATTTAGACGAAAAGCGCCGCGCGTTGCGCGGTTTGGAAGAAAAGCTGCAGCAGCTTAAGGATAAAAAAACGCGGCTGGAACAAGAGCTTTTAGCCGAACAAAAAGCGGCAAGCGAATCTCCGGTCGCGTCTTTTACCTATTCCGGCTATGCCGAAAAATTCAAAAAAAGGCGCGCCCAGCTCGAAGAAGAAACGGCGGACGTAAAAATCGAAATCGAAAAGGCCGAAATCATGGTGCAAATCGCTTTTCAGGAACTGAAAAAATACGAAATTACGGCAGAACGCCAGGAAAAGCGGGAAAAATACGAAGCCGGCGTCAAAGAACAAATAGAGCTGGACGAGGCGGGATTGACGGCGTTCGAGCGCAAGAATTCCTGAGCCGCGGCCCAGGAAAAAATCTTATTCCTTCGGTACGGTCATAAAGGTTTCGGTCATGCCGTAATCGGTGATCTTGCGCTCGACGGCAAGCACTGTGCCCTCTTCGCGGTTGGCGAGCTTTCCGGCGTGGTCGGCTTCGTCATTGGCGACGGCGAACGCCTCGTCCAAATCCTTGCACAAGCCTATTTCCACAAGATGATGCGCCAGGCGGTTGATCGCTTGTTGGAATTCGCGCTGCTGTATTTCGGACACCTCGACATAGCGGGCATAGCCGAAGCTCTCGGTTCCCATCCAGCCGTTGAAAATTTTTTCTTGCGCCGAGGGCGAATCCAGATCGACTTTGGAAAAAATGCAAGTGGCGGGGACGGCCCACTCCATTGCCTTGGCTTCGGGGGAAAGCGGCGGGCGTTTTTCTTCGGACGGGGTGTAAATGCGCAGGAATTTCATATTGCCGATTATACGGCATCGTGTTTTTTAAGGGCAAACGAATTCGTGCGGCGGCCCCGCAGATTTCCCTATGCTGTAATCTTCTCTGAGGCGGTTTTCTCTCGCTGGCGCTTGTGCTGGTACATTTCGGCGTCGGCTTGCTTGTAAAGCTCGGCTGTGGTCATGTCGGATTCTAGCGGCACGAGGCCGAAGCTGGCCTTGACGCCGATTTCCTGGCCTTGCCATTCGACGATAAGGCTGTTTACGAGCTTGCTTAGCTCGGTGGCGCGTTCCTTGGCCTTGGAAACGGAAGTATCCATCATCAGAATCGCGAATTCGTCGCCGCCAAGCCGGGCGACGGAATCGGAAAGACGCACATTCTCGTTCAAAAGATCGGCGACGCGCACCAGCACTTCGTCGCCTGCGGCGTGGCCATGGGTGTCGTTGACCGATTTGAATCCGTCCAAATCGCAGATCACCAACACGCCTTTTTTGCTTTTGCGCTTGGCGCTGGATAGGGCGCGGCTCATTTCCCGGTGAAAACCCCGGCGGTTCAAAAGCCCTGTGGTTTCGTCGGTGATGGCGAGATTTTCCAGCTGGTTGATGCGGGTTTTTTGTTCGGCGATTTCCTGCTCTGCGGCGCGCACGGCGATCAGCGCGGTGCGCAAAAGATTTTGATCGTCCGATGAGGCGGGCGAGGAAGCGGGCAGATTCACCTTGCGCAGGCGTTTCGCGAAGCTGGAAAAATCCAGGGAAATGCCGCTGAAATTGCCGTCAAACTCATTTATGAAGCTGTTGTTCATGGTATTGCTCCTCCCCCAAAATCACGAAATCCCTTTCGTATCTTTTTAGAAGCAATAACCAGGCCAAGTATTTGTTGTTTATTTTCAATGCTTTATATTGAATTAAGGGGGGCTTGGGCAAAAAATGCCGCCCTATTCTTGCCAAGGGCTTAGCCGATTTTTCCTAATGCCATATCTTTTTCACACACGCAGATGCGGGAAACGGCCAAGGCAAATTGCAAACAAGCAGGATCAAATGCCTTTGATACCCCGCTTTTTAAGGAAAAATTATTTACTATTGTGCTATGCAGGAAGCTGCCTTTAAAAAATGAAAAAAGGATCTGACTTGGCTAAATCCGCCGCAACCGCCAAAAAAATTCTGATCGTGGAAGACAACGAGTTGAACATGAAATTGTTCAACGATCTTCTCGAAGCGCATGGCTATGAAGTCATCCAAACCCGCGACGGCTATGAAGCCATGAAAAAGGCGCGGGAGCACAAACCAGACTTGGTATTGATGGATATTCAGCTGCCGGAAGTATCGGGGTTGGATGTCACGCGCTGGTTGAAACAAGACGCCGATCTAAAGCATATTCCCGTCATCGCCGTCACCGCCTTTGCGATGAAGGGCGACGAAGAAAAAATTCGCGAAGGCGGATGCGAGGATTATATCGCAAAGCCGATCTCGATAACCCATTTCCTTGAAACCATAGCCAAGTATTTGACGTAACCAACCATGCCAGGCCGCGTTTTAGTCGTAGATGATGTACCCGCCAATATCCGCCTGCTCGAAGCGAAGCTGAGCAACGAATATTACGAAGTGCTGAGCGCCAGCAACGGCCAGCTGGCAATCGAAATCGCCCGGCAAGAATCCCCCGACGTTATCCTGCTGGACGTGATGATGCCGGAAATGGACGGGTTCGAGGTCTGCCGCAGGCTGAAATCCGATCCCGTCACCAGCATGATCCCGATCGTGCTGGTTACCGCCTTGTCCGACACCAAAGACCGGGTCGAAGGGTTGCGTTCCGGCGCCGACGATTTTTTGACCAAGCCGGTGCAGGATGTGCCGCTGTTCGCGCGGGTGCGTTCCTTGATCCGTTTGAAAATGATGATGGAAGAGTGGAGCGCGCGCGACAAAACCGCGCGCCAATTCGGCGTGATGGCGGAACAGGGCGCGATGCCCAGCGACGACGGACGTTCCGGGCATCTGCTTTTGATCGAACAAAATGCTATCGAAGCGTCGAATATCCTCGACGTCTTGACGCAGGACGGGCATGAAATATTGGGCGCGACCAATATCGAAGAGGGGCTTGCGCTGTCGCAAGACCATGCGTTCGATCTGATCATGGTCAGCACCGCGATTCAAGAAGACGTCGCCTTGCGGCTCTGTTCAAAATTGCGGATTCAGGAAAAAACCCGGCACACGCCGATATTGCTTTTGGCCGATGTCGACGACAAGGGCAAGCTGGCCCAGGCGCTGGATCTTGGCGTCAACGATTACATCATCACGCCCGCCGACCGCGACGAGCTTTTGGCGCGAAGCAGGATCCAAGTGCGCCGTGCTCGGTTCCAGCAAATGCTGCGCCAGAATTACGAACAAAGCCTGACCATGGCCCTGATCGATCAGCTGACCGGGCTTTATAACCGACGCTATTTTGAAAGCCATGCGCAAGAGCTTTTGGACCGAGCGAAAAAAACCGACAAGCCGCTTTCGGTGCTCGCCATCGACATAGATTTTTTCAAAAAAATCAACGATACCCACGGCCACCAGGCGGGGGACGCGGTGTTAAAGGAATTGGCGCAACGATTGACGCGCAACGTGCGTAATTTGGATTTGGTAGCGCGGCTTGGCGGAGAAGAATTCGTCATCATTATGCCGGACACGAATTTGGAATTGGCGGTTTTGATCGCAGACCGCTTGCGGCTTGCCGTCGCAAGCGAGCCTGTTTCATTCGAAGGCAAAAGCCTGTCTTTCAGCATCAGCGTCGGGCTATCGGCGTCGATTCCGCCGATGTCGCTGAACCACGAAGAATTAATGAAACAGGCCGACACCGCGCTGTACGAGGCGAAGAACGCCGGGCGCAACCGCATCGTGCTGTATAAACAGCCGGGGCAATAAGCGGAAAAAGCTATGGATAACGCTGTTCGCTAAGAGTCTGTCCATCCCATACAAAATAGCTTCCCGGCGCGGCATGGGGCAGGGTGATGTCCTCGGAATTCCCGGCATAAACCCTTAGCGCTGGCATGGTCTTGCAGTCTTTGCCGTCAAGGCATTGCTGGCCGGATTGCAGCAGCACGTTGGTATTGCCGCTATTGGCGACAGACAAAATATTGTCCTTGCGGGTCAAGGAGATTTTGGTTTCAGGCGATTTTGGCCGTACGATGACCAAGGCCTCGTAACCGACGAGTACCTTTAGCCCCAATTGAGTTTCGCTTTCGACCCCCTTAATGACAGGCTTTATCACAAGCCGGTAGATGCGCTCTTGATCGCCGGGATCGCGCAGCAAGATCAGGCGCAGGATTTTACGGCTTTTGCCGGTCAATATGGTTTTATCGGGCGTCACCAAAAGCCCACCTTCGGCCGGGTTGGCGATACGCCTTCTTTGTTCGTCCTCTCTGCCGGGATTGATGATTTCGTAAAGTTCGGTTTCGACATATTCGTTTTGTTCTGACCGGCTGATCAGTTCGATGTCCTGTTGCGGATTCTGGCCGTTGAATTCTACGATCGCGTTGCTGAGCATGAATTCCGCCCGCGCAGGCACGGAAAACAAGATCAAAAAAACACCAAGGGCCAGGATTTTTAAGCAATGCTTTGGCATGGCCCTATTTTGGGTAAATCCACGTCCGCTTGCAAGCGGCATCGGGCGGCAAGGCCCATGCCGCGCCAAATAGTGCAATTCTGCCCACAGATTAAAGCCCGCGCATGCTTATGCGTGGATGCCGTGATTGACTGGCCTTGCGAGATCGGATAGAAATCCGTCTGTGCATCACTTTTATTTCCATCGCCCGTTGATTTATGTTTTCTGCCTGGCTTTTTTGCTGCGCGGCCTTCTGCCACCCGGCTATATGCCGGATTTTCAGGCCATGCAAAGCGATGGTTTTCAAATCACCATTTGCACCATCGAAGGCGCCAAACAGATCATTGTCGATGACGATGGCCACAGAGGTGGAAACGGCCAACATCCCGATATTTGCGCTTTTTCCCTGGCTGGCTTTGCCGATGCAGTCCCTTATTTCACTTTAGCGGCCATCAGCATGCCGAGCGGGCTTGCCGCAACGGCGCAAAATACGCCGTCGCAATCTAAAATTCTTGGCATGGTGCAGGCGCGCGCGCCGCCCGGATACTATTAATCCCTTTTTCTTTTGCTTCACAGATTAATAGAGGTGCTTTATGCAAGCGCTTGATTTAGATCAACAAGATGATGCTATCGCCGAGGCGTTGGACGATTTTGCCGGCGGCATGGGTGCAATTACCCGCAGCGGCGCGGGCGGAAAGTCATCCGGCGCTTCATCGCCGGGAAAAGGATTCACCCCGCCGCAACAAAGCCAAATTTTGGCGGCTGCGAATGACAGCGCCGCCGCCGAAGCCGAACGCGAAGAAGATGCGGAAGACGAAAAGGAACTGGATCCCGACGAAATCATAAACGCCGAAGATTTGCTGAATCTTTTGGACCCTATGTTGATCGCCGAACTTGGTTTCGACGAAGCGTGGCTGGAATCTATGCCCGACGGTCTGTCCAATCGCGGCCGGTACGGTGCTTTGCGCTTGATGATGTCGGTGCAGCTTTTGATGATGCTGCAGCAACAAAACGCGCATGTGCATCAGGCGATGATTCTGCGTCAATTGCAGGCGATGCACGCGCAAGCGCGGCAAATCATGCGGCTACCGCCCGCCTTGCAAGCGCAGGCGGTGCAGCGGATGCTGCAATCGCCGCAATTGCGCCAGGCGGTTTTGGCGGCCAAAGAATCCTTGCCGAAATCGGCGTTGCCGCAACGCGCGAATTTTACCCAGCTTGCGAATCTGGCGGCGCAGCGCGTGATCACGCAAAGCCATCCGGTGTTGATGCAATTGCGCCAAGATTTTCTGGCGCGGATCGAAAAGGGTCAGATCGCGCCGAATGTGCAAAGGCAAATTATGACAAGCCTTGAATTGTTGCGGCAAATGACGCAGCAGCAATTGCGGCCAATGCAAAATCGAATTTCTCTCCAAGCCATACCTTCCCTATTCCGCATCGCGCAACAGGCTGTTTTGAGCCCCGTTTTGGATGCTGTGCAAAAAAAGCAGCCGCAGCAAGCAAGTCCGCCAAGGCGGCTTTTGAGGCGCGCTGTCGTGAGCATGTCAAATAGGCCCATGGCTTACTTGCGCAGGGCTTTTCAGCTTCGGCCTGTAAACCCTCAAACCAAGCTGCAATCGAACATTCAACCTATCTTACAGTCCGCGCCGAAAATAAACGCTACCAATTCAAGCCGCCCAGCGCCTGCGCGCGAGGTTGCCATAAGCACCACAAAAAGGATTTTGCGCCCGCTGATGCGCAGGCCATTGGCACAGCAGACAGCGGTTGCAAACCCGCTGCGCGGCAAAATCGAAAATTTGGCAAGGGTGCAGAAAAAAATTTCTTCGATGGCGCGATCCGCCGCCTTGCCGCCTAGCTTGCGCCCGGTTGTCAAGGAAGCGGCGGAAAAATTGGAAAAGGCCATATTCAAGCCGGCTTTGCGGCCAAGGCGTCCTTTGCGCCCCCGCAACACAACCCATACGCATAGCGCACAACGCACAGCAGAGCCGCAGCCGCGCCAGCGATCCGACGAAGCGCAAAAGCAAAAAGAGCCGTGGCAGCAAATGCGCCGTGGCAGACGACCGAGGCGCGTAAGGTCTGTGCGTGACGATCATTCTTCCCGCGCAATTCCCCGCGAACAAGAAAGACAGGAAGCTCAAGCAAGGAAAGAACTTGCGGTGCAAGAAGAAAAGAGAGCCGCAGAACAGCAGGCCAAGCAAGCTGAAAAACAACCACGGCCGAATGAAAAGCCGCAGAAAGACAAAGTTACCGTTGTCCACGGCCCTTCGCCGCGCCATGGCGAGCAATCGGAAAAAAAAATCGGCACCAATACCAAGGTGCAAAGCCTTGACGAATTACGGGCAAAGGCAAGAGGAAGAAGAGCCGTAAGAGGCAAGAGGCCGTCCGAGAAAAATGAGGATGAGCTGGCGCCATGCTGCCGGGATAAGCATCAAAAAGGTTTGGTGCAACGTGTTTTATGGATTTTTGAAAAAGACAAAGAAAAAACGCATTAATCGGAGGGTAGCATGAATAATGCAGAATATAGTTTTGAAGCGCCAGGAACAATACTGGGCGTAAAGCCTTTTTTTTTCGCAAGCCAAGACGCGATTGCAAGCGACGCTTTTGAAAAATTCAATCAGGCGGTTGCAGATCTGCGCACGGATTCAAAGGCCGATAAGCCGCAGCAAGTCGCAAGGCTGCTTGGCGCATTAAAGCAAGCGATTTGCCCCAATTTAATGGGATATGAGCTGGTCCATCAAAATCATAGTTTGCATCTGATTGTCGGGCGAGAGGAATATGAATTTGAAATGTGGTGGCCGCAATCTTTAAAAGATCCCGGAAAAATCGCCGAACCTTGCTGCGCGGTGTTTGTTGCAAATAGCGCGGACAATGTCAGGCATATCGAATTCCAGTACCGCCCCAGCGCCATGTTGATCGATACGCGGCGCGCCAATTTGCCCGGCGTTGTCGTGACGCATCAAATTCGGAAAGGGTTGCTTGGCGGCATAAAAAAGGTCGAGAATTCTATGTCTCCCTTTTGCGAAGGCGCAAATATCAAAGGCAATGCTTATGTCCGTTGCCAAGAAAAATATGCCGATAATGCGTCGGCTGATGAAATGCTGCGAGATATTCGCGATATCGCAAGGGGCGTAAAAGAACATACGCCGCAAAACGCGTTGAAGCTTGCGCATATATTGGATCGAAGTATGGATTCGGCGCAGCTGATCGCGCGGGACAGGGGTGTAAGATGACTGTTGCGATTGCAAAATCACCGGCGCTGAAAAATGCCGCCGCTTTTGCGTTCGCTGCAATCCTGCCGCATATCCCTTGCATCCTTGCGGCCGCGGGCATATTCGGGCTTGGCGCATCGGTTGCGGCGATTTTCAGCAATCCTTTTGTCATCGGCGCGGGGGTGTTTTTATCGCTGTCCAGCGTTGCGATCACCAGGCAACTTATTTGCCGCTGGCGCTGCGACGCCGAAAAAGCCTGCACCAATGTCGGGCCGAATGTCACCGTGACAACGCGGCACATGTCGCTGCGGCAAATGCGGGCAGAGACAGTTTCGGCAAGGCGCAATGGCAGAATAAAAGCAGCTGGTTTTGCCGCTGGCGCGGTTGCCGTATCCGCTGCATCGGCGATGATTGCGCCGAAATTTCTGCCACAAATGCATTGCCACATCAATCACATCGATTATACGCGCAGTGTGTTGCTATCCTGCCCCAATGGCGAAAACAGCGTTTTGGTCACGGTATCGCCGCAAAACCAAATCGTTTTTATCGACGGCGGCAAGATCGGCGCGATGCGCATGGAAATGTGCGGCGGGGCCGATCAAATGTGGATGCCGCGCGGACAGCCGGGCCATGCGTTGCAGGCGCTTAGCATGCGTGAAGCGGGCGAAATTTTCCGCGAGTGGAGCTGTTGCAGCGCCGATAAAATGACTGGCGTGATTGAAGGCAGCAATATCGAAATGGTCACAAAAAACGCGATGGTTCAGGCAGTTCAAGACGCTTGGCTTGGCAGTACGGACGCGGTGCATTGCCCGGTTCCGCAGGCGATGGCGCAAATGGGACGGCAGAGGTAAGAGGAGCGGCCGCCAAGGGGGTGCAACTTAAACGCTGATGCCTTTATGCGGCGCGGGGGCTATTTCTGCGGCGGGAGCGATGGGAAAACGCTCTGACTTTTGAAAAGATAATTGTCCTTGCCATCCCGAAGCCTCTATCACGTTGATAAATATTTCACGGATGTTGGATTGCACTTCGGCGGCGAGTTCTTTTTGGCTGCGGAAAATTAGGTCGAATTTGGTGTCGCGCACGAACCCGTCCAGTTGCAAAGGACCGAGCCGGCTTAGATCCGCCTCGATAATGAAACGTTTGCCGGCTTTGATGCCTTCCTCTTCTTCGGGGCTCTGCTTAAAGTAAAAATGCAATTGCTGAAATGCCCCTTGATGATACAGCGGCAAGTTGACGTGCCTCCATGGCGCTGCGTCTCCGCCCTGTGACTTGCGCGATTCGGACTGAAAGCTTTCTTCCAAATCCTGCGCCAATTTCGGGTCTTTTTCCGCGATGGCGCGTTCGGCGCGGATGCCAAGCCAAGCGCGCAAATCGCCACCCGATACTCCAAGGAGATAGGAAATTAAATGGGTCTGCAAGGTGCGCGCGTTTTGCGGATCAAGCTGGTCTTGCAGGCTTTCCAGCAAGCGCGGCTGCGAGGACAGAATTTCCATGGATTGCTTTAGGCTGTGCAGCAGCTTGTTTTCCGGCGTTGCGGCTTGCGCCGACGGTGTGGGTGGGGAAAGATTTTCAATTTCCAAAAGAAATTCCGCGCCGATGTCCGCGCTGAACATGTTTTGCAAAACAACCATGCCTTGGCTGGTCTTGAATACCGGAAGCCCCTGGGGTGTCGTCGAAACAACCGTGCCGGCGACAAAAATATTGTTGTTGACCGGCGCGCGTTCGGCGTCCGCCGGATTATGCACGGTGATGCGCACATTCTGTGCCGTGGATTGCAATTGCGCATGTTCGGCATAGCTTTGCTGCGCGATGCCTGGCCCTGTGGCGCTGCGGTTTGCGGCCAGTTGCCCGGCCAAAAGCGGCGGAAGGCTTGCAGGCGGCAGATCATCCTGCGCGGTATTGACAAAGGGCAGGATTTTCGGCGCTATCGTGGGGTCGCTGTGCGCCTCGATCAGGATTTTTGCGCCTGGCTGGACATTTTGCTTGCTGCGAAGCTCTACGGTTCCAAATTCGGTCGCAATTTGTAAAATATCGCCTTGGCGCTGCAACACAGTTCCGGTCAAACTAGTTCCCGGGCGTGGCGAAAAGAAACTTTGATTTGGCGCAGACGGCAAAAGCGTAGCCAAGCTGCTGCTGCCGGGGACAAGCGGTTTGATTACGCCCGCCAATTTTTGCAAGGCGATCTGGACGGCGTCCTGATCCCAATGCTTGTTTTGTTCGGGCTGGGGCGGGGATTCCTTGACGGCATGCAAAACCACTTGCGGCCTGTCGCCCGCCTGCTGGATGAACAAAATCACTTCCGTGCCGGGTGCAAGACGCTGCGGCGTGTGCAAAGCCAAAACGCCAAGCGCGGTTTTGATTTCTAAAAGCCCTTCGGCGTTACGGCCAATGACTTCGCCGGGGATTTTGGTGCCTTGGGCGGTTTGGCGCAAGGCGTCGGTCGGGTTTTGCACCTGCGACAGGACATTCGACAGGTTTAGGGCGGAACCGCCCACAGGGCGGGGAGGTTTTATATCGCTCACTTTTCGCCGATTAGGGTGCGGGCCAGGGCGATAACGTCGACCGCGGCTTCGCTATTCGGATAGCGGATCAAAATAGGGGTTTGGTGGCGGATGCTTTCGCTGACTTTGCGGTCGCGGCGCACGATTCCGGCCAATGGCGGCGCGTATTTCAAGAATCCTTTGCAGGCTTTTAGGATGGTGTTATAGGTTTTTTCACCCTCAAGCTTGGTGTGCGCCATGTTGCACACAACGCGCATGTCGGATTCCGGCTTGTCGGCCAATGATACTTTGATGAAGGTATAGGCGTCAGTCAAAGACGTCGGCTCGTCGGTGCAGACGATCAAATAAGCGTCGGCGTCCATCGACATGGCGCGGACAGAACGTTCCACGCCTGCGCCCAAATCGATCACCACGTGGTCATAGTTTCTTTGCGCCAAATCCATCAGGTCGGATCGCAGCTGCGCCAGCCTGCTGGCGGGCAGGGAAGAAAGCTGGCCCGAACCAGAACGTCCGGCGATGATGTCGAAATTTCCTTGTGGATAACGGGTTACGACCTTGTCCAGGGTCGTGCTGCCGCTCGTAACATGGGTCAAATCTTTTTCCGGCATTAAACCGAGCTGAATGTCGGCGTTGGCAAGGCCCAAATCGGCGTCAAACAGCAAAACTTTTTTGCCCAGCGAGGCCAAGGCATGCGACAGCGTAATGGAAAACCACGTTTTCCCGACGCCGCCTTTGCCCGAGGCGATGGCGACGACGCGGGGCACTTTTAAGGCTGGATTCGCTGCATTTTGTGGCTGATCTGCTGGCTGGGTATCGGTACTCATTTATACTCCTTGCGGGGCTATTATACCCCTATATTGGTAAAAAAATCCTTGCAAGCGACATGGGATTAATCGGGCTTAAACCTTTGGCT
>JACCDG011479797.1_pt1 | contig 12782 bp, 6 predicted proteins | sample 7442471 | NCBI WGS metagenome assembly JACCDG01 (sample SAMN15323444, study PRJNA562643) | freshwater metagenome | isolation source: river surface water | place: USA:Blue River Watershed | collected 2017-08-17 | reverse complement strand
GTGAATTGGCTTTGGGTGTATTTATATGCAAGTAATTAAGGAACAAACCTTTAATCTAATATCTACTAATGATATAGGAGCATTAAGTAATGGAATTTGCACTAATCCATTATTTTCTCCTAATGGTAGGTATGTTGCATTTTTTTCAGAATCAATAAACTATCAAACAGAAATACCTACAGGTAACTTTCAGTTAGTTGTAAAAGACTTAATCTCGCAAAAACTCATATACCCAAATAACGGAAATGGTTTTTGCTATAATATACATCCGGCCTATGAAAACTCTAGACTAAGAATAGTTGCATTTTCACCAGATAGTACTAAGATAGCGTTTTATAGTAACTCTACGGATTTAATCCTTGCTGATAATACACTTATCCAAACAACATCTTCAAATGATTATAGATGGTACATTTATGACATAGAAAATCAATCTATGAGCCGTGTAGCTTTCAATGGAACAGAATATGGTAACTTATCAGATTTTGACGAGTTTCTTTGGAAAAATAATAATGAAGTAGTTTTTGTAAGCTATGCTAATAATCTTGTAACAGGAGTGAATACTAATTATCACCGGGAAGTATATGTGAAGAATATTACCACTGATGATATACAATTAGTTTCTAGAAAGGAAAATTCAAACATATTTCCATTTTTAACCTATAACAATTTTAACATAGATGTCAATGATAATACAAATCAAGTATCATTTTTCAGTCAAGAGTTAGGATTCTGTGTCAAGAATCTAAACACGTCTACTCTAACACGAGTACAGGATTTACCTAATATATCATCTTATGGAATAGTATTAGCGAATTTCTTTAGTTTTAATTTAGACGGTAGTAAAAGCCTTTTTAAGATAGAGCAAGGAAGTAATACGTTTCCGTATGATGGTAATTCAAAAACAGATGAATTCATATACGATTTTAATACTGCCTCTATAATACTATTAAATGATAATGGCGGTATTACGGGTAATGGAGAATCTAATCTAGCCAAATTTTCGCCAAACGGATTAAGCGCCGCTTTTATATGTGATTCATCCGACATTGATGTAACCGCTACTAATAATGTAAAAAACCTATATGTAAAAGAAATATCGACTAATATACTTACAAGAGTTTCTATTCCAGTAGGAGGCGGTAATTTATCTAATGACGTGTTGGACTACACATGGATAACAGACGATAAAATATGCTTTTCATCGTATAGTAATGATTTAGTTACCGGAGATGCTAACAACGCACTTGACATATTCATTCGCAATACTTCTAATTCAACAACAATAAGAATAAACGTAGACTTGAGCGGTGTTTATCAATTCACTATTCCAATAGGACATTTACATTCCACTATGTTTTATAATAGTAGAATTTGTCTATCTGCATTAATTGAAGATATTTCAGAAATTGATAACACCATAGGGTATGATAGAAACAATATATTCATAAAATGGTTTGAAGATGAGAATATATCACTACCAATAAGTGAAGTATATGCGTACGCCAATGATGCTATTAACAGTACTATTAATATTAACCACCTAGACTCATACACTTCATTGGATACTATTACAGGAACCCCTACTTTATCAGTTATAGGAAGTGCTTACGTCGAGCGTGTTAATAGTATCCAATATAAAAATGACTTTACGGATGTTAGATGGTTAAGCATTAACTGCCCAGTGACGTATAACGATACACCATCTATAAAAATTGGGATGGGTATTTATCAAGCAACTCCAACGCTATTAGATGACTTCTTAGACTTAAAACAAAACCCTCTATCGCCATCTAATTTGAATAACGTATATGGCATAGCGGCCAATATAAACATCGATAGTCAATTAGATATAGTAATACTAAGCGCTGGCGAAAATCAAATGGCTGTATGTGCTAGCATAATATATCTAGAAGCCTCTATAAGAGGGAATACGGCGGCTCATACTTTTCTTTGGGAATTGATAGAAGGGTCGTCAACTCCTCCCATAACGCTTGTACAGACCTCGGAAACGCAAGCGTATTACCTTACAAGCACTTCTACTGACTTAAAATTCAGATATTGGATCGATAAGGGGAGATTAACTGAGCAATACAAAGACGTAATAATCTACTCTACTCCAACTTCTATATTCGCTCAAAGTACATCAACTTCAAATATAAACTACAAAGCAGAAAATCCTAATTTATATGTGGATTCAATTAATACATCCAGTAACTTTGACTATAATATTGAATGGAATAGCTTAGCTGAATATGCTACAACTTTATCTGTTCAGTGGGGACTACCTACTATATTCTATAATATACCATCCCCTATTGAAGTACTTTATAAAGACTATTTCAAATCAACTGTATTAGAAAAACATGTAGGACAGAATTGGGAAGAAGTCACAGTAAAGGATAAAAATGACACCCGCTCACATTATCCAGTAACTGACGGTGATATTATACGAGTAGGGGCTAGATATAGAAAACCCGGTCACGAAGAATTTGAAGTGTATTATAGACCACATGAATACATTACGCCAGCATTGTTAGCTAATAATGTTTTAAGTAATTTTAAAGGGTCTACTAATAGTTTAACACATAATATTACTACGGTATCATATGATACATTAGCTGGATTAGAAGATACAGTAGATATATTAAAGACTACAGCCAATGTAAATAGCTATAATCTACAACGTATCGTATACGATATATTTGACGGAAATACAGAAAATACTGTATATCAACTTATGCATACTTCAAACAACATATCATTTAATTTAACAAGAGTCAATGGAGGAAATATTGGTGGATAATTTAATAAAAGGTGAAGTCACTATTGAATCTATCAATATACTTACCAATGAAAGTATAATGCTTCCAATAGAATATAACGATGTTTCATGGGCTAATCTAAAAGCACTATTCACATCTGATAATAGCACTTATTATATAACACTCCCAAATAGACGTGGCAACGCATGGTATAACACTAACTCCACTTGGAGAATAGCATTGTCTGAAACTGATTTTGAACAGAATATTCTAAATTATACCATGCCTATTACTGAAGCTATTGACGTATTAGATGGATATCCTACATGGACTCCTAAAGTATTAATTACTGATAAAGATTATATGACTTTCGTAGCGGACATACCACCCCCTGTAAGTAATCGTTACATCAGGGGGGTTGGATTAACGGGATATTATCAAAGTACTTCTAATACCCAAACACCATTTACATATGGTAGAACACTAACTAATCTTCGGCTTACAACCCCTTGTTTTCAAAATACATCAACTCTTTTAAGAATAACATATAGATTATACTTCGATGATGCAATAGCGTCTCCTACTAAAACTAACATAACTGATAGTTATTATCCATATATTAAGTCATGTTTTAAAGCTGTATCGGATGGTAGTAATTCTTCAAGCGATAGGTCAGATTTCTATAGATTAGATTTAAGGACGATGAGTAGCTACTATGATTTAAGTATACCAGATAACTTCAAAGTATCACTAGTCGATCGTTTCATGACACATCCAAATCATTTTAAAATGACTGATACTTCACTTTATACTTCTGGTGGTAGCTCTAGGTCAATTTATCTAAACGGAAGCGTATTAGCTGATAGCTTCAATACACTAACAGATACGGTAACTATGGGTACATTCTTCCGTAACATAGTCGTAGGCGGTGGATACCCCGACGGTGGCGGTCAAGTTTTAATCAATAAGGGATTACTATATCAACGGGCGGTTCCAGATACGGCGTCGCCATTACAAAATCTTTATAAGATGACTAGTAGTGGAAATAACATACCACTACTAAATGCTTCTTATTTGTCTAATATGAGTGGAGATATTACAATAGGTGTTAGTGGATGGATTCAACAACCTTATCCTAAATTATTCAGAATTATGATTACTAATTCTGGAGGTGTTGGTGTAGCCACTTATAAAGTGCAGGTAATGAAATTCACTGCCGGGTTTGTTCAAAATACATTCTGTCCCCGTGAAGCTCTATTACCGCAGGATGGATATGATGTTGGCAACAATAGTTATTTTAGAAAAAATGCCAATGAACAAATTATTTTGGAAAATGTACAAATAGGTGGCACCGCATTTAGAACTCCCGATGATAATAAGTATATGGTAGCTGCAAATTGTCAACGTACAAAAGATTGCATAGCACTCTATAATATAGAAACTGGTGATAAGACTATTCTAGATTCTACTACATTAGCAGGGTTTAACGCAAATGCAGTAAGCGATATTGCAGTATCAGGTGGATTTACTTTTGTAACATGTGCAGATACAGGGCTTTGGAAAATAGATACTTCGTTCACTACAGCTACACATGTTACAGTGGCTGGTGTAGATGACACGAAAGCTTATCAAATTGATGTTAAGTCTAACGGTGACTTGTGGGTATTATTTGATGGTGGACTTGCACAAAGTACTGATTTAGGTAGCACTTGGACTGTTTATAATCCCACATCATCAACAGTTTTTTCAGCAGCAGGTATTACTGATAATAACTATAATAATGTCACTTCAATGATTATAGACCCAGTACACGCAAACGATAGAATACTTTTTGTATTAGGTACAGGAGGAGGCACTTATAACGCTAATGGATATACATGGTGGGATAGAGTATCAGCTACTTCTACAAAACCAACTACGGGCATACCACAAGGTACTTTCTCATTGACGGAAAACTTAAAGCGCTCTGATTTAATTCGTTGTGTAGGTGGTGTTTGGTTTTCTCACCATTGTAGTTCAGTAGATTCTCCCACTGCTTACTATAGCAAGGAATTATTTTACTTTACTTATGGTAGTTCTAACTTCTCAAATGCTAAAACAATGGGTAGTAGCATATGGTTTTCACCGAGAGTATTCCCTGCTACCGTAGCAGGGGTCGATGGATTCTTTATAGGATGCGGGCATAACCAATATGCTTTTAATGGTGGGTATGGAACTACTTCCGCTTTCTTTGTAAACTCCGCAAATGCCAATTCACTACCGTCTACCATAACACCTTCAAGTAGTGTTGTGGAGTTCTTTACACGATTTGGTAGTAATGACATTTCTTCTGATATGAGAACCTATAATCAACAATACTTATCAACTATGGGATCAATACCTCTATGTTACTTTAAAAATAGTAATATGATGATATATGGTTCAATTAATACTTATAATGATTTTAGGGTAGCCCCACTTATCATTGACCCTAGCATCACTAATTATAACACATATAAAAGCGCATGTTGGGAAGAATATGGATGGAATGGTAGTAATTGGGTAATAGGAAATTCTAATAGTAAAACATGTCATAGCGCATCTGAAGCATTAATAGATGGATTAACCATATCATTTACAAACGGTGTTAGTGGCACTAGCTTCATTAACACCGATTTCTATAGTTTTGTTGTAGGTAATGGGGTAATGAAGGATAATCTAACCACATATAACTATAAAATACCCTATTATAATGATGATACAGAGGTAATTACAGACTTTGAAGTGTATTCCGCATTGCCTGATAATAAAGTATTGTTTGTTCCCGCTTCGTCTACTAATATTAATCATACCAACAGTAATTTTGGTTATTCTTATAAACGTGGAAGAATATCAAGTAGTTCTATGAACAATTATACATTTTATAGCGAACAAAGAGCAGATGCTAGTACTCCATTTACACTAAAATTCAAGCCCATTGCAACAGTTGCAGCAATCCCCGGTAAATGGATAGGTGTGGCTGATTCATCATCAGGTGCTAACGTACTTGCAGCCAAGTTTTTATCAAATGGCGTTATTGGAATTCGTGATAGTGGAAATAATACAGTAGCTACAATTACAGGTATAACATATACTACAGAATTAACATTTGAAAGAACTGCTGGTAATTTAATCAAAGTATACGATGCGTCGATTGTATCTGGCCTCGGTAGTTCATCTACTCCGTATTATACCAGTGGTACTTTATCAAACGCTATGGTAGTCCATGCTACTATGCTATATGACCCATTTTTTGAAATGGGGTGGTATGATGTAACGTTTGATTCCACTGATACTTCTGTATTTCGTGTAATTTGTGGTGATTCGGGTACAAGTACTGGTATATTCAATAGTAAATTTACAGGTATTAGTTGTACTGATTTATTGTACGATGCTAAAATTTACGTTAATGGTATTCAACAAACAATTATTAATAATCCATTAACAATACCAACAACAGGACAAGTAAGACTAGGAGCAGGTGGCGCATTAGCATTCCCTAATGCAGTCTCTGGAAGTACTATAACAGGATACGTTACAGCACATTATCATCCATGATGAGAAAATAAATGCCTATTACATTAGAAGAAACTTACACTGGTAGTAACATATATGTAGAAGAATATAACATAGAGTTTTCTTCTATTGTATATGCGGGTAGTGCTATATTATTTGGGTATGACTATTCAACTAATACCGTATTAGCCAAATTTGGTAGTGAAGTTATTGTAGTAGGTAATATTCCAACTTCTTATTTTTCTTCTAATTCACCTTTTAGAATACTAATAACAGTTGAAGTTAATGGAACTAATAATACACCTATCCCATATTCAATGTATTTTGATTTTTCAGAAAATGGTGAAATAGTCAATTCAACTAACTCCATAAACCCATTTTTATCCGTATTACCAAGACCTATTATAGCGGTATCAACTGATAATATTCTTTATGCTGATAATGTTGATATAGATGTTGATTATAATTCAGATGCGATAGATTCAGTAACCATTGAAATAAGAAATACACTTAATGTAATCGTATTCCAACAAACTGGATTACCTGCCAATGGAACTATTACAGTAAGTAATTTATTAATGGGGAATTATACAGTATATGCCACTGCTTATAACGAACCACTAATATCTACAGAAGATACTACTACATTTTCTGTATACGCTACAGATAAAAACGTAGTTCCTAATTCGTTTGTTAACGATAATATAATCAATAATATAGAATTAGACTCAGATTTATTACCTGTAATTACATTATTGAATGCGATTCAGCTATCTAATAACACGGTAGAAGTATTCTATGAAACCATTAATGCTACAAGAGTAGATTTAGTAAGTGGGTTTTATATAGATGTTTTGAATTTGCCTGCTAATGGGTCTTATGTTTATAATAATTTAAGTATAAATACCATTTACACAGTAACTGCTATTGCATCCGACGACGAATTAAATGTTGATGTAAAATCAATAACATTTGAATTATCTACAGAAGGGTTAAATACAGATAGAGGATTTTTAGGATTAAAAAGAGGATTAGATATGACATTTGCAGTATCTCCCGGTGTATACACCAAAGAAACCGATTTAAGCTTTGTTGCCGAACCATTTTCAGGTACTCATGGTAGCTTTGCTGGTAAATTTAAATGGGGGCCATGCTTAGAGCGAGTTCGTGTAGGTAGCGAAGACGATCTTGTTGCAGTATTTGGCAAGCCATCCACCAACCTTGATAATGAAATTGACTTTTTAACAGCAGCTTCATTCTTAAAGTATTCAAACGCACTTGATGTTGTTCGTATAGCTTCTTATAATGGGACAGCGTACGTGAATACCAACTCTACCGTTAGTGTTTACTACAGTACTCTTAATGCTTCTTCTACTGCTGAAGATGGTATCACTGTGCTTAACGACGAACACTATACCAACATGCTTGATGGTGATCTTGAAGATAATACTTTCTTCGGTCGTTTCACAGGCGATCTTGGTAATAGTATCGGTATCTCTTTTGTACTTGCAACAGACGTTTCCCCTAATATCGAACATAGTTATAATTATGATCTTTCAGCAGATAAGGATAGTTTTTATTTTAGTCGTGCTAAGACTGTATCATTTGTTCGCACCACTACAGCTAATACTGTTAGAAGTATTTTTGATCTAGGTGATTGGTTAGAAGTAGATGGCGAACGCTATAATGTTAAGGGCATTACGCTAGGCTCTGACAACGCCGTTACAGGGCTTTCTTTAGTATCTGGTGGCGATGGGTATTCAAGTGTCCCTAGTGTGTCATTTACAGGCGGTGGCGTAGGTGCTACTGGTTCAGTTACACTAGCTACTACCGGGTCTATTAAAGCAGTAGCTATCACATCAGGTGGTACTTACACAGATGACGGTTCATATGCAATAGCATTTACTGGGGGTGGGGGTACAGGTGCAACTGCAACCGCAACTGTATCTGGTGGTGCTGTTACTCTAGTAACTATTTCTTCCGTTGGTTCTGGATATACTTCAGCCCCAACTGCTACTGTAACATATACAGGCGCTGATACTCCGACTGCTGCGGTACTAAGCGCAACTGTAGGGTATGCTATAGCTAGCGTTACTTTAAGTGCTGGTGGGTCTGGATATACTTCACCTAGTATTGTTTTAACTGGCGGTACTCCGACTACTGCTGCTACTATTACCGTTGCTTCTGGTTCAATAGATACTATCACTATTGATAGAATCTATAATGGTGTCGTTTCAACTGGTAGTGCTGCGCTTAACACGATTGATAACACGGCAATTAATGCACTAAGTCGCTATTGGAAATTCAGTAATTTAATTGGATTGTCTCCAAGTGAAAATTCAGCCCATGTTGTAGTATATGATCTTGACGGGAAAATTACAGGGGTTGCCGGTTCAATCATTGAAAAATACTCTAACGCTTCATTCTCTACTTCTGCTAAGAATGAAGACGGTACAAGTAATTATATCAATGACCGTATTAATACTTCTTCTCAGTATATTCGTATTGGCACCGCTGACATTACTACTATTCCACTATTACTTCTTTCTACTGAACCATTAGCTTCAGGGAAAACTTATGTTAGCAATACTATTAAGTTAGTTGGCGGTAGTGATGCGTTTACTACTATGGGGCTAGATGATGATATTTCTGGATATGATCTTTTCAAGAATCCAGAAGAAACAGATGCGCCTGTAATCATAGGTAATTGTAGAAGTATTGTCAATAGTTCAGGCTCTCCTTCTAGTGTATTAGCTAACTATTTGCTACAGAATATTGCAGAATTCCGTAAAGATACTGTAGTATTTTTATCATGCCGTAGGGAATCAGTCGTTAATAATCCTAAGAATGAAGTTAGAGAAATTCTACGTGACGTTGCCACATTACCATCCACTAGCTATGGTGAAATGGATTCTGGATGGAAATATACTTATGATCGTTATAATGATCGTTATGTATGGATTCCAGTAGCCGGGGATCATGCTGGTTGCTATGCTCGTACCGATAGACTTCGTGATACTTGGTTTAGTGCTGCCGGGGAACAACGTGGTATTATTCAGGGCGTCGTAAAATTAGCATTCAACCCTAATGAAACTCAACGTGACCAACTTTACCCAAATCGTGTAAACCCTGTTGTTACTTTCCCACAAATAGGTACTATGATTTATGGCGATAAGACTCTATTAAGCTTATCTTCAAGTTTTAATCGCATACCTACTCGTAGGTTGTTTATCACTATCGAAAAGACACTTGCTAATGCTAGTCGCTTTGCATTGTTTGAGTTTAACGATGAACAAACTCGTAATCAGGTTCGTGGTATTATTGAACCATACTTACGTGATGTTAAAGCTGGGCGTGGTATTGAAGACTTCTTGGTTGACGTATCCGAAAATGTTAATACTCCACAAGTGGTTGCTAATAACCAATTCAAGGGTCGTATTTTCATCAAACCTAAGTATTCTATCAACTTCATCGAACTAGAATTCGTTAACGTTGGCGCAATACTTAGCTTCACAGAAGCACAGGGATTGTTATAATCTATTAATAAAAAAGCCCCTTAAGGGGCTTTTTTATTAACTAAATTTCATTCAATATCCAATTCATTATATAAATTAAGCAATAAATCTATTGTTTTATTTTTCACTAACTCTGAATATGCATTTTCAGACGCATTATTCACGTTATCAATAATCATTTGGTTAAAAGATTTTCCAGCTTCGTTTTCTATTTCTTCATTTTCTGTTTCATTTGAAACTATGTTTACATGAATATCGATGGGTCTTTCTGTAGACTTTCTCTTTAGATAATTTTCATACATTTCATCATCTACTTTTTTATGACAAATCAACTTTACATACTTACCTTCTAACGATTCACACATAGGAGTAATGTTTTCATATTCATTAACTCCATTATTAGTATAATCAATCTTATGAAATAATGTATACGGATTTTCAATAAACTCTATTTCATGTGTATCTGTATCCAATACGTGAAACCCCTTTTTATCATTATGGTCTGACCAAGATAATTCATAAGGAGTTCCAGTATAAAGTATATTCCCTCTACTAGATTTCGTATGGAAATGACCTGTAATTACTTTATTAAACTTGCCGAATAAATCCATGTTCATACCACTTTCACAAAGCTGCCCTTTATGCATTTCAAATCCGGCTAATTCTAAATGACCGAATACGTAAGATGCTTTTGTATTCTCAATGTAATTAATTGCTTCATTAATATTATTATTGTTTATCCAAGGAATAATACCTACTGTATACTTTTCTTTATTATCAGTAATAGACAAGTCTGAAAAATCTTCAATGATATTAATATTTTCATAGTGCTTTAAGAGTAGTGATGGACTATTGATATGATTACTACTCTTAAGGCTAGTATCGTGGTTTCCTAGAAGAATATTAAATGATATGTTATGTTTTTTTAATTGTTCGGGAAAGTAACTCATCAAATAATGTAATGTCTTGAATGAAATATATTGCCTACGGTCAAAAAAATCACCAACTTGTATGACGTTTTTTATTTTATTTTCATGCAAATACGGAAAAAAAACAGTCATGAAAAATTTCTTTTGATATTCATAGAAAATTTCTGAGTCGTTACGAATACCTATATGCATGTCACCTAAAATAGCTATCTTCATAAAAATCCTTGTATAATATCCTAGTAGGTAGTATATAACATTACACGTATAAGATCAATAGGTATTGCTATGAAATTGATAGAAAGACTAGACTCACTACTATCTGAATATAAAAATGTATTCGTAGACAAGGCCAGAGGAATAGGGGCAACTGAATATGGGATTAAAAAAACTTATTCAATTGCTAATGAAAGAAATAAAATTAATACACTAATAGTGTGTCATAATGAATACGTGTTAAAAGAAATACACGGTAAGTTACTACGAGAATATAATATAAAAAAATCAAATGCCGTAGGAATTATTTCATTAACGCTATCTAATGAATCAAAGATATACATAATAACCTATAATAACTTAAAACAGTTCTTAGACTGTAATTATATTGAATTTGATTTTATTTTTATGGATGAACCAAACTCAAAATATAGTATAAGTAAAATCGAACAACAAATAAAAAATAGGTATAAAACCCAATTATTTGCGGTAGGTACAGGTAATAAAAATATAGCTTATCAAGAATTAATTAGTAATAGCCCTTATTCTACTTATGTCAAAATCCCTTGGTATGAGATAGAAGATACAAAGTATCTAAAAGCGGTAGATTACGCATTTAAAAATATGAGTAAAGACGTGTTCGATATAGAATATAGATGTCATTGGTAAAGAACTATTAGAAATACTTTAATCCATTAAAAAGAGCACTATACAGTACTCTTTTATTTTTTCTCTTCGATAGTATCAGTATTTGTGGCATTTCATTGTCTATTGATAAGTTTTTGGTTTCTTTTGAATACCAATAGTTGTTGTCAATGGCTTTAACTAAATATTTCAAAACTACACATGGATATGTTAAATGATCAATTACAGTCATATGAAGATTCTCTTGGAAAGCATATTATTAGAAGACAAATTAAGCGATCTTCAAAGTCGTTATTCCCAAATTCATCCCGATACTATCAAAGATATTTGGAATAACGGTGTTCCTAGTAATAATCAAGGCAAATACATTGATTGGAGTATCAAAGAAAATATCAAATCACATAATCCTTCAAGAACTAAAAATGCTTTAGAAATATATGACAGAAACAAAGATAAAATAGGTAAGTTCAATCATCAATGGAGTGTAGATGACTTAGAATCAGCTACGCATCCATATACAGATGAAGGCAAGTCATTTAATAAAAAAGCAGAAGAAGGCACAGCTATTCATTATGAAGATGATGATTTAATAATCAAACAGCATAGCAATCATCCGAGTGCGATTAAAGCTGGCTTTTTACATCCTAGTAATAGTTGTTATGATACCACTAAAGAACCCGGAAAGGCACAATGGTGTGTATCTGCTAATTCAGAAGAAGGGCAGGAATATTTTAACGATTACACTAAAAATAGTATGTATCCACTTTATACGATAGAGAATAAAAAAGACAAGAGTAAGAGTGCTATCGTATTAAATCCTAATAGAAGCCAAGAATTACGTGACGAATATGATAATGAGTTAAATCCATATCAAGTGATTTATAAACACCCAAGTATAATTAATTCACGACTAGGAAATAAATTATTGAATATAGGAAATACAAGAGATGTGTTAGATAAAGTGCCTGCTAAAGCGACTGAAGAAATGCTTTTGAAAGGGTTAAATGATAATAATTCATATGTTAGAAAAGCTGTCATAAATCATCCAAAAGCGACTGAACAAATGCTTTTGAAAGGGTTAGATGATAGTATTTCTTACCGTGTTAGAATTGCTGCTGTGAGCCATTCTAAAGCAACTGAACAAGTGCTTTTGAAAGGGTTGAATGATAGTAATTGGTCAG
>JACCDG010722305.1_pt1 | contig 12782 bp, 10 predicted proteins | sample 7442471 | NCBI WGS metagenome assembly JACCDG01 (sample SAMN15323444, study PRJNA562643) | freshwater metagenome | isolation source: river surface water | place: USA:Blue River Watershed | collected 2017-08-17 | reverse complement strand
GGTCTCCGTCTCGCCCCGGTAACCATTGACCTGAGCCCAACCCGTGATGCCAGGGCGAACCTTGTGGCGCACCATGTAGGCTTTGATCAGACGGCGGTACTCTTCGTTATGCGCAACGGCATGAGGACGAGGCCCCACAATGCTCATACGCCCTTGCAGCACATTGATGAACTGAGGCAATTCATCCAGCGATGTTTTACGGATGAATGCGCCAAAAGGGGTGATTCGGGAGTCGCCCTTGGTCGCTTGCTTGACAACCGCGCCGTTGTCTTGCGTTCGCATGGATCTGAATTTGTAGACCGTGATCTCTTCGCCATCCAGACCATTGCGCTTTTGTTTGAACACAATCGGGCCTGGCGAACTCATCTTCACGCCGATTGCAACGGCCAGCAATATGGGCGAGATCAATACCAGGATGATGCTGCCCAAAATGATGTCCGATACCCGTTTAACCAATTCATTGGTTCCGGTAAATGGGGTTTCGCAAATACCCACAACCGGCACACCATTCATATCTTGCAATCGGCCTTGAATGATGCTGATGCCGAAAACGTCAGGCACGAAATACAAGGAAGCCGTCGTGCCCTGCACCGCCTCCAACAATTCAACAATGCGGGGTTGGGAACCCAAGGGCAAGGTGATGTACACCTCGTGAATGCCCTGCGCATAGACATAGTTGGCGACGTCGCGCAAGCCACCCAGGCGCATGCTGACGGCCTCAGGCAGCACCCGACTGTCGGTACGGTCATCAAAATAGCCAACGAACTCGGTGCTTTGATCAGAGTTGCTCTGCAACGCTCGCGCAACTTTCCCACCCAAAGGTCCTGCACCCACCACAATGGCGCGTCGACGAGCGCCAGGCTGAGACGCCCGTCGCTTGATGATGAACTTGCCGATCAAAACAGCAAACCACTGAGCCAAAGGCGTCACCAAAGCCCAGGTCATCATCACGTTGATGTCAAAGAACATCAGGCTGTTGGTTGCATAACCACACAGCCACAAAATCAGCAGCATCGCCACCCAGGACGACATGATGTCGACCCCTGCCTCCAGGCGCGAGTCATGAAATCGATTGCGGCCAGGAAAGGTCAGCGCAAACACCAACAAGCACAAGGACATGGATGCTCGCAGAACCGGCTCATCAAAATAAGCCATGCACGCCAGCAAAGAACCCACCGTGATGGTGGGCTCCATGAATGCCGCCACAAACGATGTGACCGATTGCGGGGCATTGAAAAACGTCCGGTTGTAATTTCGGTTATTGAACATGTACGCCAGGGACCCAGGTTTTGCCCCGGAAATCTTTGAATACCAAGCCGCCTGCTGCAATAAGTTACAAGCACCGTCAATGCAATAACGGGCGACCAAAATGAAGTTGCATCAAACATTGTGGACTAAAAACCATGACAGGATTGCAACGCCGCCCCGTTGATTTAAGGGTTTCCGCGAAGATTGTGGGCAGCCCTACAATCCGCCCATGGCACTACAACCCTTTTCCTGGATCGCACCAGCTGCGCTGGACCGTTTGACTTTGTTGCTCAACCACATCGTTTCAAGCGAGCCGGTTGCGCAAGGCAAACTGCGCCCCTTTGCTGGGCGCATCATCGACATCCGATGGAACCGGGAAGCGTCCATCCAGTTGCCTAGCTATTTAGGGGCCGCACTGGACTCCCTATTGAACCAACCGCCCAACATCCGCTTCATGGTGACCCCGGCTGGTTTGTTCGAACGCGTCGAGCAAAGGGACAACCCTGAAGCAGCAACGGGTGACTCAGCGACAGCACATTTGACGCTCACCATTCAATTGCAAGATCCGTTGACCATGGCTGCGCGCACCCTCAAAGGTGAGCGGCCTGAAGTCAATATTGATGGGGATGCCGCCTTGGCCGAAGTCGCCTCCTGGCTGATGAAAAATCTGCGTTGGGACATCGAGGACGACATCGCGCGCTGGCTAGGCGCCACACCTGCGCAATTGCTGAGCACCCTCACAGGGGGCATCAAACAAGCTTTTGAGCGCTGGCGTCCTGGCCAAAATGGAGACGGCAAGCCGTTTTCTCGCTGAAGATCTGTTTCACCTGTTTTACCTGCACAGATAGAAGGCCAAGCTTGTCATGCGCGCACTGGTTCGTCCCATCTACATTGGCCTGATCGCCCTGCGCTATGGGCTGGATGGCCTGCTGCTGGACAGCCTGCGCCGCCCCAAGCTGACCCTGCTCAGCCGCATCATTTCGTTTGGCCGCAATCTGGACGCCCCCCGTGGCGAGCGCCTGCGCTTGGCTCTCGAACAACTGGGCCCGATCTTCGTGAAGTTCGGGCAAATGCTCTCCACCCGCCGGGACTTGCTGCCCCCCGATGTGGCCGACGAGTTGGCCAGACTGCAAGACCGCGTCCCCCCCTTCCCTAGCGCCGAATCAGTCAAGCTGGTTGAAAAGGCCCTGGGCAAGCCCATCAGCGAGGTCTTCAGCCAGTTCGATGCTGACCCAATCGCCAGCGCCTCCATCGCACAGGTGCACTTTGCGGTTTTGCACGATGGTCGGGAAGTAGCGGTCAAAGTGTTGCGCCCTGGCATGTTGTCCGTCATCGATGACGACCTGGCTTTGATGCGCACATTGGCTGGCTGGGTTGAGCGCTTGTGGGCCGACGGCAAACGCCTCAAACCACGCGAAGTGGTGGCCGAGTTCGACAAATACCTGCACGACGAGCTGGATCTGGTCCGAGAAGCCGCCAACGCAGCGCAACTGCGCCGCAATATGGAAGACCTGCATCTGGTCATGGTGCCCGAAATGGTGTGGGACTACTGCACCCCGACCGTGATGGTGATGGAGCGCATGAAAGGCGTCCCCATCAGCCAGATGACTCGCCTGCGCGAAGCTGGGGTCGACATCAAAAAACTGGCACGCGACGGTGTCACGATCTTTTTCACCCAAGTCTTTCGGGACGGGTTCTTCCATGCCGACATGCACCCGGGCAACATCCAGGTGAGTCTCGCGCCCGAGACCTTTGGCCGCTACATCGCGCTGGACTTCGGCATCATCGGCACACTGACCGAAGTCGATAAAGACTACCTGGCGCAGAACTTCATCGCCTTCTTCCGCCGCGATTACAAACGCGTGGCCGAGTTGCACATTGAAAGCGGCTGGGTGCCCCCACACACCCGTGTGGACGAGCTGGAAGGTGCCGTACGCACGGTATGCGAGCCATACTTTGACCGCCCGCTGAAAGAAATCTCGCTGGGACAGGTCTTGATGCGACTGTTTCAGATCTCTCGCCGCTTCAACGTCGAGATCCAACCCCAACTGGTCTTGCTGCAAAAGACCCTGCTCAACATCGAAGGCCTGGGCCGACAGCTTGACCCGGAACTGGACCTGTGGAGCACCGCCAAGCCCTTCCTGGAGCGCTGGATGAACGAGCAGGTGGGTTGGCGCGGTCTGGTCGATCGCATCAAGCGCGAGGCCCCGCGCTATGCCAAATTGCTACCCGAACTGCCTCGCCTGATTCACCACAACTTAGAATCCGGCTCGCTCGACATTCGTCGCGACCTGCACGCCATCTTGGCCGAGCAACGCCGCACGAATCGACTGCTCTCTGGCGTGGCATGGGTGGCTCTGGGCTTCTTCCTGGGCTTGCTCGCTGCACAAATCATGGTTCGCCTGCATTCGGCCGGCGTGTTGTAAACCTTGCGTTTTGTTGACGAGATGAACATCACCTTGCTCGCTTTTGTGATCCTGTACCTGGTCGGCACCATGTGCATCGGGATCTATGCCGGCACACGCATCAAAAACACGACTGACTTCGCCATCGCCGGACGCAGCCTGCCCTTGGCCATGGTGATCACGACCACATTTGCCACGTGGTTCGGTGCAGAGACGGTCATGGGGATTCCCGCCAAGTTTGTGGAAGGCGGGCTCAATGCGGTGGTGGAAGACCCATTTGGCGCGTCGATGTGCCTGGTTCTGGTGGGTGCTTTTTTTGCTTCCCGGCTCTACAAGATGAGCCTGATGACCATTGGCGACTTCTACCGTCAACGCTATGGTGAAGGCGTCGAAATTTTTTGCTCCATTGCCGTCATCCTGAGCTACCTGGGCTGGGTGGCCGCTCAAATCACTGCCTTGGGCCTGGTGTTTTCCATTCTGTCTGGCGGCACCATCGCCCCCGCAGTCGGCATGACCATTGGCACCGTCCTGGTCCTGATCTACGTGCTGATCGGCGGGATGCTGGCCGTGGCCTGGACGGACTTCATCCAGATGATCGTTTTGGTGGTGGGCCTGTCCTTGATTGCGGTCATGGCAGGCAACCAAGCCGGAGGCGCCGACAAAGTGTTTGACCTGGCCGTCGCCAATGACTGGTTCAAGATCCTGCCCGAGCGTACCGTGGACGGTTGGATCTGGTTCATCGCAGCCGCCATCACCATGATGCTGGGGTCCATTCCGCAGCAGGACGTCTTTCAACGTGTGATGTCAGCCAAAGACAGTGACACAGCCAAAAAGGGCGCCATCATCGGTGGCTTCAGCTATCTGGCCTTTGCGTTCGTGCCCATGTTCATCGTGGCCTCGTCACTGATCATCATGCCCGAGCAAACCCGAGAGTTACTGGCTCATGACCCCCAAAAGGTGCTGCCCACCTTGATCATGTCCAAGATGCCCCTGATCGCCCAGATTTTCTTCTTCGGCGCCTTGGTGTCTGCCATCAAATCCACGTCGTCGGCGACCTTGCTGGCCCCGTCGACCAGTTTTGTGGAGAACATCCTCAAAAACATCAAACCCGGCATGACAGACAAGCAGATGCTGCTGGCCCTGCGGATCACCATTTTGGTTTTCACCGCCTTGGTGCTGACCTATGCCATCAAGATGGAAGGCACCGCGATTTACGACATGGTGTCTTCGGCATACCAGGTGACACTGGTCGGCGCGTTTGTCCCCCTGGTGTTCGGTTTGTACTGGTCTCGGGCCACCACGCAAGGCGCTGTTTTGTCCATTTTCTCCGGCATCGGGGTCTGGGCGCTGTTCTTGGCTGCATCCAGCCTGGGGCAGAGCTGGGGCGACGCATTCCCCGGTCAGTTGGCAGGCCTGCTGGCCGCACTGGCAGGGATGTTGCTCGGCTCATTGGGACCTCAACTGATCACAGATCACCGCACCAAATTGGCTCACATGGCGTGACGTCTGTCACATCACCCTGCCCCGCATCCACGGGGCAGCTCGACTGAGCTCTTGAAACACCCAAGCGACGCCCCCATTAAAATGGCGTCTTTGTTGGAAAACCCGAGGGGTTCCTCCCATGCCCATTTACGCTTACCGTTGTGAATCCTGTGGCCACGCCAAAGACGTGCTGCAGAAGATGTCCGATCCCGTTTTGACGACCTGCCCTCACTGTGGCGCTGAATCGTTCAAAAAACAAATCACGGCTGCCGGCTTCCAGCTCAAAGGCTCGGGCTGGTATGTGACAGACTTCCGTGGTGGCGCAGGCGGCACCAGCGCGCCAGCTACCGCAGCGGCAGCCACCTCGACAGCCGCTGCCGCTCCCGCTGAATCCAGCACCTCATCCGGTGGTGGCGACAGCGGTGCCTCACCCTGCGGCTCGTCCTGCGCTTGCCACTGATTCCCAACCCACACGGTCTCCTTGTGAAAAAATACATCCTCACCGGACTGCTTGTCTGGTTGCCTTTGGCCATCACCATCTGGGTGCTCAAAAACGTCATTGGCACGCTTGACGGCGTCTTCGCCTGGATGATCTCGGCGGCACAAACCGTGCTGCCACAAAGCCTGCACCCGTTTTTGCACGATGTGCAACAAATCCCAGGCTTGAGCGTGATCATTTTGGTCACTGCTTTGTGGCTGACCGGCGTGGCCGTGACCAACATGGCCGGCCAATGGATTCTGGATCAGTCCAACCGGGTGCTGTCCAACACCCCCATCGTCAAAAGCATCTACAACTCGGTCAAACAGGTGTCGGACACGCTGTTTTCGAGTAGCGGCCAAGCGTTTCGCGAGGCGGTTTTGGTGCAATACCCTCGCCAAGGGTCCTGGACGATCGCCTTTGTCACCGGCAAACCCAGTGGCGAAGTGGCGCACCACCTGGCCTCTGAGCACGTCACGCTGTACGTGCCGACTACCCCGAACCCGACTTCCGGCTTCATGCTGATCGTGCCGAGAGCCGACGTCATGCCGCTGGAAATGTCCGTGGATGAAGCCCTGAAATACATCATCTCGATGGGCGTCGTCGCCCCGCCCCCACATGCCGCCAAAGCGGTTGGGGACGGCAAGGTAGCGACTTCGCACTGAAACGACACAAAAAATCCTCGATTCCTGAGGGACAATCGAGGGTTCTGAGGCGCCTTGCTGCGCCCTCAAATAAGACTTCCGGAGAACAACGATGCGTACCACTTACTGCGGACTGGTCAGCGAAGCGCTGATGGGCCAGACCGTTACCCTGATGGGCTGGGCCCACCGTCGTCGCGACCACGGCGGCGTGATCTTCATCGACATGCGTGACCGCGAAGGTCTGGTGCAGGTCGTGTTTGACCCTGACCGCGCTGACTCGTTCAAGATTGCAGAAGACGTGCGTAACGAGTTCTGCTTGAAGGTGACCGGCGTGGTGCGTGCTCGCCCTGCCGGCACCGAAAACGCTGGCCTGACCAGCGGCAAGATCGAAATCCTGGCGCACAACCTGGAAGTGTTGAACGCTTCGGTCACGCCTCCGTTCCAGATCGACGACGACAACCTGTCTGAAACGACACGTCTGACTCACCGCGTGTTGGACCTGCGTCGTCCTTACATGCAAAAGAACCTGATGCTGCGCTACCGCGTGGCCATGGAAGCACGTAAGTTCCTGGACGAAAACGGCTTTGTTGACATCGAAACTCCGATGCTGACCAAGTCCACCCCAGAAGGTGCTCGCGACTATCTGGTGCCTTCGCGCGTGCACGACGGCGCCTTCTTTGCGCTGCCCCAATCGCCACAGCTGTTCAAGCAGTTGTTGATGGTGGCAGGCTTTGACCGCTACTACCAGATCACCAAGTGCTTCCGCGACGAAGACTTGCGCGCTGACCGTCAGCCAGAATTCACCCAGATCGATATTGAAACGAGCTTCCTGACCGAACAGGAAATCCGTGACATGTTCGAAGGCATGATCCGTCATGTCTTCATGAAGGCGTTGAACGTGGACCTGGGTGCCTACCCAGTCATGAAATACGCTGATGCCATGCACCTGTACGGTTCGGACAAGCCTGACCTGCGCGTCAAGCTGCAGTTCACCGAACTGACCGACATCATGGCCGATGTGGACTTCAAGGTCTTCTCGACTCCCGCAACCACCAAGGGTGGCCGCGTGGCTGCGCTGTGCGTGCCTGGCGGTGGTGCCATGTCTCGCGGTGAGATCGACGCCTACACCGAGTTCGTCAAGATCTACGGCGCCAAGGGCCTGGCCTGGATCAAGGTCAACACCGTTGCCAAGGGCCAGTCACCTGAAGAACTGCGTTCGGGCCTGCAATCGCCAATCGTCAAGAACCTGCACGATGCAGCCATTGCCAAGATCCTGGAACGCACAGGCGCCAAGGACGGCGACCTGATTTTCTTCGGTGCCGACAAGGAAAAGGTTGTCAACGATGCCATCGGCGCTCTGCGCTTGAAGGTCGGTCACTCCGACTTCGGCAAGAAGGCTGGCTTGTTCGAAGACCGTTGGGCACCTTTGTGGGTGGTCGACTTCCCGATGTTCGAGTACGACGACGACTCCGAGCGCTGGAACGCCGTGCACCACCCCTTCACCGCCCCGAAGGATGGTCACGAAGATCTGATGGACACCGATCCAGGTGCCTGCATCGCCAAGGCCTACGACATGGTCTTGAACGGTTGGGAACTGGGCGGCGGCTCGATCCGTATCCACCGCGCTGAAGTGCAAAGCAAGGTGTTCAGCGCCTTGAACATCAGCAAGGAAGATGCACAGGTCAAGTTCGGCTTCTTGCTGGATGCGCTGCAGTACGGCGCGCCTCCTCACGGTGGTCTGGCTTTCGGTCTGGACCGTCTGGTCACCCTGATGACCAAGGCCGAGTCCATCCGTGACGTGATTGCCTTCCCCAAGACTCAGCGTGCTCAGTGCTTGTTGACAGGTGCACCCTCGCTGGTCGACGAGAAGCAACTGCGTGAACTGCACATCCGTTTGCGTAACGTTCAAGCTGCTACACCCGCAGCCTGATCAGCCAAGCGATCAAAAAAAGGCCACCTCATCGGTGGCCTTTTTCTTTAGGTCGGTACCTGACTCAGTGGTTCAACTTGAACCCTTGGATCGAATCATTGAGTTGAACCGTCTGCTGGCGCAAACCTTCAGCCGCTGCGGCTTGCTGCTGCACCAGTGCAGCGTTTTCCTGGGTCTTGCGATCCAAGGCCAACACCGATTGATTGATGGACACAAAACCGGCTTGCTGTTCTGCTGCAGCCACGGTGATCTCTTCAATCAAGTCGTTGACCTTTTGTACAGAGTTGACGATGTCCATCATCGTGCCACCGGCTTCGCGCACCAATTTCGAGCCGGAATCGACCTTGTCCACACTCGACCCGATCAGTGTTTTGATTTCTTTGGCCGCACCAGCACTGCGCTGAGCCAGGCTGCGCACCTCCCCGGCCACCACGGCAAAGCCACGTCCTTGCTCACCCGCGCGAGCGGCTTCGACAGCGGCGTTCAAGGCCAGGATATTGGTCTGAAACGCGATGCCATCGATCACGCCAATGATGTCGGCAATCTTGCGTGAAGCGTGGTTGATGTCTTCCATCGTGGTGACCATGGAAGACATGACGCTGTTGCCTTGTTCGGCCACGCTGGATGCCCCTGAGGCCAGTTGACGAGCCTGGTTAGCCACCTCGACCGTCTGGTTCACGGCTGACGTGAGTTGTTCGACGTTGCTGGCGGTGACTTGCAGATCATGCGCCGCACCTTCTGTGCGCGTGGACAGGTCCACATTGCCATCCGCAATTTCACTGCTGGCCGTGCCAATGGTGGCCGCGCTGAGATGGACCTCCGCCACCACCGCGGTGATCTTGTCGAGAAACAAGTTGAACTCGTTGGACAGTTTGGCGAACTCGGCATTCAAGGGTGGCAAACGATGCGACAGGTCGCCGTCGTCAGTGTTGAGCGTTTCAACGGCCTTGAACAGCCTGTAAATGGGACGCAAGATGGAAATGATCAAGGGAGGCGTCATCACGGCCAGCAAGCCCAACCCCAAGATCACGCCAATGAGCGTGTCGCGCTGTGTCGCGGCTGATTGGGCATGGGCGACCGCTGTTGTGGCACTGGCGGACGCTTCAATCAAGTCGCCAACCTTGTCCAAAGCCTCTTCGGTTTCTTCAAAGGATTGGTTGAAAGCCTGCAACGCGTCAGCAGGCTTGTCGCCCCCTTTGATTCGATCCAGCGCCGCGATCGCACTTTGTCGATACTTTTCGACTGTGGGTTTGGCTTTGTCCAAGGCATCGCGGGCTTGATCAGTCGGCGCCTTGGCTTGTGCATCCGCATAGCTGTCGACCAGCACCTTGAGGTTCTCGTCCAGCGCCTTGGCTGCCTGATCAAATGCGGCCTGATCCTGCGTGGTCTTGGCTAACGCGGCGCTCACCACTTCGGCATGAATGGCATCGTGCATCATGTCGGTCAACATGGCTGCTCGAACGACTTGAGCTGTCTGCTCCAAAGATGTCACAACCTCTTTGTTTTGCTGTTGAGACCACCAACTGAGCCAACCCAACCCTGCGCTGACAGCCCCAGCCGCAACGACCAGTCCAATCAAGCGAGCGCGAATGCTCACGTTCGCCAGCGCAAAACCCTTGGATTTATTCATGATGGATGGACCCCGACTGTCTGCATTAACAAAGGCACCTTCGGAACATCGACAACCCAGTGGTTTGACTTGAGACTTTAAACACCCGGCGGTCACGCGGTTTCGTGACCCGTGTCACACTTGGCGGATGTCATCCGTTCAGCACAAGATTCCTCAGTCGGTATTGGTGGTCATCTATGCAGCCAACCTGGATGTGCTGTTGATTGAACGGGCCAAACAACCAGGCTTCTGGCAAAGCGTCACCGGCTCCAAAGACACCTTGGACGAGTTGTGGGACGACACCGCCATCCGAGAAGTTGCAGAAGAGACCGGCATCCAGATTGGGGCAGCCGATGTACCCAGATCGGCTTTGTCAGATTGGGCCATCGAAAACATCTATGAGATCTACCCTGTCTGGCGCGCCCGTTATGCCCCCGGGGTAACACACAACACAGAACGCGTGTTTGGTTTGCAAGTCCCGCGGAACATCCCGATCACCTTGGCACCACGGGAGCACACTCGTTATGTCTGGCTGCCTTGGCAAGCCGCAGCGGACCAATGTTTCTCGCCCTCGAACGCCGAGGCGATTCTGCAATTGCCTCGCTTTTTACCCAGAGTGGATTGACGCCCCCCCAGGCCCGTCAACCTCTCACAGGCTGTAACAGACCCAAACGTTGGGCGTGAATTTTGCACACTAAACTGCTGCAAGCGCGATCAGGCGCGGAGCCAAGACCTTGAGGGAGTCTGAAGTCATGAAGCTGTTTCGTTTGACTGCATGGGGTTTGCTTGCCAGCACGCTGGCGCTGAGCGCGTGCAAAGAACACCCCACCCCACAGGCTTCAACCGAATTGGGTAAAGGCGGCTCGGTGGTGTCCGGCTCTGCAGGCCCCCTGGGTGCACAAGGCGCAGACTCTGGCCTGGTTACTTGCCAGGCGGCCGTGGCCACTCTGGCTTTGGCAGAAAACCCCCAGGGCTACACGATGAGCCACACCTATCAGTTGCCTGAATCGCCCGTGCCACTGATCAAGTTGATTGCGCAGCAAAGTGGCTGCTTCCGGGTTGTGGACCGTGCCGCGGGCCTGCGCAGCACCATGCAAGAACAAGAGCTGAAAGAAGCTGGCATCATCCGCCCCAACAGCACCGTGTCCAAGGGCAAAGGCTATGAAGCGCAATACACCTTGGTGCCCAGCCTGACGTTCAGCGAACAGGACGCGGGACGCGGCTTGGCTGGGGTCATCGCCGCGATCCCCATTTTGCGAGACATCGCGGGCTTGGCGGGTCTGGTTGAGCAGGTCAAGCTGAAAGAAGCGCAGGTCGCCCTGCTGCTGACCGACAACGAAACCACAGAGCAATTGGCTGCGGCCACCGGGTCTGCGCGTACAACAGATTTGGGCCTGGGTGGACTGGTCGGCAGCAAGTTGGGTGGTGCCGGCGGCATGGGCTGGAGCAACAGCAACGAAGGCAAGGTGATCGCCGCTGCGTTTTACGACGCCCACAACAAGCTGGTGCAACAAGTGCGGGCCTTGCAGGCCAAAGACCTGCCTCCACCTGTACCGACATACAAACCACATTAATCCGGTTTTGATGGGGGAAAGTCCGCGCCTGTTCGGGCGCAACCAACCCTGCGGATCACGTTATCGTTAGGGCATTGTGCTCAATCCGCTTCAATCATCCCTGCTGCCTCCTACGACGATGGGATCGTCGTACCTGCGTCTGGCCACCTACAACATCCACAAGGGTGTGATGGGGATGGGCCCGACCAAACGCCTTGAAATCCATAACCTGGGCTTGGCCGTTGAGGCCTTCGATGCCGACATCGTGTGCCTGCAAGAGGTGCGACGCTTCAATCACCTGGAGTCTCGGCACTTCTCCAAAACCGACTTCGGGCACCGCAGCTGGCCTCACCAGCCCCAGGCGGATTACCTCGCCCCAGAGGGTTATGAGGTGGCCTATCGCACCAATGCGGTCACACGTCATGGCGAGCATGGCAATGCCTTGCTGGCCCGCTGGCCCATTGGTGAGGTCAAGCACCATGACGTGTCAGACCATCGGTTTGAACAGCGCGGCCTGCTGCACGTCACCGTCAACTGGCGGGGCCAGCTCATTCACCTGATCGTGGTTCACTTGGGCTTGTTTCATCAAAGCCGGGTCCGTCAAACCGAGCGTGTCGCCGAGTTGGCTTTGCGCGATGTGCCTGCAGATGCTCCGGTGATCGTGGCCGGCGACTTCAACGATTGGAACGAAAAGCTGGATCACATTCTGACGGATGCAGGACTGGAGCGGGCCACTCGCCCCAACGGCGTCAGGGTCCCTACGTTTCCCTCGATGATTCCAGTGCTGACGCTCGACCGCGTCTACACCCGTGGCTTGCGCTGCGTGAACATGATGGTGCCGCGTGGCGAGGCCTGGGCCCGCATGTCAGACCACCTGCCCTTGGTGGTTGAGCTGGAGCTCAAGGCTTAAGGTGTGACTGTGCCCAACAAGCCGTCTGACCCTCATGAAGACAGTTGGCAAGGGCTGGCTTGGTACGCCCAACGCAAGCCTGTTTTCACGGGTGGCAACGAGGTGCATTTGCTCAAGCGCGGGCAGGTCCTGTTCCCCGCGTTGCGGCAGCAAATCGAGCAAGCCAAAGACAGCATCTGGTTGGCGATGTATCTGATCTCGCCTTTTGGCCAGAGCAGCACCGTTTTACAGTCTTTGCAGCAAGCGGCACGCCGAGGTGTCAAAGTGCACTTGGTGGCCGATGGGGTGGGGTCGCACGATGCGCCGCCAGCCATGTGGGCACAGCTCAAGGCTGCGGGCGTTGATGTGGTCATTCACCGGCCCTTTCATAAGTTCTGGGGCGTGATCCAGACCAGCGAATGGCGGCGCATGCACTTCAAGCTGTGCGTGATCGATGACCAAATCGCCTTCATCGGTGGGATCAACCTGATCGATGATCGATTTGATCTGCACCATGGCTGGTCAGACACTGCAAGATTGGACT
>JACCDG011030030.1_pt1 | contig 12783 bp, 10 predicted proteins | sample 7442471 | NCBI WGS metagenome assembly JACCDG01 (sample SAMN15323444, study PRJNA562643) | freshwater metagenome | isolation source: river surface water | place: USA:Blue River Watershed | collected 2017-08-17 | reverse complement strand
CCCGCACGCGATGTTGCGCGAGTTGGTCACCGTGCAGGACGTGCTGGCCTCGCCCATGATCTCAGATCCTCTGCGCAAGCTCGACTGCTGCGTGGTGAGGGACGGGGGCGGCGCGCTGGTCATCACCCATCCCGATATTGCCAAGAGCCTCCAGCAACCGGTGGTCAATTTGCTGGGCGCCGGTGAAACCATCAAGGGCCAGAACGGTGGGCGCGTGGACCTCACCTATTCCGGTGCGGCGATCTCCGGCCCGATCGCATTTGAAGAAGCCGGCGTCAAACCGACCGACATCCAATACGCCTCCATTTATGACAGCTTCACCATCACCGTGCTGATGCAACTCGAAGACCTGGGTTTTTGCGCCAAGGGCCAAGGGGGCAAATTTGTGGCCGATGGCAATCTGATCGCTGGAGTAGGCAAACTGCCCTTCAACACCGACGGCGGTGGTCTGTGCAACAACCACCCGGCCAACCGCGGCGGCATCACCAAGGTGATTGAGGCGGTGCGGCAACTGCGTGGCCAGGCCCACGCCGCCGTTCAGGTCCCCAACTGCCAACTCGCACTGGCCCATGGCACCGGCGGCCTGCTGGGCTCGCGCCATGGCAGTGGCACCCTCATCATGGAAAGGGCCTGACACCATGGCCACCCCTTCACAAGACCGTCCCCTCATATCCGCCATGGTGGACGCTGCCACCGAGCCCTACTGGAACGCCACGCAACAAGGTATCCTGAAGCTGCGTCGCTGCACGGCGTGCCACCAGCCGCATTGGTATCCGCGCCCCGTGTGTCCTTTCTGTCAGGGCGACACCGAATGGATAGATGCGGTCGGCACCGGCACCATTTACAGCGTCAGCGTCACCCGCAAGGCGGGCCCCCTGGCATTTGCCATCGCCTATGTAGAACTCGATGAGGGGCCGCGCATGCTGACCAACATTGTGGACTGCGACCTCGACACCCTTCACATCGGACAACGCGTGAAGGTGTGCTTCAAGCCCATGGAAAGCGGCCATCAACTGCCCATGTTCACCCCACTGTGAGACCCCCCATGACCACTCCCTTGCCTTCTACCCTGCCCACCACCCGTCTGGGGCACTCCACACTGGATGTCACCCGCATGGGGCTGGGACTGATGTCGCTCTCAGGTCTGTACGGTGCGTCAAGTGACGACAACGGCATTGCAGTCATCCACCACGCGCTGGACCGTGGCATCAATTTTCTGGACTCGGCCGACATGTACGGCTGGGGACACAACGAGCAGCTGCTCGGCCGTGCCCTGAAGGGTCGTCGTCGAGACCAGATCATCCTGGCCTCCAAGTTTGGTCAGACCCAGCAGCAAAGTGGCGGCAACGGCGTGAATGGCCGACCCGAGTATGTGCAATCGGCGTGTGAAGCCAGTTTGCAGCGCCTGGGGATTGACACGATCGATCTGTACTATGTGCACCGCATCGACCCGTCCGTGCCCATCGAGGACACGGTGGGTGCCATGTCCCGCCTCATCGAGCAAGGCAAAGTTCGCGCCATCGGTCTGTGCGAGGCCAGCCCGGCCACCATCCGCCGGGCACACGCGGTACACCCGCTCACCGCCGTCCAGACCGAGTACTCGCTGCTGTATCGCCAGGACGCCGAAGAGACGCTCCAGAGCACGCGTGCACTGGGCATCTCTTTCGTGGCTTACTCACCGCTGGGGCGCAGCCTGCTCACCGCTTCGGTGCAATCGGCCGACGAGGTGGCCAACGATCGACGCAAAGACCATCCTCGCTTCTCAGCCGAGAACCTGGCGCGCAACAACGCCCTGGTTGCACGGGTCCAGGAAGCGGCGCAACGCAAAGCTTGTACCCCCGGGCAACTGGCCCTGGCCTGGTTGCTGGCCCAAGGCGAGGACATCGCAGTCATCCCGGGCACCAAGCAAACCGCCCGCGTGGACGATAACCTGCGCAGCTTGAGCGTCACCCTCACCCCTGAGGAGGCGAATGCCCTGTCGCGCGCGATACCCCCTGGCGCCGCTGCAGGCACACGCTATCCCGCCGGTGGCATGAAGGGCGTTTATCTTTGAGGGCACGTGTCTCCCCTCCCGGCACCCCCCTTCACGTCATCCCTGGATGTAACCCCCCGTACAGCCTAAGTCTCGCATTGGTGTAAACCACAATACTGACCGCCAGAGTTTCGCGCTGAAATGGTCGAGTCGGGTGCACACCATGCCCCGGGTTCAGTTGAATGCAAGGAATTTGAATGGCGTCAGTCTCCATTGACGGAGTGCACAAGTACTTCGGCCAAACCCACATCATCAAGGGTGTCTCGGTCGATATCGAAGACGGTGAGTTTTGTGTCTTGGTCGGACCGTCGGGCTGCGGCAAATCCACCTTGCTGCGCATGATCGCGGGTCTGGAACAGATCAGCGGCGGGGATATCCGCATCGGCGACAAAGTGGTCAACAACATGCCGCCCAAAGAGCGTGACATCGCCATGGTGTTTCAGAACTACGCGCTCTACCCTCACATGACGGTGCGTGACAACATGGCGTTCTCGCTCATGCTGGCCAAGCAACCGAATTCGGTCATCGAAGAGCGTGTTAGCAAGGCTGCGGGCATTCTGGGCCTGAACGAACTGCTGAAACGCTACCCGCGTCAACTCTCGGGCGGTCAACGACAGCGCGTCGCCATGGGCCGCGCCATTGTCCGCGACTCGCAGGTCTTTCTGTTTGATGAGCCTTTGTCCAACCTCGATGCCAAGCTGCGCGTGTCCATGCGCACCGAGCTCAAAGAACTCCACCAGCGGCTACAAACCACCTCCATCTACGTCACCCACGACCAGATCGAGGCCATGACCATGGCCGACAAGATCGTGGTGATGCGCGATGGTGTGGTGGAACAGATTGGTTCGCCCCTGGAGCTCTATGATCATCCGGCCAACCAGTTCGTGGCGGGCTTCATTGGCTCACCAGCCATGAATTTTTTGCCCGGCCGTGTCCAGCACGGTCAGGTGGTGCTCAGCAGCGGGGATCACCTGCCCCTGCCGACCACGGCACGTGCACAGGAAGGACAGGAGGTCATTTATGGCACCCGCCCCGAGCACCTGGACATCACCTCGGGTGACCAGGGCATGGCCGCTTCGGTCGTGGTGGTGGAACCGACAGGCCCTGACACGCATGTGTTCACCAAAATTGCCAATATCGAAGTGACCAGCGTGTTCCGCGAGCGCCACACCTTCCGTCCCGGCGAGACCATCCGTCTGCGCCCCGACGCCAGCCGCGCCCATTTGTTCGATGCCAGCACCGGTCAACGGCTGGCTGCTTAATTTTTCACCAAGGAGAGCACTGTGACCAATCGCACCCGTCGACAACTCATCAAGGGCACCACCGCTGCCGCCGTGGTATCTGCCACCGGCCCGCTGTTCTGGACCCCCAGCGCCTATGCGCAGTGGAACAACACGCCTGAAAAAGGCGCCAAGTTGCGCGTGCTGCGCTGGAGCCGCTTTGTGCAAGGCGACATCGACGCCTACATGGCCAACGTGAAGAAGTTCACCGAGAAAACCGGCATCGAGGTACGGGTGGACAACGAGGGCTGGGAAGACGTGCGCCCCAAGGCCGCTGTGGCCGCTAATACCGGGGCCGGCCCCGACATCATCTTGTCGACCAACGATGATGCCAACCTGTATCCCGAAAAACTCCTCGACGTCACCGACCTGTGCGAGTACCTGGGCAAGAAATACGGCGGTTGGTACGCTTCCACCGAGGCCTACCTCAAGCCCGATGGCAAAAAGTGGCTGGCCGTCCCCCTGGGCTGTGCGGGCGCCATGATGGTGTACCGCGACAGCCAGCTGAAAGCGGCTGGCTTCAACAGTTTCCCCAAGGACACCGATGGTTTCCTGCGCATGTTCAAAGCACTGAAGGAAAAAGGCACGCCGGGTGGCATGGCCCTGGGCAACGCCACCGGCGACAGCGGTTGGACACATTGGCTGATTTGGGCCTTTGGCGGTTCCTTGGTGGACAAGAGCAACAAGGTCATCATCGACAGCCCCGAAACGCTCAAGGCCCTGGAATACGCCAAGGAGCTCTACGCCAACTTCGTGCCCGGCACGTTGTCCTGGCTGGACCCGCACAACAACAAGGCGTTCCTGGACGGTCAGGTGAGCGTGACCAACAACGGTATTTCCGTGTATTACGCCGCTAAGAATTCACAAGATCCGAAGATCAAGGAAATGGCTGGCGACATCCAGCACGCCACATTCCCGGTGGGCCCGGTCGGTGTACCCACCGAGTTCCATCTGTTCTTCAACCAAATGGTCATGAAGTACACCAAGTACCCCAAAGCAGCCAAGGAGTTCCTGCGCTTCATGATGGAGCAAGACCAATTCGGCCCCTGGCTGCAAGGCTGCGGCGGCTATGTGTCGCAGCCGCTCAAGGCCTACGAATCCAACTCCATCTGGACGGTGGATCCCAAGCACACCCCGTACCGCGACGCCACCAAAAACATGCGTCCCGCTGGCTACCCGGGCAAGCTGGGCTATGCCTCCGCAGGTGCCATGGCTGACTTCATCGTCGCCAACATGGTGGCTGAAGCCGCCTCCGGGGCCAAGACCCCCAAAGAGGCTGCTGAGCGCGCACAAAAACGCGCCGAACGCTACTACAAGGTGTAAGCACCTCTGCCCTCATCGTGCCCCAGGGTGCGATGAGGGCGTGTCTTGCCCTGCTCTGTTTGCTCGACCTGCCGCCTCACGCGGCCTCCACCCTTCATGTTCCAATCGATTCAAAACAGTCGCAACGCGCTGGGCCTGCTGTTCATGCTGCCCGCGGCCATCTTGCTGCTGCTCTTTCTCACCTATCCCCTGGGCTTGGGTGTCTGGCTGGGCTTCACCGACACCAAGGTGGGCCGGGCTGGCGAATGGGTGGGACTGGAAAACTACATCTTCCTGTGGGACGACGACGTCACCCGACTGGCCCTCTTCAACACACTGCTCTACACCTTTGTGGCCAGCGTGCTGAAGTTTTTTCTGGGCCTGTGGCTGGCCATTCTGCTCAACGAGCGCATCCCCGCCAAAACCCTGTTTCGATCCATCGTCCTGCTGCCCTACATCGTGCCCACCGCCTTGTCGGCGCTGGCTTTCTGGTGGCTGTATGACTCTCAGTTTTCCATCATCAGCTGGGTGCTGATGAAGCTGGGCTGGATCGATCACTACATCGATTTTCTGGGTGACCCGTGGAATGCGCGCTGGTCGGTCATTGCCGCCAACGTGTGGCGTGGCGTCCCCTTTGTCGCCATCACCTTGCTGGCGGGCCTGCAAACCATTTCGCCCTCGCTGTACGAAGCCTCGGCCATTGACGGTGCCAGCGGCTGGCAGCGCTTTCGCCACATCACGCTGCCGCTTCTCACCCCCATCATTGCCGTGGTCATGACCTTCTCGGTGCTGTTCACCTTCACCGACTTCCAGCTGATTTATGTCATCACCCGTGGCGGACCGCTGAACGCCACACACCTCATGGCCACGCTCTCGTTCCAGCGCGCCATCTCAGGCGGCGCTCTCGCTGAAGGTGCAGCCATTGCGATTGCCATGGTGCCCTTTCTGCTGGCCGCCATCATGTTCAGTTATTTCGGCTTGCAACGCCGCGCCTGGCAACAGGGAGGCTCCGACCAATGAGCTCGCAAGAAGAAGACACCCAGGGCATGGGTTACCTGGACACCTCGGCCAAGCGCTGGGTGACGATTTATGCACCACTGGGCATTTTTGTCTTCGTGTTGCTGTTTCCGTTTTATTGGATGGTGATCACCTCGTTCAAGCCCAACAAAGAATTGCTGTCTCGCGAAGGCAATCCGTTCTGGGTGATCGAACCCACCCTGGACCATTTCAAGAAATTGCTGTTTGACACGGCCTACCCGGAGTGGCTGTGGAACACCGTGCTGGTGTCGGTGGTGGCCACGTTCGTCTCGCTGGCCTGCTCGGTGCTGGCGGCCTATGCCATTGAGCGGCTGCGCTTCAGTGGAGCCAAACAGACCGGTCTGGCGATTTTTCTGGCCTACCTGGTTCCACCGTCCATTCTGTTTATTCCACTGGCCACCATCGTGTTCAAGCTGGGACTGTTTGACACACGCTGGGCCTTGATCCTGACCTATCCGACGTTTCTGATCCCGTTTTGCACCTGGCTGCTGATGGGCTACTTCCGCTCGATTCCTTTTGAACTGGAAGAGTGCGCGCTGATTGATGGGGCGACGCGGTTTGAAATTCTGGTGAAGATCATCCTGCCGCTGTCGGTCCCGGGCTTGATATCCGCCGGCATCTTCGCATTCACCTTGTCCTGGAACGAGTTCATCTATGCGCTCACCTTCATCTCCTCCTCGGAGGTGAAAACGGTTCCCGTGGGCGTGGTCACCGAACTGGTGGAGGGCGATGTGTACCACTGGGGCTCACTCATGGCGGGCGCCCTGCTGGGGTCCCTGCCTGTGGCCGTGATGTACTCGTTCTTTGTGGAGCACTATGTGTCGGGCATGACGGGCGCCGTCAAAGAGTGAGCGCGGGGGTTCACCCCGCAATCATGGACTCAATGCCACCTCACAGGCATTGATACGCCTTAAATCTTGGCCACGACCCGCCCGATCACCCCGCCTTGTTTGAGTTGATCGAGCACACCGGAGACTTCTTCCAGCGAACACAGCGCCGTGGGGATCGGCTGGAGCTTGCCACGCTTGGCCAGATCCACCACGTCGCGCAACTCCTGCAAGGAGCCCACATAGGACCCTTGCACCGTCAAAGCACGCTGTGCCAGGGGGACCAACGAAATTGGCATCTCGCCACCGTACAGCCCCACCACCACATAGCGCCCGCCCTTGCGCAACACCGCCATGCCCAGGGTGGCCGTCGACTCGGCGCCGACAAAATCGGCAACACCCCAGACACCGCCAGCCAATGCCATGAGCTTGTCCTGCGTGTCCGGCTTGGAGGGGTCTAACACCTCTTTGGCGCCCACGGCACGCGCCGCATCCCACTTGCGGCTGTCGATGTCGCACACGGCGATGTTCTCGTGGCCCTGGGCACGCAACATGGATACCGCCATGAGGCCCAAGCCACCCGCGCCCATCAGCACGATCCAGTCTTGCGGTGAACACGGCATGAGCTTGCGCACGGCGCTGTAGGTGGTCAGGCCCGAGCAGGCCAGGATGGGCGCGTATTGCGGGTCCAGCCCTGTGACGTCAATCAAATATTTGGGGTGCGGCACGATCATGTGGTCCGCATAACCTCCCGCTTTTTGAATGCCCAGGAATCGCGGCGTGGGGCACCAGTTGTCCATGCCTTCCTGGCAGCGCGCACATTGGCCGCACCCGGTCCAGGGATAGACCAAGCGGTCTTGACCGATCGGCACGTCCTGCGCCTGCGGGCCTGCTGACACCACGGTACCCAGGGGCTCGTGGCCCATGGTGACCGGCGGATTCATGCCGCGCTGGGACATGTGAAATTTCTTCCCTCCACCGAGGTCAAAGTAACCGTCGCGAATGTGCACATCGGAGTGGCACACACCGCAATACTTGACCCGAACCAGCACTTCGGTGCCCTGGGGGCTGGGCGTATCCCGTAGCGCTTTTTGCAGGGGCTTGCCCCAGTCGGTCACGTCGTAGCTGATCATGCGAGGAATCTCCGATAAAGAATGAATGCTGGGGAATTCTGCGTGCCGGGGTGGGTTTTGGCAAGCCCGCGTGAATCGCCATCCCTGAGTTGCCCGTGATCGGCTGTCCCCTGCGCAACATCGCCTCGGACCGCTTCAGGGCATGAAATCCGATTTGCCCTGACAATGCTTCTCATGATGAATGGTGCAGAAAGTCTGGTTCGCACCCTGGTTCATAACCAGGTGAAGGTGTGTTTCACCAATCCCGGCACGTCCGAGATGCACTTTGTGGCGGCACTGGACACAGTGCCAGGCATCCGCTGCGTCCTGGGACTGTTTGAAGGGGTGGTGACAGGCGCCGCCGATGGCTACTACCGCCTGGCGCAACGCCCCGCAGCCACGCTGCTGCACCTTGGCCCCGGTTTGGGCAATGGTCTGGCCAACCTGCACAACGCTCGCAAGGCGAACTCAGGCATTGTCAACATCGTGGGAGAGCACGCCACCCATCACCTGGCCTATGACGCGCCGCTCACTGCGGATATTGAAGGCGTGGCACGCCCCATGTCCCACTGGGTCCATACCAGTCGAACCTCTCAGGGGGTGGCCCAGGATGGTGCCCGTGCCATCACCCAGGCCCGCACCGCACCCGGTCGGATTGCCACGCTGATCCTCCCTGCCGACACCGCCTGGAATCCCGGTGGCGAGGTCTGTACCGCTGAAGCCCCCGAATCACGTGCCGCCTATGACGCAGAGGCTTTGGAAGCAGCCGCACGCGCGCTGGAGTCGGTGACACCGAACGCGGGGCGCTGTGCCATCTTGCTGGGTGGTGTGGGAGCCTTGGACACCGCACTGACCTGGGCCGGACGCATCGCTGCGCGAACGGGGTGTGCTGTGCTGGGCGAATACAACGTGCCGCGGACTGAACGCGGTGCCGGTCGCGTGCAGGCCCGGCGCGTGCCCTACGCGGTGGACCCCGCGGTGGCCATGCTGAAGGCGTTTGACACCATCATCCTGGTGGGCAGCAAGGTTCCTGTTGCCTTCTTCGCTTACCCGAACAAACCCAGTGTGCTGGTGCCACCCGATGCTCGCATCATCCCCTTGGCCACGGTGGCGCAGGACATCAACGGTGCCCTGGAGGCGTTGGCCGATCGGCTGGGCGCACGCAGCTTGGCACCCCAGGGCGTGGCCGAGGCGTTGAACCACTCCTCCTTAACAAGCCTGCCGACTGGTCGCCCGGATCCGGCCGGCATTGCTCAGGTGCTGGCCGCTCTGCTGCCCGAACACGCCATCGTGTTGGATGAATCGGTGTCCACGGGTCGTGGCTTTGAGACGCCGACAGCCCGTGCACGGCCCCATGACTGGATCAACGTGATGGGAGGCTCGATCGGTTTCGGCCTGCCCGCTGCCGTCGGGGCTGCCATTGCGGCACCGGACCGACCAGTCATCGTGCTGGAAGGCGATGGCAGTGCCATGTACACGGAGCAGGCCCTGTGGACCATGGCACGCGAGGGCCTCAACGTCAAAGTGCTGATCTTTGCGAACCGGGCTTATCAAATTCTGAGGGGTGAGCTTCAAGCGGTGGGCGCCGGTACTCCTGGTGAGCGCGCGCGCGACATGCTCACCCTGGACCGCCCGCACCTGGACTGGGTGTCCCTCGCCAAAGGCCACGGTGTGCCCGGGCGTCAGGTGGATACGCTGGAGAACCTGGCGACTGCGCTGGCCCAAGCGCTGGCCACACCCGGCCCCGTCCTGATTGAAGTTCTGATGTGAAGAAGATTTTTTATGGCTGGAAGATGGTGGGTGCTGCCGCCGGCATCCAGTTCATCCAGGCCATGATGCTGCATCAGGCTTTTGGCGCTTACCTCTCGGTGCTGATCGAAGAAAAGGGTTGGAGCAAGACCTCGGTCTCGGGCGCCTCGGCCCTGCAGTCAATGGAAGCTGCCCTGATTGGTCCCTTGCTGGGCTGGTTCATCGACCGCTTCGGGTCTCAATGGCTGATCAAGATTGGCGTAGTGTTGTTTGGCATCGGGTTCATCTGCCTGAGCCAGATCGACACCCTCGCGGGCTTGTACGGGGCGGTGGTGGTGATTGCCATTGGCTCGTCCATGTGCGGCTACTTTCCCCTCAACTGCGCCATCATCCAGTGGTTCGAGAAAAAACGCGCACGCGCCATTTCGATGGTCGGACTGGGACTTGCCTTGGGAGGCATCTTTGTGCCCCTGGTGGCCTGGGGCATGGAGCAGTTTGGATGGAGAGCCACCGCCCTCGCCTGCGGTGTGCTGGCCATCCTGGTGGGGTTTCCACTCTCGATGATTTTTCGCCGTCGTCCCGAAGACCATGGCGAGGTGGTGGATGGCCACGACCCTGCCGCCCCCACCAATGCCCAGGCACAAGAAATCACGGCGAACGATGACCCGGGGTATGAATTCAGCGCACGCGAGGCCCTGCGCACGAGTTCGTTCTGGCTGGTCTCTGCCGGGCATGGGCTTGCATTGTTGGTGGTGTCGGCCGTGAACACGCATGCCATCAACCACATGCGCATCTCGCTGTCTTACACCGTGGCACAAGCATCCTTCTTCATCACCCTGATGACCTTGGCGCAAGTGGCCGGCGTGTTGACGGGCGGCGTGATTGGCGACAAGGTGAACAAGACGCGGGTCTCCGCCCTGTGCATGCTCATGCACGCCAGTGGCTTGTTGATGCTGACCTATGCCACCAACTCGGTCTGGCTGGTGGGCTTTGCCCTGCTGCATGGTTTTGCCTGGGGTTTGCGGGGCCCCTTCATGCAAGCGATTCGCGCCGACTACTTTGGTCGCCGCTCGATTGGCATGATCCTGGGCCTGTCCGCTGTGATTGCCGCCATTGGCCAGGTGCTGGGGCCCATGTTGGCCGGCTTTCTGGGGGACATCACCGGAGACTACCTGTTAGGCTTCACCGTGCTGGCCTTGCTGGCCGGCACAGGCTTCCTCTCCTTCTGGCTGGCAAAGCCGCCGATGCCGCCCGCGCATACCTAGAAAACCCACCCCGCGCCCACGGGGCGAACTCGCGTCATCGGCTTCAAGCGGTGCGTGGTTGCCGCATCCGCCACCACTGGGAGGCCACGGCGATCAGCACCATCGCCAGACCGCCCAGGTCCGTCCAGGATGAGGGATACACAAGGGCAAAGCCCGCGACGATCAGCAAGGTGCGCTCCAGCGAGGTGGTCTTGAGCCAGGCCCAGCCTTGAAAACCCGCGGCAATCGCAGCAATGCCCAAGGCGGCCGTCAAGGTCACGGTGGCAATCGACCCCCAGGGTGCGGTGGCCAGTGCCTTGGTGGAACCCATCAGCAACAACCCTTGTCCACTCGGATCCAGCACAAACATGAATGGCAGCAAAAACGCGGGCACGGTGTACTTCCAGCACTGCAGGGTGGTCTTGTACGGATCTCCCCCCGTGATGGCTGCCGCTGCAAACGGTGACAAGGCTGTGGGAGGTGAGACCTCCGAGAGCACCGCGTAGTAGAAGATGAACATATGGGCCGCAAAATCGGGCACGCCCAGCTTGGTCAGCGCAGGCGCGGCGATCACCGCACAAATGATGTAGGACGCCGTCACCGGCACGGCCAGTCCGACGATCCAGACCACCAAGGCCGAGTAAATGGCCGTCAACAGCAGAGAGCCCGCCGCATAGTCGATCACGATGGTGCTGAACTTCAAGCCCAAGCCGGTGAGTGTCACCACGCCCACGATGATGCCTGCACCCGCACACGTGGTCGCGACATTGAGCATGCCCACCGAACCGGCTTCCAGGGCTTTCATCAACGGCGTGGACATGAGTCGCTGACCCAGCCCGGACGATGGCCCTGAGAACAACTCACGAGGAATCAGGGCCGTGTCCGAGCGCAAGAGGCTGGTGATCAAGGACACCACCGTGGCCCAGAATACCGACAGCACAGGCGAGAAGCCCCACATCATGAAGGCGACGATGGAAATCAGCGAGAGAAAGTGGTACCAGTAGCGACGCGCGAGGTTCCACACCGTGTCCACGGCCTCGATGGCGCTGTCCTTCATGCCGTATTTGCGCGCATCAATCTCCACCATGAGGAACAGCGCCAGATAAAACAGGACCGTGGGAATCACGGCCATGAGCAGCACGTCCAGGTAGGAGATCTTGAGGAACTCGGCGATCAGGAAAGCCGCCGCTCCCAGCACCGGCGGCGAGATGATGGCGCCCAGTCCACCCGCCGAGAGCAATCCCCCCGCAGCGTTGCGCTCATAGCCCACCTTGGCCAGCATGGGATAGGCCACGGCACCCAGGGTCACGGTGGTGGCCACCCCCGAGCCGGACGGCCCCCCGAGCAAAAAGGAGGACAACACCACCGTGCGACCCGCACTCGAGGACTTGCCCCCCATCGCCGCAAACGAGAAATCGATGTAAAACTTGCCCGCCCCGGAGTACTGCAAGAAGGCCCCGAAGATGGTGAACAGGATGATGAGCGAGGCGGACACATCCACCGCGACCCCATAGATGCCCTCCAGCGTCATGTAGAGCACACCCACCAGTCGCCCCAATTCGTAACCCTTGTGCGTCCAGGGCGCCGGCAGTATGGGTCCCGCCAGCGCGTAGGCCATGAAGGCCAGGGTGATGACCGGCATCACCCAGCCGTTGGTGCGGTGCATCCCCTCCAGCACCAGCACAATCAGACAGATGCCAAAAAAGACATCCAGTGAATTGGGTAAGGTGTTGCGGTCTGTGAAATCGTCACCGCCCTGGATAAGGTACCAGACCACGGCCACCGACAGGGCTGCGGCGATCCAGTCCCACCACATGATTCGGTGGCGAAACCGGGTCGCAATGGGAAACATCAGAAAGCACAGGAACAGCACCATGGCCACGTGCAACGGACGCAGCACCTGCGTGGGCACAATGGCGTAGGCGGTGTAGAGGTGGAACACTGACATGCCCACCGCCAGGCATGTGAGCAACAAGGCCATCCACCCCTTGAACTTGTTGGCTGCGCCCTCCTCGGCTTCAATGAACTCTTCGGCCTTGGCGAGCGATGCCTGACTGACCTGGTGCTCGCTCAAGGCACCCGATGATTGCGCTGACGTCATGGAGCGATCTTGATGCCCTTCTCAGCGTAGAAGCGGATGGCGCCCGGGTGAAAGGGAATGGGCGAGGCCGAGGCCTTCTGGCTGTCGAGCCTGAAATT
>JACCDG011151146.1_pt1 | contig 12784 bp, 10 predicted proteins | sample 7442471 | NCBI WGS metagenome assembly JACCDG01 (sample SAMN15323444, study PRJNA562643) | freshwater metagenome | isolation source: river surface water | place: USA:Blue River Watershed | collected 2017-08-17 | reverse complement strand
ACCTGAGATTGATATTGCGCAAATACACCGAGCGCTCCTACATAAGAGGGAGCTTCCACGAGAATGACATCGCCCGGATCAATAAAGATTCGTGTGATGAGATCCAAAGCCGCTTGCGAACCGGTAGTGACAACCACATCATCACTTTTAGCGCGGATTCCTTCAAGCGCCATCATTTCGCAGATTTGCTCACGTAACCGGGGATGGCCTTGGCCGCTTCCATATTGAAGAGCCTCTTGGCCGTTATCAATAATCAACTTTTTAACGACATCAGCCATCATCTCCATAGGAAGGGCAGAGAGATTTGGCATACCGCCGGCGAGAGAGACTATTTCAGGGCGAGAGGCTACGGCGAAGAGTGAGCGAATTTCACTAGGAATCATTCGAGCTGCACGCTCGGCATAACGAGCGGTTAGGTTCTCCTCGTGCGGGACCAACTTCGACATAGGTGAACTTTACCCTGTCAGGATGCTTGGATTTTCACTATTTCCGTAGTCCAGCCTTACGTAAATCAGCAATCGATAGCGTGCCAGTCGCGGCATCTTCTTCTACGGCGAGGTAAAGACGTTGAATTGCTACAACGAGCGCTTCGGCGAGGGTATCTCGAAAAGCCGCTCGAGCTAATTTCGTGGCATCTGATTCATTTGTTAAATAGCCGAGATCAACTCGAATTGCTGGCGCCTTTGTTAAGCGGAGTAGCTCCCAAGTTCTCGCATGAGTTCGACAATTAACTAAATCCGTCCGCGCTGAAATCTCACGTTGTACCAGGGTTGCAAGTTTCTCTCCCACGACTGAGTGGATCTCTTGTGCATCGATACCGTAGTAGTAGGTAGCAACTCCGGAAGCAATTGAATTCTTCTGTTGTTCTAGGTGTATCGAAATAACAAGATCCGCACCACTTCTATTAGCGAAATCGATACGATCCAATTCAGAGGGATTAGTCTCTTTTCCGCGCGTTAAAAAGGTCCGAACGCCAAGTGCGGATAACCGTCCTTCGAGTCTCTGCGCTACATCGAAAACTATTTGAGCTTCATTTAGCCCGAAGGCTTCACAACCTTTAGCCTCGCCACCAAAACTAGGGTCAAGAACAATTACCTTGCCGTTAAGAGCTGGTCCACGGCGTCGCACTAAATATTCATCGCGAAGATTGGCTGGCGCTCCGCCTTTTACCGTTCCAACTAATCGGATCAAGGCTTTATAAGTACCGACGCCCACGATGCCATCCGAGGTGAGACCTACCTGTCGTTGAAAATCTTTGACAGCGCTCTCGGTAAGCGCGCCATAAAGTCCATCAATACGCCCACAATCAAAACCCATCTCAGTTAATCGTTGCTGCAAGGTTGTGACATCATCACCACGCATGAGCGCACCAGGTGTAACAGAAAGGTTTCGATCACCTAATCGCCAACGTGCCTCTTCAAGCGCTCGATAAGTGCTTCGCGTTAAGACGCCAGTGGCCGAAAGGCCCCGAGATTGCTGGAAATGAGCCAACGCAGCGACGACATCTTCATCAAATGAAGTTGGCGAATTACGAAGTAAACCAAGTCGTGCAAGGGATGCGATTGTTTCGGTGACAACTTGACTGCTATCACCAGGCTTTGCCAGCGCCTCGGCAATATTGTCCACGACTTAAATGAAACCTTCGAGTTCCTTCATGATTGCCGGCTTCGGACGTGCTCCGATGATGGTCTTAACAACCTGGCCATTAACAAAGAGGTTCATTGTAGGGATAGAAGTGATTCCATACTTGATTGCGATTGCGCTCTCTTCATCGGTATTTAGCTTCACGATTTTGATTTTTGCTGAGTGCTCATTAGCAATCTCTTCAAGAATTGGTGCAACAGCTCGGCATGGCCCGCACCATTCGGCCCAAAAATCTACGAGTACCGGAGTACTGCTCTTTAGCACCTCTGCATCAAAAGTTGCAGTGGTCACTGGTTTAGTTGCGCCCATTTTCTCTCCTCTTATCTATAGTGAAAACTCTAGTGCCCGGCAAGGAAACGTTCAGCATCCAGAGCTGCTGCGCATCCAGAACCTGCGGCGGTAATTGCCTGTCGATAGGTATGGTCGACCAAATCGCCACAAGCGAACACCCCTTTAATGTTGGTGGCAGTTCCGGCACGGCCAACTCCACCTACTAAAACATAGCCCTCGTCATCGAGCTCAATCTGTCCCTTCACAAGTTCACTTCGTGGATCGTGACCGATAGCAACGAATAATCCCGTCACATCAAGGGTTCCCTCTTTGCCATCGACGGTGCTTTTAATCTTCAACCCCGTTACTTTCTCATCGCCCAAGACATCAATTACCTCGGTGTTCCACAAAAATTCAATTTTGGGATTTGCTTTAGCGCGTTCAGCCATAATTTTTGATGCACGTAACGAATCACGACGATGTACGAGAATCACTTTCTCTGCAAATCGGGTAAGGAAATTTGCTTCTTCCATCGCGCTATCGCCACCACCGACAACCGCAATTACTTGATTGCGGAAGAAGAAACCATCGCATGTGGCGCACCAAGAAACCCCTCGTCCAGAGAGTCGCTTCTCATTTTCTAACCCAATCTCACGATATGCAGATCCAGTGGCGAGAATTACTGCTTTTGTGCGAATCTCATTACCGCTGCCATCTTTGAGAACTTTCACATCACCATCGAGTTTCATTTCGACGATGTCATCAGTAACGATATCTACGTCAAAGCGCGCAGTTTGTTTACGCATTGCATCCATGAGATCTGGTCCCATGATGCCCTCTGGAAATCCAGGAAAGTTTTCGACTTCAGTAGTGTTCATGAGAGCACCACCGGCGGTAACAGAGCCTTCGTAGAGAAGTGGCTTTAATTGGGCCCGCCCGGCATATACGCCTGCGGTGTATCCAGCTGGTCCTGATCCGACGATGACCAACTCTCGGATTTCCGTTGCGTTATTCACATCCGCCATACTATCGAGAACCCTATTTAATCTCGTCCTATTCCTCTATTTCCGCTTTTCCCGCTTTTCCCGCTACCCACGCCGAAATCGCGCACGTATTTGGCGATAGAGCGTTGTAATCTCTTCGACCTTGGCAGCTCGCCCACCATATATATAGGTGAGCGCAAAGAGTGTGCCGCCAATCGCAAGTGCAGAAAAGGTCGCGAATAATCCGGAGCCAGCCCAGCTCTTAATTACAGTGAAGAGCATGAAGGCCGGGACCATGGCGACTGAGGAGAGCGCGAGGAGCTTAACGTGAGTGCGCATGAGCGCTCGCTTGGGGAATCTGCCAACTCGTCGTTCCAAAGTGCGCATAGAGAGCGCGGTGCCAAGAAAATTACTCAATCCCAGGATGACAGCGAGTGCGATAGTCACATATTGGAATGGGATGAGATTCTCAGCAACGATAGCCAGAACCATCATTGCTCCAGTAGCAAAGAGGTTAATGATGACCGGGCTCTTCGTATCTTCGTAGGCATAAAAGCCGCGGAGTAAGAGCGGCATTGTGCTAAACGGAATTAACCCAATAGCGAATCCGGCAAGCACTAAACCAATCTGCCGAGAGTCTGCTGCGTTACTTCCTGCATAAAGAAGCGAAGCAATTGATGTACCGAAAGCGATAAATAGAACTGTGCTTGGCGCAGTCACAACTGCAATATTTCGTAATGAATCGACTAGATTTTTCTTCACCGCATCGTCATTACCTTCATGAGCCAGCCGAGAGATCTTGGGAAGTAGCGCGGTTATAACAGAAACTGTGATGATTGAGTGTGGCAAGATAAAGATGAAATAAGCATATGAATAGGGCGTAAACCCAACGCCAGTTGTGATTCCTTCAAGTTTAGCTTGTACAGCTGCCGAGGTAGCCACTTTGACTATTATCAAGTAGCCAATTTGATTGATTAATACAAAAAGTAGCGTCCATCCACCGAGACGAAATGATTTTCCTAAATTAGAGTTTCGCCAATCAAAACGTAGTGAAAGTTTTAATCCAGAATTTCGTACCACAGGTAGTAAAACAATTGCTTGAATTACAAAACCCAATGTGGTTCCAATACCAAGCAAAGCACTTTGCTCTGCAGTAATCGTGGCAGCGCTGATATCGGGCGCAATCTGCAAGAAGATAAGTAAAACCGCGATTCCAACGAGGTTATTGAGCACTGGCGCCCACATCATGGGGCCAAATTTTCCGCGGGCATTTCCGATTTGAGAGAGAATCACAAAGATCCCCATCATCAAGATTTGCGGTAAGCAATAGCGCATAAAAGTGATTGTGAGAGACCGCTCAGCCTCGAAACCAGGTAGTGAAAATTTTGGGGCATAAATGCGTGTTATTAAAGGAGCAATAACTATGCCAAGCGCTGTAATAAAGAAAAGTAAGGTGGTGACAGAGGTAAGTAAGCGAGAGGCAAAAGCCGAGCCGCCATCATCATCTTCGCGCATTGAACGGACCAGCTGGGGTACGAATACGGCATTAAGTGCGCCACCTGCAAGCAGGATGTAGAGAATGGTGGGTATCGTATTTGCAACATTGAAAGTATCTGCAAATAGAGCGGTGCCAAGCGCTGCCACTGTTAGAAGATTTCGAATAAGACCGGTGAAACGCGAGACAACTGTTCCCGCCGCCATAACTGCAGAGGATTTGATGAAGTCTGAATTATCTTCGCTCATCAGCGCCTCCTGCTTCGCACCCGGCGAGAGATCTGGATGCTACTTGCCCCAATCAGAAGTATTCCAGCAGCAACCATTACCCAGGTGATAACTGGGCCAATCATTGAGATAGTAAATTGCAAGGAATTTGATTCACCATATCGGGCGCCTGTACTTGTCTCCAGCCTTGCTTCGACCCGAACCTTTCCGTTGGCCACCGCTTTAGCTGTTATAAGTACTTGTTTCCGAGAATTCTCAGCCAAAGTCACTTTCTTCGCAGTATCGATGACTATTCGTGCATTCTCAGCATGAAGAATTAGTACAACTTCTGCTGGTGCAGAGAACTCATTGACGATAGTGACGGGGATTTCTTCATTTGTGGAGGTCAGCGTGTATTTTCCTGGGAGAACTCTGACTTTTTCTTCGAGCCGATCGACCGTTCCGTTAAGTGAGATTGCTAGGTATTGCACTTGTTTCCGTGAAAGCTGCGGATTTAACAGAGCATTACTCCGAAGGGCAACTTCCGAAACTTCACCATCGGAAGTAATGGCCTCAATTCGCTTAAGTGTTTTATGGAGTACTGAAAAAGCGCTCTTTGCTCGGTTGGATACCGTTTTATTACTTGGCGGGAGTTCTGCTGGTAACCCGGCAGAAACGGGGATATCTAATGCGCGAGCTAAACGAAGGGCGCTGATGCTCTGAATTTTTGCAAGTTCAACATCTGAAACTTTCTTACGCACTGCTAAATCTGGCGACCCATAAGGAAGTGCAAAGACTTGATTGTCGCCAATCGATGCGCGGATTAAATCCAAAAAAGTTTTCGCAGCCTCTGAGAATTTGCCTGGTTCGTTAGGAAGCACGGTATATCCATCAGCCATATCGATTATCTCTTCGATAAGTTGGGGATCTATCACCCAAGAGCTCTTTTTGGGAGCATCGCTCACCTTTTGGTAAAGCTCACCAAAGTAAGAGATTGATTCGCCAAGTACCTCGTCAGAGAATTTCCCATTCACTTCTCGATGAAAGGTATCTGAGATGACGGTGATGGGAGGGTTTTTGGCGGTTGCACTAAATCCATTTACAGTAAAAGGAGAGATGATAAAGAAAATTATGAAGGGAAATAGGTAGCGGGCAAATAACTGTCGTCTCATGCGCGAAGATCCCCAGAGCGTTGGATTAACTTTCTCTCGTCGGGGTAGGCAAGTGTTTTGGCAATGTCATCAAGCGGGAACCATTTCACATCATCAACTTCGCTAACCTGAGGTTCGAGCGTTCCGGAGAGTTCTGAAAAGAGAAAGTGATGTACGGTCTTATGAATTCGCTTGCCCTCTGCCATAAACCAAAAATCAATCACGCCTAATGAGCGAGTGATAGAACTTTTAATTCCTGTCTCCTCGAGAACTTCGCGTAGCGCTGCATCCTCCGGACTTTCACCCGCTTCGATATGTCCTTTTGGAAGTGACCAGAGCATGCGCCCACGCTTATCAATCCTTCCGATAAGTAATCCTTGTTCGCCGCTTTTATCAACGACTAAACCACCCGCACTGACCTCTTCCACTCTCTTGCTCGTGCTTTGATTTTTATGGACTCGCTTCTTCGTTGGATTGGGTTTGCTGCCTGAACGCTCTGAACGGCCTGACTGGCCGGATTTTTTTGTTCTATGTGTTCGCTTCGAACGTGGCTTTCGTGAATCGTCGGCAGAGTTGGGCCCAGCTGGCGCACGAGAAGCGCGCGAGCCTGAAGATTGTGAAGAGTTAGGTGAGGAAGGCGAAGAGACAGGTGCGATAAAAACCGGCTCGAGCCCGCCCTCACCCGAGGTACGGGACATACCCCTACCTTACCCGCGTACCCTTGCTGTCCATGAGCGCAATTTCGCCAGAACAGGCAAAGGCGGCCGCGAACCTCGTCACACTCCCCAAGGCAGCGGTTGATTTGGCGCGCGCATTCCGCGCTGCGGGCTTTCGGTTAGCCCTGGTGGGTGGCCCAGTTCGTGACGCGCTTCTTGGACGCAGTGGAAATGATCTTGATTTCACCACCGATGCTCGCCCTGAAGAGTCAATGAAAATTCTCAAAGGTTGGACTGATGCAACCTGGGATACCGGAATCGCTTACGGAACTGTTGCTGGCAAGAAAGGTGATGTAACTGCTGAGATCACAACTTTTCGCAAAGATTCGTATTCAGAGAAGAGCCGTAAACCTGAAGTGGAGTACGGAGATAGCCTTGAAGGAGATCTAAGACGTCGCGATTTTACCGTCAATGCAATGGCGCTAGAGATTGGCGAAAAAGAGAATACATTCGTTGATCCTTTTGGTGGCTTAAAAGATATTGTCGCAAAAAAAATTCGCACACCAATATCTGCCGAAGAACTCTTCTCAGAAGATCCACTCCGCATGATGCGTGCCGCTCGATTTGCTGCACAGCTTGGATTTGAAGTTGATGGTGAAGTTATTAGTGCCATTAAAGTTATGAAAGAACGATTGACCATAATTTCTGCAGAAAGAATTCGTGATGAGTTTGTAAAAACATTGATGTCAGCTGATCCACGACGCGGATTAATATTGATGGTAGAAAGTGGTCTCTGCGAATTTTTCTTACCTGAACTTCCAATGCTTCGTCTTGAAATTGATGAGCATCATCGCCATAAAGATGTTTATGATCACTCACTGATAGTCCTCGAGCAAGCAATCGAGATGGAAGAGCGACTTGGTGGACCAAACCTCACGATTCGTCTTGCTGCGCTATTACATGACATCGGTAAACCTAAAACTCGTGCGCTTATTGAGGGTGGTGGAGTTTCATTCCATCATCATGAGGTTGTCGGCTCAAAGATGACCAAGAAGCGTTTGAAAGAATTGCGTTTTGATCGGGAAACTATCGATGACGTTTCAACGTTGGTGGCGCTCCACCTTCGCTTTCACGGATATGGCAGCGGAGAATGGACCGATAGCGCGGTCCGTAGGTATGTTCGGGATGCTGGAGATTTACTGGTTCATTTGCATGTTTTGACTAGAGCCGACTGCACGACGCGAAATGTACGTAAAGCCCAGGCGCTTGCCGCAACGTACGATCAATTGGAATCGCGTATTGAGCAGCTTGCGCAAGAAGAGGAATTAGCGGCTATCAGACCCGATCTCAATGGAAATGAAATTATTGAGATTCTTGGCATTAAACCTGGACCAATAGTGGGTAAGGCATACGACTATCTACTTGAACTTCGGATGGAACATGGCCCACTTGGACGCGAGCGCGCAATCGAAGAGCTACTTAAGTGGAGTAAGCAGTCGGAGGGGTAAGTGGGTTACGCACGCGCACTCTATATACCCTTTGATCACCTCCACCGAAACTATGGTGTGCTGAAAGAGGCCGACCCACAGCAAGATCGGATTCTCTTTGTAGAGAGTGCGCGAATGCGTTCTGGGCGGAACTGGCATCCTGAACGTCTCTTCTTTCTCATATCAAGCGCTCGCCACTTTGTAGAAGAACTTCGTGATGAAGGATTCGAAGTTGATTACATAAAAGCACCTACTACACGCGATGGCATCTCAGGATTACTAAAAAAGTTTCCCAACTTAACATTACATGCAACAAAACAATCGTCATTTAAATTACAAAGAACGTTGGAAGAGGTAGGCGCAAACTTTGTTGAGAATGATTTCTTTTTAACTCCACGAGCGTTTTTTGAAGAGTGGGCGGGGCGACAGAAGAGCTATTTAATGGAGAATTTCTATCGCGAACAGCGCAAGCGCCTCAATGTGCTGATGAAGAATGGGAAACCAGTAGGTGGCGCGTGGAATTTCGATAAAGAGAATCGATTACCGCCGCCAAAAGAATATAGCTGGCCTGAATATCAAGGATTTGATCGAGATGAAATTGATAATGAAGTAGCAACCGATCTCAACATGGTTCCAACTCGTACCTGGGCAACCACACGAAAAGACGCTCTGAAACAACTTAGCTATTTTATTGATAAACACTTTGCCCAATTTGGGCCATACGAAGATGCAATGGCCCTTGATAGTTGGTCGCTCCATCACTCTGTCATAAGTCCTTATATCAATAATGGCCTGCTCCACCCTGGCGAAGTTCTCTCTGCGGCGCTCGAAGCGTTTGAATCTGGGACAATTCCGATCGAATCAGCAGAAGGATTCATTAGACAAATTATTGGCTGGCGCGAGTATATAAATGGCATGTATTGGCATTTAGGCGAGGAATATCGGAACCGAAATGGATTAAATGCCATCCGCCCACTACTCCCACTATTCACATCAAGCGCCAAAACTGAGATGAATTGCGTTCGTTCAATCGTGCATGACATTGAAGAACGAGCATGGGTCCATCACATTCCACGTCTTATGGTTCTTAGTAATTTAGCGCTCATAACAGGCACCAATCCGCAGCAGTTCCTCGATTGGATGCGCGAACGCTTCATTGATGCCTCTGATTGGGTGATGGTTCCCAATGTGATTGGTATGGGTGTCCATGCAGATGGTGGCCAGATGATGACCAAACCATATGCTGCGGGCGGAGCATATATTTCCCGAATGTCGCACTACTGCAAAGGCTGTGTTTACGATCCTAAGTTGCGCGTAGGTGAAAAAGCATGTCCGTTTACCACTTTATATTGGGATTTTCTCGACCGAAATCGAGAGATCTTCTCCAAAAACCATCGAATGTTTCAACAAATTAATGGATTAAAACGCCTTAGTGATCTACCAGAGTTGCGGGAGAGAGCAAAGGAAGTTCTAGCAGGCTTAGATCTTGGAGAAATCTAGATAGATTTCTTAAATCCACTTGGACATTTTGGCGATATCCCTGTCACTACGCGCTTAACTTTCCCTTTGACACAGGTAATTGATTTTTTACTCGAAACTTTGGGGGCAGCTGCAGTGGTAGTTGCTGACTTTACCTCTGGCTTGGTTTCAATGACTTTCTCTTGCGTTAATTTAATTCTGATTGTTGGCGAGGAAAAGGTGAAATTCTTTGCGCTTAAGTTCATCCAGCCATCTTTAATCGAGAGCGTTTCAGTCGAAATCTCTTGTTCGCCACCGTTAGAACCCAGAACAGATACCGACGCTTTAATTGGTGCATTCGTGAAACCATAGATACATCTCGCAGAATCAGCGCTCATTGCTAGGTCGTACGTTCCTTTGTATACAGAACCATCAACATCATGATGCGCCCCTGCAACCTTGTAGCTCATGACACCTTCTTTAAATGCAGGAGGACTCCAGCTATAAGCCATTGCATTCGTTGTCATCATTCCGTGCAACTTGGTGTTATCGCGTACCGTGCACTCCCAAACGCGATTTCCTACGCTCTGATCCATTCCCCAAAAAGATGATGGATCCATTCCTTGAAAACGCCAAGTTGGTAAAACGCTAGCGGTCTGTAACCACTTTTCGCTGGCTTGGAAATAGCCACTTCCTTTAAGTGCAGGATTGGGAGTATGAACTCCACCTCCTGCGATACCAAAACGTGGAAATTCGAAGAGATCCGGATGATTCGAGAACTTACCCCACATGAGCCCGAGTCCAGATGTATCGCTCTCCACTCGTCCGTCGTAGTTCATCTCTTGTAGCGCTGGCGATGTGGCAAATTCACTTTTTGGAATCCACGCAACTCCACTTGGTACGTTGATTGATGAGCCACTAACGACAAGCGTGCTAGTTGTTGATGAAAGTGGCGTAACTGATGCACGGGTATCTTTCATTCGACCAAATAACCAACCAGTTATCTTGTTATCCATTTGCATGGTTAATTCGATAGGTTGATCAGCAAAAAATGGTGCAGCCATCCCACAGCGACCGAGATCAGTCCAAATGCAATCTCGATAACTTTGGTCGACCTCTCTGTTATTTGGATTATCTATCGTTTCAAAACCATTTCGCCAAATGATGGGATAGAAATTTCCATTCTTTGTGGTGGTCGGGAGCACCTGCGCACTGAACCCAATCACAGCTATCGATGAGGAAGGTGTGGAAGGCGATTTTCGGTAATAGTTGATTTGAATATCTACTGCTACCGAGTACTCCAAAGCACTTCCTTTGATGGAATTTCCGCGCCAAACGCTAATTCCGCCTCCTGCGGGAATTCGATTCGCGGCATCTCGGGGAAATTTGAAGGTATCTATCTCGTAAAGCAATTGGGCATCTTTAAGCGCTCCAGTTGAATCAGCTGTGCGCAGCGATTTAATGCATACATCCGCAATATCAGACTTTGCAGTACAGGGCGGAACTACTGCAGAAATTCTTAGATTATCCGCTGATACACATTTTGGATCATTAACCGATTCACATGCAAGGTTAGTGACAAAAGTGCCTCGACTCGCCCCCGATATAGCCGACACCTGGGTGAGCACCCGATCATCAGTGATGGTTAGAGCAGCTGCTGGGAAATTAGGCTTCAGTTTCATAGCATCATCTTGATTGGTGAAGAAAACAATCGCGCTACTACTTTGTGGGATTGTTATCGTCAATAAAAGAGCGAAGATAACAATTGATTTTCTCATTCGTTAGCGCCATATACATCATTAAGAGTCACGAGATTTAATTCTCGATCAGATATTAATTTCAACATGGGCTTAAACACCTGAGCTGAAGTTAAATTATTTGCATGTGCTAACACAATTGATCTGTCATAAAAACTTTCTTTAGCAAGTGTCAAAATCCGAGAAGCTCGAATATTGCTGGCATCACCTAAAGATCCAGACCAAAGCATCGGTTTGGTGTACCCAATTTCGGCTGCAGCTTCGACAACTTTTGCGTTGATACTTCCATACGGAGGACGATAAAAAGGACGAGCATCTACCCCAAAATTACGCTCGATAAAGTTATGAGCCCCCTTCAATTCTTTTTGAATTCCTTTAGTGGACAGTGTGGTTAGCGCTGGATGGTGCGCAGTGTGATTGGCTAGTTGTATTTGCCCGTTATCAACTAGCGGTTGGAGTTCTTTTTTATTTGCTAACCAAGAACCCATGGCTGAATAAACAAAGAAAGTTATCCGAAGATCGTTTTCTGCTACTAACCTGATGTATCGCTTCACTGATTCGATGCTGGTGCCATCATCGACTGTCCACGCAAGTTGTTTCACATCCGATTTCGGAAGCTCACGAATTATTCGCGCACTGCTCCCATGTGCTGACAAGGGAGCAAAGGTAGAGAGAGATGCGCCAACTGCGCCGCTTCCAAGAAGTGTGAGAAACGAGCGGCGATCCATAATTCTCCTTAACTAGGGTATTAAACCTAGTGCAGAGTCATAGACTTTATATATGAGGGCGAAAACACTCCACGGCGACGAGCGAGAACCCCGTTCTCGGCTTATGCGTTGGCTCGGTCCGGGGCTAATAACGGGCGCTGCTGACGATGATCCCTCGGGTATTGCTACCTATTCGCAAGCGGGAGCGGCTTATGGTTTCGGCCAGCTTTGGACCATTGTTTTATGTTTACCATTGATGATTGCCGTGCAAGAAGCATGTGCCCGAATCGGTTCAGCCACCTCGCAAGGTTTGGTAAAAGTTACATCTCGCGTGTATTCGAAGAAAATTCTCTTTTTAGTCGTCGCGCTCGTGGTGATAGCAAATGTCATCAATATCGGAGCAGATTTTGCAGCTGTTGGAGCTTCACTTAACCTCCTTATTCCACTTCCGATCTGGCTACTCTCCACTATTTTTATGTTAATAGTCTTAGCTTTAGAGATCTTTATTGGCTATCACACATATGCCAAGTTTTTGAAATTTCTAGCGCTGTCATTAATTTCATATGTTGTCGTTGCGTTGATGGTTACTAGTAATTGGCTTGCTGTTCTCAAAGCGACTTTTATTCCTCAGCTCGAATGGAGCTCTGCTTATTGGTATGTCATTGTCGCAATTTTAGGAACCACCATCAGTCCATATATGTTCTTTTGGCAAACAGCCGAAGAGGTTGAGGAAACAAAGTACGCACATCAACAGGAGAAATCACCTCGAGGTATCAGAGAGATTAGGCAAGATACCAGCGTCGGAATGAGCATCTCGCAAATAGGCAGTTGGTTCATGATTATCACTGCAGCCGTCGTGTTGCATGAGAATGGTGTAGTCAATATTGGTACCGCAGCAGATGCAGCGAAAGCTTTAGAACCATTGGTAGAAGGATTTCCGCACGCTGGCACCATTGCAAAATCCCTCTTT
>JACCDG011145145.1_pt1 | contig 12787 bp, 14 predicted proteins | sample 7442471 | NCBI WGS metagenome assembly JACCDG01 (sample SAMN15323444, study PRJNA562643) | freshwater metagenome | isolation source: river surface water | place: USA:Blue River Watershed | collected 2017-08-17 | reverse complement strand
GGACAAAGACCGAGGCGGCTTAGACCCAAGATGGGAAACAGCAGCGGAAAGACTTGAAAAACGCGGCGCTGGCCCGACGTGGATGAATATCGACGGGGAGAAAATATACATCGACCCGACAAACCCGATGTATATCGGAGACCATAGATTAAGAACCGTTCTGCCATGGATGATTTTTGTAGACCCGCAAAAATCTCCAGACGAAGTAGAATGGATTATTGAAATCGACTACAAGCATATTGAAGTCCTAAAAGCGCTCTACCCGAATAAAGCGAGCAAAATCCAGTCAACGGATAACGCTCGCATGTTCAATACGGATGCGCTGATGGTGCAAACACTCAAGCACCACGCCCTGGTCTACACCGTTCATGGTCGGTCAAACCGCTTCATGAAAGACGGCGTTCGGTTCGTTATGACGCCGGATGTCATGCTTGAAAAGCCGGACGAAAATCCGAATATGCTCGTGGACGATTCGGAATGGGGGAACCTGCCCTACGAACGATTGCTTGATATCGAAGTTCCGGGACGCCTACACGGATACTCGACAATTCAAATTCTTTCTTCTCTGCAACACTCAGAGAACCAAATGCATACGATGATTAAGCACTACCTCATGCTGCTTGGTCATCCGAAAATCATTTGCCCACGGGAAGGGGAAATCGACGTTGATGAACTGTCCGATGGAAGTATCATCGTGAACGTCTCTGGAGGAATCCAGAACAAGCCTGAACTACTCGTCCCCGGCCCCGTCTCTCCTCAAATTGTCGCCTTCGCGGAACTCCTTCGAGACCGTATGCAAAAGCTCGGAGACCTTCACGGGGTCAGCTCAGGAGACTTGCCAAACAACGTCAAGGCCGCCCGAGCGATACGAATGCTCCAGGAACTTGAAGATCTGAGAGCAACGTCAACCTTCGAGAAGTATAATGAGCTGTATTTGGCGGTAGATAGAAAGCTTCTCGCGCAAACAAAGAATTATAAACCGACCGATGGAAGACTTATTCAAATCCTGGGAAGAGGAAACGAGTATCTTATTGAAGACTTCGACCCAGAAGTGTTCGCAAGCAATTTCGACATCAAGCTCGAAATCAACGGAATGTTACCCCAACCGCCCTCGGCAAGAGCTGAGTTCATTCTTAATGCTCAACAACTTTCAAACGGAACTCTCTTTTCAAATGAAAAGATGGTTAAGCTCCTTGGATTTGAGTCCGAAAAAGAATTTATTGACGCTGCTACCGTCTCGGTAATTAAGGCCGACCGAGAGAACGATAAGCTCATCAAGGGCAAGGAAGTTCCAGACCCAGAGCAGTATGAAAACCATCTGATTGAGATGGGAGAGCATAGGACCGTCATTCAGTCAGCAGCATTCACGAATTACCCGAAAAAGGTTCGAGAACGCTTCCTGAGACACATTCTGGTTCATGAGTATGGAATCTGGGTTCAAATGCAACAAAACCCGGCATATCAGCAATACGTGCTTCAAAACGAACCGTGGTTCCCCCTGGTATTCCAAATGCCGAGAGACGGAGCTGTCATGCCGGGCATGCCCGGAGCAGCAATGGGACAGCCGGGAGCCGGAATGCCGCCAGGACCAATGGGTGGCGGAGGCGGATCCGGTTTGTTTACCCCGCCAACTCCAGGGCTTCTTCCTCCGGGAGCAGCCGGAGGGCAGCCGGGTAGCGCAACAACGGATGCCGCTGGAGCGGGAGGCCCACCACTTCAGGAGGCGGCTTAGAAAATAGCTTTTTTGCAGACACCTAAAAAAACGAAGAAGGAACAAAAAACGTATGACAGATAAAGTAATTCGCCCACAGGATACGGCAGCAGCTTCCGATATGGGAGCCGCCGTTGATTTCTTTCAGGACGCAAAGACCACCAATCGAAAAATCGCCGATGTAAATGAGGGAACAACCCTCGGCGATGAACTTGACTACAAAGACCTCGGAGAGGAAGTGTTTGGCAAAAGCCGAAAACTCTCAGACGAGGAAGTTGGCGGTGGAAAAAAGAAAAGGAAGAAAACGGAGGAAGAAGAATATGAGGATATCAACCAGGGCTCAGAGTCAGAAGAAGATGAAGAGGGCGAAGAAGGCTCAGGCGAGGAAGGGGAAGAAGATGAAGATTCTAGCTCCGACGAAGGAGATGATAGCGAAAGCGACGGAGACGACGAAGATACCGACTCCGGGGATGATGACAGCGACGAGGACGGCTCCGAGGAAGAGAGCCTTCGCCCAACGAAGGGTTTCAGCCTCGTAACCATCGACGGGGAGGAAGTTAAGGTTCCCGACTCGACAAAAATTGCTCTGATGATTGATGGGCAAAAGGAAGTTCTCACCTTTGGAAACCTTAAAAAAATCAAGTCAGGCGAAGTTTCGCTCCATAGAAAGTTCACTGAACTCGGAGAGGAGCGTAAGCGAGTAGCGGCAAGAGAAGGGATTCTTGAAAAAGAATTAAAGGCGGAGAGAGATTTTGGCGGAAAGGCAAGGCTTCTCCTGTCCCAACTCAAACCGGCCCTGGAACAAGGTCACTTTGAAGATATTCTCAACGAAGTGTGCCTGTTCTTTGGCGGAGACGCTGCCGCACTTTGGGATAATTACAACACCAAAAATCTAAACTACTACGAGAAGTATAGTAAATTAACCCAGGAGCAGAAGGACGCTCTGAGGCTGAACACCCATACTCAGCTCAAGGAAATCGCCCTAAAGCGGAAAGAGAAGCTCGCAGAGGCCGAAAGAGAGAATCAGCAGTTCGAGAACTTCAAGACCCAACTTCTCAAAGAAACGCCTGGAAATTTCACCCAAGGCGACATTCGAGAGGCTTGGGCCGAACTCCAAGAAGCGCACAAAAGAGGGGAGTTGCCAGAGGACCTGGTAAGGCAAATCGAATCTGCCGGAAGGGAAGGAAAGTGGCGCTACGCGCTGTCCTACGCTCAAGAGCGGAGGCTCGATAAGCGTATCGTTACCTCTGTAAACAAAATCGCCCCGAAGTATAAAGATAAAATTCACAAAATTGGTAAGGTTTTGCGAGATGAGCTAAAAATGGAAAAGCTCATGGCGGCAAGCGAAAAAGATTTTGATGAAATGATTAGGCGATTGACAGGTGCCAAGCCTTCTGAGAAAAAGAAAAAAGATAAGGGTTTGACGACAACCAATAGTTTGCGCGACAAGGCTTCGCCCCGCCATAAGGCCGGAAGACCCCAGGAAAGACAAAAATCAGCTTCGGGTGAGTCATTCGTGACGCCGGGCCGTGACTTCTGGGGTGTGAGCTTTCCAAGCTCTCTAAGGACTACGCGCTAGGCATATCAAGTAACTCATCCGAGAAAACAATTTAACGTTTCTTTGGTGAGTTACTACTATGCCTGAATTAAATATGCAGACCGCCCAAAAGCTGCTCAAAAAGCAGTATGGAGCGGGCGCACTCAATAGCTACGACATCGGCACTCCGCTGCTGTCTCAAATTAAGAAGACCTTCAACCTCGAAGGGGAACAGTTCGAAGACTACGTTCCGCTTTCAATGGGTGGTGGTCGAGGAACCACGACTTCTGGCGTCGTTCCGACCGCGAACAAGTGGAAGATGGACCGGGCCTATTTCGACTCGGTTGAAAACCTCTCCTCGGTTAAGCTTCGCCGAACGCTCATGTATGCTTCCAAAGGGGAAGGCGCATGGGTTGACGCTCAAGCCGAACTCGTAAAGCGCGGGGTTCTTCTCTTCAGAAACAACACCGAACGTCAGCTCATGGGCGACGGAACGGGCAAGCTCGGAACCATCCGAACCGGCTCGGCTTCGTATGTCACGACATCTGACGGCGTTACGTTTAACTGCTACCTCGACCAAGCAAGTTTCGTTGAAGCGAACTTCGAAGAAGGTGACCTGGTAAACGTTGGAACCGGTGACCTGTCTCAGTTTGAAGTTATTGAGCTGGTTTCTGATGACCAAAATGAATACGCAAACCCATACGTAATCTTGACCCGACTTAACGGGAATAAGGTTCCGGCGCTCGGGGATGCAATCTTCATGCAGGGTTCGGAAAACAACGACATCCAAGGTCTGAGAGGTATTCTCGGTGCTACGGCTGGAAGTCTTTACGGCATTCCTGTCCAACGGCGCTGGAGAGCATACAATGTTCTCAACTACGCAAAGGGCATCTCGCCCAACCTGCTGGACATGATGTGCTTTGGCGTTCACCGAAAAACCGGTGAAGCTCCAAACCTGATTGTTGTCGGCCATACGCAATACCGACTCCTTAAATCCACGCTCGAATCTCTCAAGAGATACGATGCGACGACCATTCTTCCGCGCTTCAACATGCCGGTTCTCCAAGGGAACCTCATTAAAGAAGCCGCTGCTGGACGGCTCGGATTCAAGGCGATGGTGTATGATTCGCCGTTTGGTTCAATGCCGGTCGTTATCTCTCGGTTCTGCCGACGAGACGAAGTGTTCATGATTAACACTGAGCGCATGGAACTGAAGCATATGAGAGGCTTCGGATGGCACGACGAAGACGGAACCGTCTTCATGCGTGAAGCCGGAAAGACGAACTACGAAGCTCGTTACGGTGGGGACATGGAAGCATGGATTCCTCCCCCGTTCCATAGCTACGCAAGCGGCCTTACCTACGTTTAATAGGTAGCGGAGCGGTCTTCGGGCCGCTCCGTTTTCTTTCCTTCTCAGTAAAAATTTCAGGAGAATTTTAAATATGAACACTAAGGGAATGTTAAGACCCCTGACGACTCCACAGCCGGAAACTCATGAGGTATTTTTCACGGTCGAGTCAGACGGAACCCTCCCGACAGCCAATGAAGGCAATGGAGAAGTAACCTCCGTTAAGAACGCCACGGGTGACTATACAATTACCCCGACCGTTCCAGGCTCGCGAATTGTTAGCGTGAGAAATCCAACGCCGTTCGTTGCGAATCTTCAAGCGCAACTTGTCTCGGTAAGCGACACGACGAACGCCGTGAATGTAATATTCACGAATAACTCAGGAAGTGCGACCAATACGAAGTTCATGGGTTCGATTGTTATTTCGTATGACGTTCTGAAGAGGGCGTAAGTATGGGATACAAGGAAGCCATATTTCAGCGGGGCAAGAAAGTTGCTGCGGATTTTGCTGCCGCAACAAATGTTGCAACTGCCGTCACTATTGTAACGCTTACCCACGATGCTCAGGGATTGATTGTCGGAAATACGCTCGACACCAATCTCGTTCTCGTTATTGGTGGAGCGGATGCGGTTGAGCTTGGGCCGAACGAAGGGCTTGTGCTCTCGGCAAATGCAATTAATCGTCACGTTCAGGCCGGAGCCATTAAGGGTTACTACTCCAATTCGGCTCCAAGCACCGGAGACATCAGGGTAACTGGAGTCATCTAAAGCAGCTCTTATGAGGGTAAAAGGGTTGGTTATGAGCTTCCTGCTAAGACTACGGTTTGCTTCCTTCACCGTGGTCCTGGCCCCTCTCTTTTTTCTCCCGTTCTCTGCAAGTGCGGGACTTCCCGGCTTGGATTACCTTGGAGGCGCAAAGTTTTGTGACGCAATCCTTGAAGCACACCCTCCCGGTGCAGCAGCCGGATTCTTTATCGACACTTTTGGAGACGCTATTCCGTGCATTGACCGACTTGCAGCGAGCGGAAAAGCAACTACGTTCCGCGTCCACCTTGCTTGGTCAGATACACACCAATTCAATCCTCGGGACTTTGATGGAATCGCAGCGAAGGCTCGTAGACTCAATGGCCTTGCTAAGAAATACCCAACATATAGCTTCTATGTCTCGGGAGCCTGTGAGCATAACCTCAACGAAGTCCAAGCCAAAATCCTCCGCGCGAAAGTGCTCGCGCAGTGCCAAGACTGCAAAGGTTACGTCAATACGCCGTGGCGAGGGGCAAGAATAGATGGGCTTAATGAAATTCATGGATTTCCTAAAGACAAAAGAGGAAGACCCACTAAGCCGACCGGAGCCTATCTGGTATCGTTCGATGGAGTGGCGGCGGTCGATTCCGATATCGGAGCTTGGGAAGCCGCTCACTCTGACGCTCTCATTAGATTCCTCTGGGAACCTCGTTTTAACGGTCGATGGGAAACGAACGACAACACTCCCCGTCCGAAGCGAAGGGGATTTGCTGATGCTAAACTTATCAGGTCGCTTGCATACGTTTGGAACGGAAAGGGAAGCGTAAGACAACTTCCGAGGAAGTGGGTCCAAAAGAGCCATTCTGAAAATCACGGCACCGGCGACGGTCGGGCAGAAAAGCCGGTTGAGCTGATTCGAATCAACGCGGACTCGATTGATTGGGTGGCGACAAACGGAGTAAGGCTCGCGTCGGCAAAACAGTATCGTCCCCCATTAACAAGTTCAGGGTTCTCAAAAAAAGAGCCCGGACATCGTTTTTACGCTCCAATGTGGGGCTATGAGCTTGCAGAGAAAGCAAGAGCCGTATCCGGCTCTCGACTCGTTTACTTGCGAGTTAAGGGCAAGAATTACGGTCCAATTAACCCCGCCTTCAGGGAAGGCTCATACAGGCAATAGAAAGAATGAAACTTAAATTCTCAAAAGGCTCGCTCATTGCGCTTGTCCTCGTTTTCGGAATTTCCGGCTTGGAAGGTCTTCTTCGACACCTGGGCTTGACCGATGTTGCTGACTTTTTGCGAGACAACGTTGACCTGCTGGCGGACATGTCGGCGAGCAAAGTTGTTACATTGTTGATGGCATACCTTGGGGCTCAGCAAAGCCTTCCGGTAGTTCAAACGAAACCAGTTATTCAAATGAAATAATGGCGAGCGCGTGAGTGGCCGAGCAGGAAAATATCACGGTCGAGAAGGCGAACTTGTGGAGGGCCCTCAGGTGGTTGGCGGCAGTGATAGGTTTCTGCACTACGGTCACACAAACGGCGTGGCGGGTTTATTCGCAGCAACAGCAGATGATGCAGCAGATGAGCGAGAAATTATCGCTCGGGCAGATGCGTCTCGACGAGACGCAGAGGATTTTGCGGGAGCTGCAAATGCACAAGGCAGAGGAGCATGGAGAGATTCGCGGACAGATTCGCTCTCTCCAGGAACAGATAAACGCGCACTTGTCAGGTCAGAGACGATGAGACACCTCACTCTTTTAATAAATGCCGTGACTGATGGGCTTCTGCTTGCAATGTTCGTAAGCGGCGTTCGGGGAATTCTCCCGTTTTTGTGGGTTCCGTTTAAATGAAGCGTTTTGGCCTCGCACTTTTGTTAATACTGGGAACCTACTCCCAGGCCTTTGCCGCCGATGCTCATTGCGGAATCGATACGGATAGGAGCGGTGAGGGAACGACCTCGGACGGTGTTGATTCGTGGTGCACTGACCTCGATGACGAGGACTTGGATTCGCAAACCGTAGCCGAGGGAGATTGCGACAACAACGACCCTCGGAATTGGGCAGGAAACTACAAAGATAAGTTTTCTTGCGCCGATGGGGAAACGCAATACTGCCCAGACGACGCATCGGCAACGATGACAAGCTGCTCAAGCGCCGACTTTACGAATGAAGCGACTGGCTCTGGAGTGGATTATTGCATCGACCCGGTAGGCGGAGACGATACCAACGATGGAATTATTGACGGCTCCACGGCTTGCAAAAAATCTCTCGCGCCGTTTGGGTATTACTCCTTCGGCGCTTCTCCGCCGACCGGATACATTGGCCTTCCGGCTCGTGGTTCGGTCATCTACATTAAGAACGGTGACATTACGACGCTATACGACAACAACTACACCGGCACTTTTGCTTGGTCGTGTCGCGGAGCAGCTTACGCGCTTTCGGGAAGTCATCGGTTGAGAATTCGGAACTGGCCCGGACATAGGCCAACTATTCATGGAAAGTTTTATAATGAGTGCGGAAAAATCGACATTCAGGGCGTAGACATCAAAGACCCAGTTTACGAAGGAATCGTGAACTTCGGGGACGATGTGAACATAGACAACGTTCGAATTTACGACACGGATGGAGACCAGGACCTTGGCGGTCTTGCCGGAATTACGCTCCATACGACAGATGGAACCAACGTTCGAAGCTGCGAGATTTACGATGCCTATGACCGAGCGGGCCTAGCTGGAACAAACGGTCCAAATTTCAAACTTACGGAAGGAAACTCTGGTGTCATTCACTGGAGAACGAGCGGAACAAAGCTTCGTGGCGTAAAGATTATCAATACGGTTGGACCATATTGCAATTGCGTCAAGATGAAACATCAGGACATCGATGGAGTGGTGAATCCAGAGCTAGATACGGTGGTTTGCTGGAACACTGGCGGCGACAACTTGGCGCTCGGAGGAACTGCCGGAGGTTATGCATTTGGCTTTGCTGGAGCTGCCGACATTCATGATTCAATGGTTCTCGGCAATACGCACAATCCGGTTGATTTCTTTCTTCAGAAAGATTTTGGAGGAAACTGCAACGCTGAAAATGACAGTTTGATTGAGCGAAATGTTTGCTCTCCAAACTGCTATGTATTTACCCAGCCAAGTAACGCATCCTACAGCGGAACTCCCGGAGGGTCTTCGTTTGGTGGCCTGACGTTCCGAAAGAATATCATCATCGACGAGCGCAGCTCGGGAGATACATTTAGCTTTTGTCCGCTCGGACCAAATGCGACCTATAACGATATCGTCGTAGGCGGAAAGAATGTCATTGACGAGAATTGCTACTACACTCCGAATCAGGCGTTTCATTCAGGCTTTTTCAGAGAAACTCCGGCCAGCTCGCAGTATTGCGGAAGTGGGAGTAGCTCAACAAACCTTGGACAGTCAGCCGCCACGTTCGCGGCGCATCAGGCGCTTGGATACGACACCAATTCGTTCAATAAAAACCCAGTTCTAGGAAGCCAAAGTAACGCTACGGACGCTGATTGCTCGGATAAGGGAATCGTTGCCTCCTCTGCGACTACCACGACGACGACCACAACTACGACAACTACTACCACCACAACCACCACCACGACGACGACCACATTGGGTCCGTCTCGACCTGTGATATTTGGAATTAGATAATGAAGAAAATACTTTTCATACTTTCGACGCTTCTTTTTCCGTCAATTGCTTTGGCGCAAAACTCCCTTGGGGATTTGTTCAGCACTTATAAAGGCGGAAACGGCGGTTCGGCGCAAACATTCACCATCGACCAAACGACAGACAATATCCAATATACGTTCGTAGCGGCGGAGACAGCGACAATCACTCGCTTGTTTTTTGGCTACGAATCGAAGACTGGAGTTCCCGTTGCTCATAAGATTGGATTCCAGGGAGTTGGGACCGATGGCCGCTGCGATGGCACGTTTACGGGTGGGGGTTCGGAAAACTCGGTATCATTCACTCCGCCGAACGATACAACGTGGAACTCATCTGTTCGCGAAGTAACGCTCTCGAACTCCCTCGCAGTCACTCAGGGAAGTTACTACTGCGTGCGAATTATTCCGACCGGAACACCGGATGGTTCGAACAATTCGAACTTTCGTCTCACGAATAACAACGACACGGTGAACGATGATGCTTCAATGCGGAAGTTTACTGTCAATTCTGGCGGTGCAGTAACGGAGGTCGGAAATGATGTTATTTTTGGTTACGGCTCGTCAACTCGAATTTGGGGAAGTCTTGCGGTGTCCTACAACTCAGACACTTGGAGTTCGGACAGTTCGCCCGATGAGCAAGGAAACGTTTTTACGGTTAATTGCCCAACGGGACAAACAGCAACCGTTCGAGGAGTGCACGTCCGAGGCCGCTCCGCCGATGCCGCAAAGACGTTCAAAGCGCATCTCTATTCGGGAACGGCGGCAGCTTCAGTTGAAATCGCAGCCACAGCAACTATTGATTCGGACACCGTTGGCGGCTCTCCGTTCATTGCGGGGAAAAGATACTTTTTCACTACAAATGCAGCCATTAGCTGCGGGGTTGAGTATCGAGTTACCCTGGAGGCGCTTTCAACCTCATCCAATCTGGGATTGCTGAGAAACGTATTTACATCAGCAACGCACTTGGACACGTATCCACTTCGCACGATGTATAGAACGCATCGGGTAAACGCTGGAACATTTACGAACGTAACAACGGAGCTAATGGCGATTCAACCGATTTTCGGGGAAATTGGGTCTGCTGTCGCATCGGTGGGAAGAACCCAACAATCTAACCTACTCAGTGGTGGACTATAATAATGAAAAAACTAACCTTACTTTTCTCGCTCTTTTTGCTCACGGAAACGGCACTTGCCGAGCAGCTTCCCGTTGCTTCGTCAACGAACGTGATTATCACCATTGCGCCAGAAGACACGTCGAAGGTTTCGTCTGACTTGAACATTCGAAAAACCGGCTTGGCGTTCAATACTGCGAGTTTGGTCATTCACAGCAAGTGCGACAATGAGGCTGACGATATCGACTACACCTCCGCTGGTTCGAACATTGAAGATGTGACGACGCTCGGAACGTATCAGGCACCAAGCACGAATAAGGTTCGATTTAAAGAGACGACAACTCCGGGGGTGTATGAAATCCATCTGGCCAATGCTCGATTCGCTGTAGCCGGAGCGAGGAGCTGCTTTGTGCGGCTTGAGGGTCCGGCGGATACAAGAGATACCATTAAGGAGTTCCCGCTCATTGCCGATGCTGCCGCTGCCGTAGGAAGTAGGACGGTCGCTCAACTTTCTGCAAATCCGGGAACTGGCGACTCAATTACTTACGATACGATGCTAAGGGCCCTGTATCAGAGATTCTTTCATAAGTTTGTAGACAATGGGACTGAGCAAGCTGGCTACAAGGCGAACGGTTCAGACAAGGCGTTTGAGGCGAACGTGGGAGATACCGCTGGAGCGTATACGCGAGATGCTAACAAGACGCCTGACTAATGCAGCTTTCGTTCTCGCGATGGTCGCGCTTATGGCGTTATCCGCCTATGCCGCCATTGCGAGTGCGAACAAGCGTAGAAGCTCCGCCGGAGACTACGAAGTTCCAGACGGGGGAATAAATACGGCTGGAGAACGCAGGGCTTCAGCGGGAGACTACTCGTTCGGGCTCGGCGATGTCGGTGTTGGCTCCGGGTGTAAAAAACGCTACGGCGATGATTTGGGTTATATTTTTAAGTGCCCATAAGGAGAGTTGAGCATGGAATTCTTGGACAGCTTGGGGAGTCTTTTTGAGGATACGTCCTTTTCTGACGTTCTGGGGGGGCTTAATACAGGCGCTCAAATTCTTGGGAACTTCAATAAAAATGAAGCTACCAAGGAAGCGAATCAATCAACGCTCGATTACAACAATGCCAAGCTCGCAGAGGAAAAAAGGCAGTTCGACATGACGCACGCGCTCAAGCAACTGCAACTCAGCCAAGGTTCTGGTGGTGGCGGGGGTGGTTCTGGGGTAGCGGCGCAATTGGCAATTCAGAGGAGCAACCTTTTAAAGGCGGCATACGAGAACGCAAGTAGGCTTGCGCTCGAAGGGAGAACCGGAGAGGCTCAGCAGTTGAATAACATTCTGCAAGGAATGAATCAGGTATTACTTACGAGACCACAGGGAGCAATGGTTAGGTAATGAATTCGGAAAAAGTAAACGAAATTATTCAGAAGCTCATTGATATCGGCGAAGATGACTTAGCAGAGGAACTTGAAGCTGCCGTAGCGCCGGATGAGGATTTAGACGATGACAGCGACGACGAATTTGAAGACAGTGAAAGTGACGACTCTGGAGACGAGGACGACGACGGGGCGCTTGGTAGTCTCAGCGGAGATGAAGAAGAAAATTCAGGAAAGCAGAAGCGTAGCAGCGAGCCTCTATCTCGTAACTCGAAGAGTTTAGTTTTTGATTCCCTTTCTCGTCGCGCAAAAGAAATTAACGATTTGGACGAATAAGTGGACAAGTATTGCGGATTGATAATTTCGGAGTGTCGTAAGGAGACCGGAGAGGAAGACTACTCCGAAGATAACGGCGTTCCGCAATCAACCGCTCTCGTCGCTTTGAACGATGCCCAGGAATACTGCCAGGGAATTATCTATGACCACTATCCAAGATTTTTCGACGCCGAAAGTGTTATCAGTTCCGTTGCATCGAGCCCTACATACTCTCTTCCGGCTAATACCTACCTTGGAGGGGCAATACTTGGAGTATTTTTCTCCCCAGACGGACAGCTTAAAAATTACTACGAGTTGGGTGGGAAAACCCCTCGGTTCCGAACCGGCGAGGTGTCTCTTCCAACTAAATGGATACCATCAGGACCATCATCATTTTCAGTTGACCCTGCCCCTCCTACGTCATCCGGGCTTATCAAGGTTATTCATGGAAAATCTCTTGATACTCTCGACCTTCGACGTGGAAAAATTAAGCTCGACGGAACAAAAGACGGCGGGATGACAAATTACGTTTCGCTCGAACTCGACCCAACCGACTCAACGCTCGACGAGGATACGCTTGCAGAGAATGAGTTTATTTGCGTGAACGACCCAAGCGGAAACGTGACGTATTATAATATCCCATACGACTATGCGACGGGATACAACTCCTCGACGAAGGTTCTCACCTTCTCAAGTTCGCAGCCGGTTAGCGCGGGGAGCATCTCAGTGAATTCTTTCATTACGTGCGGCAAATATACGACGACCCATTCAAAGCTCGACAAGATTTGCTTGCCCATTCTCCGAGCGTTTCTAAATCGTAAATTCTACATGACAAAATCCAGCACCGATGTTGAAGGTGAAAAAGAGAACATCGAGGTATTTACGGGACGAATAATCAAAGCTTACCAGAAAATGGTTCGCGGCCCGAAGAAGTTCCCTTATCAAGGAAAGTTTGAATAAATG